>JACCDQ010833829.1_pt1 | contig 13157 bp, 6 predicted proteins | sample 7446031 | NCBI WGS metagenome assembly JACCDQ01 (sample SAMN15323442, study PRJNA562643) | freshwater metagenome | isolation source: river surface water | place: USA:Blue River Watershed | collected 2017-08-17 | reverse complement strand
TTGCTGGTTGGAAATGCTTTCGAATAATGGGTTGCAAAAAACCACCCGTCCAATTAATTAGCACCAAACAAAAACCCGCATAGGCTGTAAATCCAAAAGTGGCCAATTGCGTAGGAATTATTGCAATAACAACGCCTGTTGTTGCCCAGCAAATAGCAATCGATACATTAATTGGAAAAGATCCTTTTGGGAAATAGGGCAATCGAACTAATGATCCACCAATTGGCGGTAATTTGGGAAGAAAAAAAGTAAGCAGTAAACCTAGTATTGTAATCCCAACTGCGATAAAATAAGTAAACGGCAAATAGGTAAAATGAATAAGCAAAGCAATACTAGTCATAAATGCCCCTCCGCTAAAACCAATTGCAGTTGCCATTGAGGTCGAATTAGCCGCTCGAACTGATGCTCTAGAATCGGGATGCAGTAATTCAGCAATGTAAGCAGTTCCTGTCCCCATGCTCAACGCCAAGGCAACCCCTTGAAAAAAGCGCGCAAAAATCAACGCATAAACCGTTGGGAAAACAGTAATAATTAAATTGGAACAAAAAGCTAAAAAAAGACTAAAAATCAACACCGGCTTTCGGCCTATTCGGTCGGAAATTCCACCTAAAAAAACATAGCAGGGCAGCATTCCTAAAATATAAGCCGATAAGACTAATGACGTTTGTCCGTTATTAAACCCCGCTAATTCAGCATATGGACGAAATAATGGCATGGACAAATTGACTGCCAAAGTAATTAAAAAAAGAGCAAATGATATAACCGCTGTAGGTTGTAATTTCATATTCTAGGTATAAAAAAATCCCACCTAAGTGGGACTAAATATGTATTCTATGTATGTTTTTTTCGAATTTGTTTTGCAACAACAACAAATACTAAAGCTAGCAATGCTCCCGTAAAATTAGCCAAAACATCAAAAAAATCTCCATTTCGAGTAGCCGTAAGACGGGATTGAAGTACTTCTATTCCAATACCGAAAAACAAAGAAAAAAACAGAGCGCCAACTAAAAGTTTCGTTTGGTTTTTCTTTTTTACTTGTTTTTTAAAAAATAAAAACCAAAGTATGGTAAATACAAAATGAAAAAAAGAATGGGCCAATTTATCTAAATTTGGAATGCTAACCGAGGGAATATCTGAAGCAGGAGCCAAACAAAAATAAGCGACTACTACTGTCCAGCTGAAGGCAATCCAAAAATAAAGATTTTTAAGCACCAATCAATTCTTTGTAAGCATCGCTTGAAAGCAATGAATCTACTTCTCCTAAATCAGAAACTTTTACTTTAATCATCCAACCCGCACCATAAGGATCTGAGTTTACACTTTCTGGCGCACTTTCTAATGCATCATTGAATTCAATGATTTCTCCTGTCAATGGTAAAAATAAATCTGAAACCGTTTTTACAGCTTCTACAGTACCAAAAACCTCATCTTTATCTAGCGTTTGATCTAAAGTTTCTACTTCAACATAAACAATGTCTCCCAATTCTTTTTGAGCGAAATCTGTGATTCCAACTGTAGCAACATCGCCATTAATGCTTACCCATTCGTGATCTTTTGTGTACTTTAAATTTGCAGGTATATTCATAATAGGTTTATATAAAATTAATTTTTGAATTTTTGAAAAGCAAAGGTACTATCTTCATTCGAAATTCAAATTAGAATTGGAAATTAATTTCCAAAATTATATCGAAGTGTAAAACCCGATCTAATATTGGTTAATGGAAAAGTAGTAGACACAACCGCTTTTGAAAAAGAATGATCATAGTAGAAAATAGCCGTTAGGTTTTTACTAAAAGAATAATCTGCAGTCACTTTTAAAGTCCAAATATTTTGACCTGCGGCTAATTGATTCTTATTGTAATCCAAATACCTCACTAATGTTTGATTGTCTCGCAAAGACAAATCTGCTTTTATATTAATGTCACTTTTTATAATTCCCGTTGGATTATCTGCTAAACGCGAAGAAATGATTACATCTTTAAATCGGTAACCTAAACCAACAATATATTCAATACCTTTCACTTCAGTTAATAAATTATTATCAAAACTCATGGACAAGGCTCTGTCTTTTTTGATTTCGGTAATAACTTTCATGGAATTTTTCAACTCAAAATCCAATCGTATTAAGGGACTAAATTGTTCCACTAAATTGACATTGGACATAATCGTCGAGTTAAGAAAATTCCCGTTTTTATCGAATCCCACTGGATTTTTATCGAATTCTAGATTGGAACGGAATGCATTAATCGTAAACGACGATCTATAGTTATGTTGCAACGAAACCCTTTTGAAATTATTTTTGAAAAATTCGTAACGCATAAATCCATTATATCGAATCGACCAGTTGGGCAATGGCATACTTTTAAAAATACCCAATGATGCATCTGTAGCACTTGATCCCGAGTAAGCAGCAAGAAAAGCCGGCAATAAAACCGCTTGATTATTTTTTCCATAACCTGACGGATATCCATCCGCATCTAAATTTGCCGGATTGTTAATGTCAATTCCTCTTGCAATTGCTAAACGATTGGCAATAATTATTCGATTGTCTCTAAAATCATCAAAAGCAGCAGATGAAATTGCATCACTTTTGGCAAAAGAAGTTGAAATAAGTACTGTTGAAATTGAAAAAATTCCTGAACTATAAGGCGATCTTGCATTATACCTTCCGTTTTCAATATCGTATTGTTCTGAAAAATTTTCTGAATAGGATCGGTCCAAACTCAAATCTATTTTTAAATCGGGTAGTACATCTATATTGGCGGTAGCTTTAAAAACAGTATTCTTTACTTGAGTAAAATTCTGATTGAAATCTGGATAATTAGTCAACCAACCTCTTTTGGCAGCTTCATAGCGAATGTCATCTTGGCTACCAAAAATAAAACCCAATGTAGGCTTGGAAGAACCAAAAAATCCAATACCTGGAGTATAGCCAGGCAGCACGGTTCCACTATTTTGGGTATAATTCATTTGGATATTCTTCACCCCCGTCACAACACTAATTAATCCATCCATAAAAGAACTGGATTCTTTTTGTTGGGTATTTGATCTCACTAATTTCTCCCCTGGTTTTGGAGCAATAAGTTTAGGCCTTGAGTTGAATTGCGGATTTGATTTAGTTAAACCTAAATAACGATACAAACTTTCCATATTAAAAGCAGCATTCAAATTATTTGAATTGGCATTTTGAATGGTATTTCCTAAATTATAAGAAGTCTCAATTCCTTCATATTCAATATTTATTTGAGACAAAGCTTCAGAAGTACGTTGCCAACTATAATCAGCAGTATACGAATAATTTGCTTTTATAAAACTGAAAAGAGGGATCTTGTTAATCGGTAATTCATAATTAATCACAAGCTGTTGTTGGTGTTGATTTGGTGTTCCAATGTTCCAATAGTCATCCCAAACAGTTAAGTCATCATTAGAAGTATTGTCTGAATTTAGATAGCTCTTTACGATATTTCCGGAAGAAGCTGAATAATTTAATTTTAATGCTTTGGTAAGATTATAATTAAACCCATATTGATAGTTAAACGCATAATTTCTTCTATACAACGCATCTAAACCTATTCCTTCTACGCCATCTACTTGTCTAAATTGCTGGCGATTGTATTGTCTAATAATATCTGAATTAAATGAAATATTGTCTGGCAAAAAGTTAAAATTAAAGTCTTGTAGTAATTTCCAATACCCGCTTTTTTTCATAAATGCCATTTTATTGAAGGGCTCCAAAGGCTTTGATTTGAAACTATAAGCAAAATCTACAGAAGTGGTAACTTGTTGATCGGCATAATCTTCAATTTCAAAGTCATGACGTTCTACTGCGTTGATCGATTGCGAAAATGTAAAATTTTCAGGATCGTATATGTGGGATTTACTTTGAGGATTTTTTTCTTTACGAACTCCAATAAAGTTAATGCTAGTTCGTTTCGTATAATCAATAGCACGATTGCGAATATTCGCCTTACTATCAGCATCTGAAGTATTATCTAGTAATTGTTTCAATCGAATATCTTGATTGAATGGATCGTATTCTGGTGTAATGATTTCCTCACCAACCCCATAATTAAAAGGCAAATTAACGCCCCATTTTTTGGGCAATAACTTTCCGAAGTTAACATTGGTTACAATATTATATTGCTGTATATCTTCACGACTTCTTTCGTTTGGCCCTTGCTCCAAAGCCCCAAAACCAATCGTTGTCTTCCTTCCGGAAGCCGAAAGACTTACTAAATCAGCCATGTTAGAATCAACATTCAATATCGCAGCCATACCCCCTTTATTATCCATATCGGCCAAACGCAATTCGTTGAACCAAACTTCTCCTTTAATTGGCCGAACATTTTTTTCACTGCTTTTGACGCCTAACATCAAAGCTCGTACAAGTCCGAAATTAGGATTCCCTTTGATACCTAGACGAAGTTTATTGGGTTTGCCAGCCGCATTTGGATCCAGTTCCTCTTCATTTCGATAGTAAATCCCGTCCTGAGACAAAGCGGTTGGATCAACTCCCATCGACTGAATTTTTAATTTGGTTAATAACTCCAAAGCCAAATCGATTTGATTCTCTTCTGGCCAAACTTCATCTGGGCTTCGAGAACAATCCGAATTTGCTTCTGTTACTTGTAGTGGAATTTCAATTTGATAAAAATTTTCTGTAAAGTCATTACCAATTCGAATGAAACCAATCATTTGATCATTTACAAGATTTTCTTTAGGTAAGGCTTCTGCATGTAAAAACATCTTCAATTTATTAAATTGACGCATATCTACACTTACATTTTTAAAAACAGCTCTAGAGTCACCCGTTTCTAACCCATCGCCAGCAACACGTAAGGAAAGAGATTGCTCATCTTGATTTATGACTGTATTGTTGTTGAACAATTGCTCTCGAACCACACCCGGAGGGGTGATATAATTGATGGGACATCGTTCATTATTTTGTTGCAGATTAACTGCTAAAACATCTAAATCCGTTCTATCATCATCTACATTGACATCTCTTTGATCTAAAGTATTAGCATACCTTCTCCACTCTCCACGAACTAATTCAAATGCGCCAAAACGTACCGTAATTGGATTTTCAAATTGAGTCATAAATAACCTCATAAATCGAATGGAACGAAAATCGGAAATTCCCCCTATTTTATTCTGAGGCTGGGAAACCGGAATTTTAAATTGGATCCATCGTGCATCAGTTGTAGATCCATCGGGTAATGTTACTTGTGTAGTTCTGACATCAGTTACGAAATTTTGACCCACCTCCATATTCGGTTTCATATCAATACTGTATTCATAATAGGCATTGATGGTATTCATTGTATTGTCCCTATTGATATCCTCTACATCAGGAAAGGTAGTCGAACCTCTGTTGGGTGTGTCTAGAGAAACCGGCGAATTTCCATCGGTTCCATTGTAATTTTTGTAGCGTTCCAATACATTTCCTGAAGCATTTAAATAAAAAGTATAATCATCAGCAGCGGGATCTGGTTCAGTAGCATAATTGGAATAAGCAGCCCTTGTTTTTTCATCTTCATTTTTAAGACCGTCAAGTCCAACATCTTGATTGGTTCTATTCGTTGGATTAGTGTCAAAAGTATAGATCAACGATTGTGAAGCTGGCACACTACCCCAATCCGTATTTACTTGATCCAGTGACCCTAAACCGTTCTCATATTGTTTCTTTCCATCTTTTAACACATCTTCAGATATCTCTCCTAAATTGAAATATATTTTTCCCGCATTTGATTGCGCTGTAGCACCATTACCTACATAAGGATCTAAAACCCATAATTGAATATACTCTACATTAGATTGTTCAAAATTGGTAGAATTAATAGCCCTCATGATGCCTCCAAAATTGTTGGCTGGATTAGAAGCTACAGTTGGATTATTATTATACGGTCCGCGCTCCGATGGGTAATAACTCAAATCCAAAGTGTTAATGACTTGTGTTTGCCCTTGTGCAATATCGGTTAATGGATACAGTTCTTGACTAAAAATTCTTCTCGTCGAATTTAAAGAAAGATCACTGTTTGAAATTTCAGCTGGCTTTTGAGTATAAAAAACAGGGTCTATGGTGTACCATGCCAACTTAGCCCGTTTAAACCCATAGGACAAATTATTGGCGCTTTCATTAAAATTATAATTGCTTTTATAATTATTAACTGGAGTAGAAGATAAATTCCATACTAATGGAGATCGCATGTCAATAGTCGATTGAGACCCTTCAAAATCATCCACATAAATGGTTGATTCTCCTTGAAATTGATCTGCTTTAGGAGTATCGGGTTTTAAGAATGCTATTTCACCTTTTACAGAAAGATTAGAAGGAACATCTGTATCAATATTAGGCAATTTATTGGCTAAACGAGTTAAAAATGGCACCTCAGTTGAAAATGCAGTATTCACTCCAAAAATAGTATTATTAACCGATTCCTGACCAAAGCTGGACTTTTGAGTAAACGGTCTTTCGGTCATTTTTAAAAATGTAGCACCCACAAGAAACTGATCTGAGATCTTGTGTTCTACATTAATCCCCATAAAACGTCGAGTTTGTTGTCCAAAAACAGAATTATTTTCTAAAGACACTTCGATAGGTGTATTAGAAGCTTTTAATGAAGGGTCTAAAATCTGAACTCTTCCAAGTTGGTAATTCACGCTATAATCAACTCCTTCAACTAATATTCTTCCTGCTGCAGAAACCTTTACAGAACCCTGCGGCACATTAAATGCCCCTATTGGAATTCCGTCACCTGAAGACGAGGTATACTTTCCACGCAATAAAAATTTATTTTTATCACTATCCTGCAAAGCAGCGGATTGAGTACTTCGATACAAGTTTCTAAAAACATATTTCTTTTGATTGGGGTTATAAGAATTAACCGTTTGATAGGATTCAGCTGATCCTGTGTTTTTTAATTTTGAAAATAATAATTCGCCAAAAGGCTCTTTCACAGTAAAAATAATTCGACCATTTTGAGCATCAATAGTTAAGCCGGGCATAAAATCGAAAAAACCATCGCCTCCCACTTGCGGATCGTTGTTGTAATTCAATTTATCTAAATTGAATACCTTTAACAAAGGGGTTTCTGCTAATTTATTATCTGGGCTTGGATTAACTGGAAAAGGAGAACCTGCAACAGGAGTTATATAATTTAGTGGAGAAGGATCGGTGTACAAAATATTAAATCTAAAGTCTTCTTTTTTCAATTGATAGCCTCCTGGAATTTGATAAATATTTTTCATCATCAAATTCCAAACCGGATTTTCTACATTTGTCAAATTGCTCTTCAGCATCTTTAAAATTAAACTTTGACTTGCTGGAGTACTTCCTGTCACTACTGTAGCATCGATTCCATCATTCCCAAATTCACCAACTTGATATACATCTTTGCCATCAGTGTATTGATAGGCCACGGCCAAAACCTCGTCGTTGGCTAATTTTTGTTGGAGCGAAATATACCCTAATTGAGGATGAAAAGTAAATTCATTTGGGTTCAACTTTCTGGCATTTTCTAATTTGGAATAATCTTGTCCTTCATTTACGTTTTGATTAGATTTAAAGCCTTCTTGAACGGTTGCCATTTCACGAATTCCAATTCTCAATAATCCATTTGGTTTATCAATTAAATCTGGATCGTATGCATTATTTTTATTATCTGTTGGCAGATCGAGATCTAATGGATTAGGCCACAATTTTGAACGATCTTGATCTTTAATTACCACAACTTCTTTATCTACCACTCCATTTAATCGGCTTTCTCCTAAATCCTGAAGGGCAATTATATTTCGAATGTTATTATTGGTAGTGGTAATTCGGTTTTGCCTATTGGTTACCCAAACTTCAATTCGGTTGATTTGAACTCTACTATTTATAAATGGGTATTTTTCAAGCGCTTTATCGTAATTATTTCTAAAGTATTGAGACAAGAAAAAATGGCGATCACTATCATAATCCAAAGCAAAGATTTCAAAATTTTGAACGGCTCCTCCTCCTTCGGCCACAATACTTTTGGTTTGTGATTTTTGTTCAGAAAACACACCAGTTACTGTAGTTTTTCCAAATTGTAACTTGGTTTTTACTCCAAATAAACTTTGTGCTCCTCGAATTAAAGTACTATTCAGAGGCATACTCACATTACCTACTTCAATATTCTGAATGATCGCGTCTTCTGAAGCGCTATAGGTTGGGTCGTAGGCTATTTTAAATAGATTTTGAAAAGAAAAAGTGGACTGCGTATCATAATTTGCTGTTACAGTAAGACGCTTTCCTACCTTACCTGTTAATCCTAAACTTATCCTCTGATTAAAATCAAATGTAGTTGTAGTGCGATTTCTAGGAGAAAATGATGGATTATCTTGTTTGGTATACCGAAGACCTAAATCCATTTCCACAGAACCATTTGGTTTTACATCGATTGTATTCCCCCCAAAAATGGTTTCAAACAATCCAGAATTAACATAATACCTAGGTAATAAATCTTTTTTTGCTTCTTCAGCTCCTAGTTTTTTTCCATCTACTGCATCTAATTTTTTTCTAAAATAGTTGCGCATCGATTCTTTAAGAACTAAACTTTCATATTCTTTAGGCGTTAAAATAATTGGGTAATCAATTGTAAAACCATTAACCGAATTGGTATAAACATAACGGTCCGTTACAGGGTCATAGGTATAGCCAGACAAAATACTTTTAGGGTCTTTAATAGTAATTTTTCCTATTGAAAACCCTTTTTTAATAGTATCTTGAACTGCTGGTGAAACTTGAGCTTGAGCCGCACAAGTTGCAAATAAAATTAGCACTAAATGACAAATTTTATTCATGAAATTCCCTGTTTCTTTATGCAATTACAAACTTTTTAATGCTTTTTTAATAATCGATTCAACCGAAGCATCTGGATCTTCTTTGATGATTTTTTCTACTAGCTTTTCTGATGTTTTACGAACAAAACCTAAAACCTCCAAAGCAGATAACGCTTCATCTCTGTTTGTATTGTTTAATATCATGGAAACTTCATCTAAATCATATAATTTAAGCACTTTGTCTTGTAAATCAAGAATGACACGTTGTGCGGTTTTTAACCCAATCCCTTTTATAGATTGTACCGTGCCAACATCGCCTGAAGCAATTGCTTGAATTATTTGTTTAGGTTCTAAAGAAGAAAGCATCGTTCGGGCTATACTTGCCCCGATTCCCGATACCGATAATAACATTTTAAATATTTCACGTTCCGATTTTTCGAAAAAACCAAATAATGTATGTGCATCCTCTTTTACTTGAAGATAGGTGAACAATTTAATTTGATCAGTATTGGGTAGTAACGAATAGGTATGTAATGAAATATTGATATGATACCCTACTCCACCGCAATCAATTACGACATCGGTTGGGTTTTTTTCAACTAATTTTCCTTGAATATGTGCTATCATGATGAAGAAAGGGGTTCTCTAATTATTACTTTTTTTGTTTTTCTTGAGCGTCAATTACAGCTATAGCTGACATATTTACCATTTCTTCAACACTCGCACCCAATTGAAATATATGAACTGGTTTTCCCATACCCAACATAATTGGACCAATCGATTCAACATTGTTCAATTCTTTCAATAATTTGTAGGTAATATTAGCCGACTCTAAATTAGGGAATATTAATGTATTGACTTTTTTTCCAGCCAATTTTGAAAAAGGAAATTTTTTCTCCAACATCTCTTGATTTAAAGCAAAATCAGCTTGTATTTCTCCATCCACAATCAAATCAGGATGATTTTTATGTAAATACGCTACGGCTTCTCTTACTTTAGCCGCGCCTTCATTAGTTGAAGAACCAAAATTTGAAAAAGAAACCATGGCAATCACTGGTTCTATCCCAAACATCCTGGCAGAATTGGCAGTCATAATGGCAATTTTAGCTAAATCATCAGCCGATGGATTGATATTAATAGCAGTATCCGATAAAAACATTGGCCCACGAGCCGTTAACATCATGTTTGTAGTGGCTACTAAAGACGCTCCTGGTGCTTTTTCTATTAACTGTAACATCGGTTTTACTACCGATGGATAACTTCTTGAATGTCCAGATACCAAAGCATCTGCTTCACCTGAATTGACCATCATTGCAGCAAAATAATTTCTTTCGCGCATTAATTTTTGGGCATCTAATAAGGAGATTCCTCTTCTTTGTCTTGTTTTCCAATAGGCCAATGCAAAACGATTTCTTCGTTCTTCTTCTTCACAAACCTTAGGATCAATAATGACTACATCTGCCTCAAACCCTATCTCTGATTTTAATTCTAAAATTACATCCCTATGGCCTAATAAAATAGGGTATCCAATACCTTCTTCATAAACAATTTGGGCTGCTTTCAAAACATCTAAATGATCTGCTTCAGCAAATACAATACGTTTTGGATCTCTTTTGGCTCTATTGGTAATCAAACGAACCATTTTATTATCATGCCCTAATCGTTCCAAAAGTGATTCTTCATATTCGTTCCAATCTGTAATTGGATTTAACGCCACACCCGAATCCATAGCTGCTTTTGCTACAGCAGGAGCAACCACAGTTATTAATCTAGGATCGAATGGAGATGGAATTATATACTCTCTACCAAAAGTTAATTTAGTTACACCATAAGCAATATTTACTTGTTCAGGCACATGTTCTTTTGCTAATGCTGCTAAAGCTCTAACAGCTGCCATTTTCATGGCTTCGTTAATTTTAGTGGCGCGAACATCCAACGCTCCTCTAAAAATATAAGGAAACCCAAGAACATTATTCACTTGGTTAGGAAAATCAGATCTTCCAGTTGCCATAATGATATCTTTTCGAGTCGCTATTGCTAGATTATAATCAATTTCAGGAACTGGATTGGCCATAGCAAAAACAATAGGATTGTCAGCCATAGTCAATAACATCTGAGGCGACATAATATCTCCTGATGATAATCCTAAGAAAATATCGGCTCCAACTAAGGCTTCTGCCAAAGTCATCTGTGGCATGTCCTTAGCGTATTTTTGTTGTAAAGGCGATAGCGAAGGATTGTCTTTAGTCAATAAGCCTTTACTATTGAACATTAGAATATTTTCTAATTTTACACCCAGTAAAATGTATAAATCGGCACAAGCCAAAGCAGCAGAACCAGCTCCAGAGACTACCATTTTCATATCCTCTGCTTTTTTACCTGCTAATTCTAACGCATTTAAAAGTGCCGCAGATGAAATGATGGCCGTTCCGTGTTGGTCGTCATGCATGACAGGAATATTCAGTTCTTCTACTAAACGTCGCTCAATTTCAAAGGATTCTGGCGCTTTAATATCTTCCAAATTGATCCCTCCAAAAGTAGGTGCGATATTTTTAACCGTTTGGATAAACTCCTCAACATTTTTTGTATCTACTTCAATATCAAAAACATCGATACCAGCAAAAATTTTAAACAACAATCCTTTTCCTTCCATTACTGGCTTAGAAGCTTCTGGACCGATGTCGCCTAAGCCTAAAACAGCTGTACCGTTTGAGATTACGGCAACTAAATTTCCTTTAGTAGTATATTTATATACGTCATTGACGTCTTTTGCAATTTCTAAACAAGGCTCCGCAACACCTGGTGAATAGGCTAAAGATAAATCTCTTTGAGTAGCATATTTTTTAGTTGGAATAACCTGGATTTTTCCTGGTTGTGGATGGGAATGATATAATAACGCCTCGCTTTTTTTAGTATTTTTATCCATTTCATTTTGAATTTTAAGATTCGCAAAGATAGAACTCTTGAACTAAAAATTGGATTTTAGAACGAGTCTTTTGCAAAATGCAAAAAGCTGCATCGATTGCAGCTTTTATATCTATTTAGTATAGATTATTGGGTAATATAAGAATTTAAATGGTTGATGGTGTCTTTTTGAATTTCAATAATCGCTTTAACTACATCACTAATCGAAATGATTCCAACCACTATATTATTATCCATTACGGGCAAATGCCTTATCTTTTTGGTATTCATCAATTCCATACAATAGTCTAAATTATCAGATGGTTTAATACAAATAACTTCGCTAACCATAATCTCTTTTACTAAAGCATCTTTTGATGACTTGTCTTTCAAAACAATTTTGCGAGCATAATCCCGTTCTGAAAGGATCCCTTTTAAGACCGTATCCTCAATTACGAGAATTGCTCCAATATTTTTTTCACTCATTATAGTCAATGCTTCAAACACTGTATTGGTTGAAAGCACCGAATATACTTCTTTTCCTTTTGAACTAAGAATTTGATTTACAGTCATACTATTACGATTTAGTGAACCCTAAAGTTAAGAAAATAATCTTTCGAAGAACAAAAAATCTAATTACCAGATGCTAAATATTCTTTGATGTTGATACCTTCGGGTAGTCGACCTACATTTTGCAGTTTCAAAACAGCTAGTTTTTGGGCAATTGTAATCGTCTCTTCAAAATCTTTACCTAACAATCGAGCATATAAAAATCCAGTCCAAAATGCATCTCCGGCTCCGGTCGTGTCTTTGATATCGTCTATTTGAGTAGCTTGTTGATGAAACATACCGTGTTCTTTGTCTGACAAAACAACTCCATCTTTCCCTTTGGTCAAACAAATAGTTGAAGCACCTAATTCATGAAAATAATCGAAAATATAATCCTCTGTTTTTGACGCTGCAAAAAGTCGGTAGCAATCGTCTTCACTCAATTTTACTAACGGATTGGTAGACAAATAATCTCTTATTACTTGTTTTGCTTCTTCTCGGTCTGGCCAAATACGTTCTGAAAAGTTAATGTCAATACTAGTTTGCAGCCCTAAAGCTTTGGCTTTTTTAGCTCTTTCAACAATAGTCGCACGCGCTGGATTTTTGCTTAATGCAAAACAGGTAGTATGGAAAATCTTGGCACTTTCTAATAATTCATCTGGAATTTGAGAAGGTAAAATTTGATAATCAGCTTCTCTATAAGGAATAAAATCAGGTGTTCCTGTAGATTTAGAAACAAAAATCACAGAAGTTGGCTCCGTTTCAGATTTTCTAAGGTAAGAGGTAATCACATGATTGTCTTTCAACTTTCGTACAATATATTCGCCAAGGCCATCTTCTCCACAAGTAGCTACTATGACTGATTTTAATCCTAAACGAGTCGCATTTACGGCAACATT
>JACCDQ010237764.1_pt1 | contig 13157 bp, 13 predicted proteins | sample 7446031 | NCBI WGS metagenome assembly JACCDQ01 (sample SAMN15323442, study PRJNA562643) | freshwater metagenome | isolation source: river surface water | place: USA:Blue River Watershed | collected 2017-08-17 | reverse complement strand
GCGAGGCGTCATTCAGTTCGGTGTTGGCATCGTCTTGGGTGGCGATGCAGCGGGCGCGGTGGATCAGCAGCGTGGTCATGGACTTGTCCTGGGCAAGGTGTGAAACAAGTCGCGGCCGAATCCCCTGGCCCCGCGTGAGCGGGGGAGGGCGAGCACCACGTTGCCGCGCGTCCCGGGCTGTGCAGTGGGTCAGATTTTAAGCAGACGCTGTTCGAGGGGCAGTAATGCAGCGATACCAGTCACAGGATTTGTGACCATAGCAGTTTTGTAAAGACCCAAAGTAGTTGGATTCTTCGCTCCAAAGCAGTCACTCAAAAGCAGGTTTAACGTTGAAGCTGAGCTGTGGTCCGAGGCTTGCCGAGTGACGAAAGCTCGAGCGACCGATTAGGATCCACTCATTGCCGCATACGCCGCCGAGCCTGCAATGCCGACGACAAAACTAACAATTACCGACCATCGCACCTGTTCATCGGTATGGTGGCGCTTTGTTCCCTGCCCAAACGCCATCGACACCATTGGAAAGAAGCGCCTGCGGAGTCGTGACACTCCGTAAATTGCTACAAATATCGGTGCGATATAGCTCAACACGTACCCAAGTGCTTGAATCGCCTCAGAAAATGAGCGTCCCGAGCGATCCGGGGCCTTGCTTGGCGCCATAAGTTGAAGCAATAAGAATAATCCGGTGAAAGTTACCATCCAGATGAGCCACAGATCTACCGTTGCTATCGCGGAGTACCACGCACGCATCCCCGAGAAGGAATCCATGATTTTGGTACGGGCTGACGTGACCTCGTGTTCCTCACCACGGATTGAAAGCGATGCACGAGCACCGTATTCCCGCCCGATGGTTATCGTGATACTTCGGGCTGGAGTATCGCAACGGCCGTAAATTTCAATTGTCTGCGCAGCAGATCGTGCGGCATTTTCATAAACAAGCAAATCATCAAGATTTGCGAACCTCCGTTCAATTCCATCTGCGCACGATACCGTCGCTGACGTTTTACCTGTGAAATCATTCGCATGGTTCCAAAGGCGACTAATTACATCGGTATCGATGATGATTGCGGAAGATAACTCGCCAGTAGCGTGAACTTGCATAGATGATTAAGTGACTTGTGGAACCTAACGTAATGTAGACCGCAAAACCTGCGGGATGTTCTGGGCGCTGCAGGGTAATTTGGACACGAAAATCTCCTGAAAGTAGCTTGCAGCTTCGGTTTCTTTGATTTTTTACCTTTTTATACAGTTATAAAAATTCCAAAAAACCCCGCAATCTAATTCCACTGAATTCTAGGTGGCAAGTGGGTTCTTACTAATACTGGCCTACGTCCTCGACTGACCGCTTCGCTGGCTGATTCAACCGGTCAGTGATCTCTTCTTCGGCTGGTGGTCCCATACTAAGATTGCGGGTACACGAAATTACTGAAATACCAACATGGCTTGCTCCAGAGGTGCTGCATCGCCTAATGCGCACACACAGCGCCGACTCTTCGCCGCATCAGCCGGCTATTGCCAAAATCCAAGTTGCTCAAACGACCTGTTCGTCGACGCAGCGGGCTTGTCTATTCACATAGCCGAGATGGCCCATGTGTTTGCGGCCACCGATGGCGGGCCTCGAACCAAGTCTGATCTCAGCAAGGAAGAGCGTGGAGCATTTGAGAACCTGGTTATGCTTTGCGCAAACTGCCATACGATGGTGGATAAGGCGCCGGACGCCTACCCGGATCAGATGATGCTGGGCTGGAAGCGCGAGCACGCGAACAAGCTTCAAGGGCTCTTCGGTGCTGTAAAGTTTGGTGATCGCAGCAGTGCTCGCGACGTAGTGGAACCGCTCTTAGCGGAAAATTATGCGATCTTTAATCAGTATGGTCCTCACATCGACGCCGCACGTAACCCAGAGAGCGGCGCAGCAGAACAGTGGAAGCGCAAGATGCTCACTCGCATCCTTCCCAACAACAGGCGAATCCTCGCGATCCTAGATGCCAACCGTCATCTGCTTGGTGGCGATGAGAAGGCGATGCTGGAGCAGTTCCGGCAGCACATTGACGACTTGGAGGCCTTCCATATCGAAGGAAATAGAGAAGATGCTTCTCGATTCCCCAACGAGTTGCCAAAAATTTTGAAGGGTTGACGAATGAGCGGTAACGTGACCGATTGGGCAATAGGTAAGCTAATCGAACAGCAACTCGAGATAATCGATCGAACGCCAGAGGATTTCTTGGTCGTTAGGTCGGAGGGCGAATATACGTTTAATGTTGCAGTCTTGGGTGTACAAAATGTTGTTAAGTTGACGGACGTCGAGCCTCTCTTTTTCGGCGCCATTAAGCCACAATTGGTAGTGAACGTTCCTTCTAAAACCCTTTGGAACGGCTCCGCCATCGACCACATCCACGCAGCATCTGCCGCGTTCGGTACGCTGGGCGATGTCACTCGAGCAGCCTTCACAAAAAACGCTGGAGCATATCGGGACAAAGACATGGGATTTTTCATCAATGCGATGGAACAGCACACAAATGTCTCCGGCGTCTCATACGTCTACGATAGGGTATTCAAAGTCGATCAAAGGAACGGCACGAGGCTCATCGTTGCGGTTATAGACACATACAACATGAGCGCCGAAGACGTGCGCAACGCCAAGAATCAATTTGGACATTTTGATGTCGTCGTCAAGTCTTCTAGCTACGGATCTATCACCGACCAGGCTGAGGCGGCCGCCAAGTCGATTGGGGCGCAGGCTTTGACGTTCCGCCGACTAATGGGCCGGTTGTCTAAGTGATTCGCCATCGAGTAATCACCAGCCTTCGCGAACTTGCTACCGCACTTGGATCGGAGGCAGAAGGAACTCAATGGCATCTTTTCGGCTCAGTTGCTCGAAACGAGCCAGATGCAGCAGACATCGACTTGATGATTCTCTGCAAAAGCGATGAACAGGCTGACACACTTCGGCGAGTCATTGATCCTGATGCTTTGACACTAACGCTTCATCTGGCTCTGTTGACATTCGATGAAGCAGCAGAGGTCAACGCGGTCCGTGTGCAACGCAGCCTCGCTATTTTTCCTTGAGCTGCCAAGGCTGAACGGCTCGGAACGAAGGGTCTTTTCGTTGGCTGTGAAGTCCGCCTTCGCTGCATCTGCGTCAATCACAAAAATCGCCATCGATGCCATTTTTGATAGTTTGGTAAAGGATGGGTGCTGTCAGTCAGTTTCAGACGTTGAACGGCGGCATTAGACCGGAAGCGGTCATTCGAGCCGCACCACGCTTGATGACCGCTACACCATGCTAATCTGTCGAATGCAAATTGCCCCTGGACTGAGGTCCTTCAAACGACTCTTCTTGCCCGAGACGACCTGCCGGAACCGACCTAAGACCGCCAGTCAACGAGCACGCCGTAGAGCTGTCGTTGGCCCGGTGTCGAATGAAGGACATCCGATGTTAGCACCTCACGCCAAACAGATACAAAGCAAAAAAATTTCAGTACTAAAATTTGATACATGACCTACACGTCGTCGAAAGCCGTGGCTCTCACAGGTATCAAAAAGGAAATGCGGCACTACTCATGCAAGTCAGGCATCGTCGTGCCCACATCCAGCCGCAAGCAGGGCGAGCGCTACCATGGAGTGCGCAGGGAATACACCTTCATGGACCTCGTATCATTCAAAGTAGGCAAGAAGCTATGTGAGTCTGGCGTGTCCCACCTCAAGGTAAACAAGGCTATCCGGGAGTTTCACGGATTGGGAATCTCGTTGAGTTCGCTACCCGCTTCTCGTGTGGTGATCTTTCATAAGAACGTGTACAAGTGGGATGACAGACTCAAGGTCCAGTTCAGAATGACAGACGAGCAACAGGCGTTCGGCTTCATTCTCGATTTGTCTTCCATACGCGATGAGCTTGTCGCAGATATCGAGCGGCTTGCCGCCTGAGGTAGTGCGACGTGGAAGCTTCAATCCTACGCATCGAGAAGTTTCGAGACATCGCGCTCACTGACCCCTTCTTTGACACGCTAAAAAGCGACTATCCAGGTTTCGCCATTTGGTTCGCGAACAAAGCAAACAATGATGCCGTCACCTTCCGGGCGCAAGGAGGTGGATTAGATGGCTTCCTTTATTTGAAGGAGGAAGCGGGGCCCGTAGCAGACGTCCAGCCCAATCTCGTGGAGGCACGCCGTCTGAAGATCGGAACGTTCAAGATTAATCCACACGGCACCCGCTTGGGGGAGCGGTTTATGAAGCGGGCGTTTGACACTGCAGTAGACGTGGGTGCCGAAGCGCTATACGTTACTGTCTTCGAAAAGCATGAGGCACTTGTACAACTCTTCACACGCTACGGCTTTGTCAAGGTTGGAAAGAAATCATCTGGCGAAGGTGAAGACGAAGCAGTCTATGAGCGTCGTTTAGATCAGAGTGCAGGCGATGTGGTACTCGACTATCCTCGAATTCCGATTCAAAAAGACCGTCACTTTGTGCTGTCGCTGTATCCACAATGGCATTCAAGACTCTTGCCTGACTCTCTTCTGAAGACTGAAAATGCGTCCAGCCTCAAGGACGTCTCCCACACTAACAGCATTCACAAGATTTACCTTGCAGCAATGCAAGGTGTTGATCAGCTTAAGCGCGGCGACACGCTATTGATATACCGGACCGCTGAAGGAGGGGCGGCGTATCATACGTCCGTTGTCACGTCACTATGCGTAGTTGAATCGCTTTCCCATATCACCCATTACGCAACCGAAAAAGCATTCTTGGACTACTGCAAGCCTTACAGCATCTTCACTGAAGCTGAATTGCGAACGTTCTACAAGACGAAGAAATATCCCTGGTTGATTCAGTTTACCTACAATCTCGCACTGAGCAAGCGTCCGAACAGGAAGGCTTTGCTTGAGGATGTCGGTCTCGCCGCCAATACGTATTGGGGGTTCTTTCAGCTTACGACCAATCAACTCAAAAGCATTCTTAAACTGTCAGGTGACTATGAAAAAGCGCGTTCTCTTGTCTATTCATCCTGAATTTGCTGAAGCCATTTTCGATGGCCACAAACACTATGAGTTTCGTCGTGTCCTCTTCAAAGAGGATGTAGATGAGGTTGTTGTTTACGCGACCATGCCGGTGGCAAGAGTGATTGGTAGTTTCAAAATTGATGACATTTATGAGGACGCTCCGAAGGCTTTATGGAATAAGACAAAAGCTGTCTCCGGAGTGACAAAAGAGAAATTTGACAGCTATTTCAAAGATCGCACGAGGGCATTTGCGATCAAAGTGGGAGCGCCTGTGCGGTTCGCAGTCCCGCAACCGCTATCAAAGTACGTAGCCTCGAACATTCCTCCGCAGTCATTCTGCTATATCTGATATGGCAACAGAGAAATTCGGCCTACTCTGCTACGCAACGGGACCCGCTGTAGTGACGCCCACTGCTACGGAAGTAGCAGCGGGGCACCGACCATGGTTACCCGAAATTCACCTGAATGTTTGGGAGCGTGATGACTCTCAGACGAAGAAGGGGGAGGCCTTCCTTGACGTCGGACTGATGTTTGACAGGCAAGAGACCGCCACAACTATTGAGCTTGTTTTTCCGTGGGAAGTACAGGATTCGGATGTAATCGACCTCTCCTCTGTAATAGCCGCATCTGATGCGGTTCCCGCTATCTTCAACGAGAGTTGGGCCGTGAGCGATCAGGGAGGGGACTACGTTGTGTACGATCCACGGAACGCGAGCCCAAGCTTTGCCCTCGTAAGCATTGTTGGTGCGTGGACAGCAAAAAAACATGTCGCCCAATGGGGAACTGGCCCTACGGCCAAAAAAGTTGATGTGTACTCCATCTCAATAGATGTTTCGGAGTTACTGAAGCGAGCTGTAAGAGCATCAAAAGCAACCAATCTTCAGATTGAAAAACTTTACACCCGATTTCGGGTATTGAACATTCGTCGAGATTTCTACTGCGTTGGCGCAGATAATGGCGGTGCAGACATATCTGCGGTGCTACAGCAGCGGACCGAGGACATCGATTTTCGGCTAAACGTTCGCCGCGGGGCCCCCCCAAATCTGGAGAAGGCTTTTGGCCGGTTTGTTGAGTTCTCTAAGGTTCACTTATTCCTAATGCGCTCGCGTGACAAGGACATTGTGTTTCAGGACAAGCTCTTCAAGGCCTCTCGCTCGCTTGAGGATGAAGATTTCTGGGCTCGCTATTCCCTTGAGACGGCTATGGGAACGCAAACTGAGATAGACACAAATCTCCGGCGTGTAAAGCGGAGCTTGGGATATCAGTGGAAGAGCGGAGGGAAAGGCGAGGCCGTAAAAGAGTTTGGAACGCTTGCAAGGTTCCGGATCGTTAAGTTCGCGGTGTTACCATTTATTTGGTGGGCTTTGGTTCTCGGTGTTGCCGGTAACGTGTTGCTAGACATGGGCAAAGGGTTGTACTCAAAATGGAAGCCGGACGGTCCCGTTGACGCGATCTGCGTCAAAGTAGGCGAAGAATTTAGTCTGCCTAAGCAAGAGTGTGCCCCAGGCGTTAAAACGGACCCTGCAAAGGGGCGGGCTGGTGGACAGGTTCTGAAGAAGGAATAAACATGCGAATACTTCTCGACCAATCTGTTTCAGTTGGAAACTCTGCACAGCTAAGTCAGGCTCTTAAGCTCCTGCGTGAAGACGCGGCATTCCTGCGTGACTCTTACCCTGACTTTGATTCTTGGCTCTTCGAAAAAGTGCTTCCAGGCATCGTGAATGGGGAAAGGACGTTGCTTATTGAGATGCGAGCCAACGAGGTGGCCGGTTTCATGATTCTCAAACACAGCCTTTCTGAAAAGAAGCTGTGCACACTGCGCGTGCGCCCCGAATACGAGAGTCTTGGCATGGGCGTTCGTTTGTTTGAAACGGCTTTCGAAATTCTTGAGACAGAGCGACCGCTTCTCTCGGTTTCAGAGAAAGTAATGCCGAAGTTCGAAACCCTGTTTAGGCATTTTGGGTTTTCGCGAGAGGCGATCTACGAAGATCGCTACCTTCCTCGTGTGTGCGAACTCTCGTACAACGGGCTGCTTGATGGGTTGGATACCAAGCTGGAAGCTCCTATCTGTCCATCCCGATTGAAGTCCCCTCGAATTTCTGAGCCAGTCAGAAGTAGAGGTTTGAGAATTGTTTCACACGGTACACGACTGGCGGAAGCGACTGGGTGATTCATGTGGGCGGTGGTGGTTGTATCGGTGCAGCCAGTCGGGCGTCATGTCACGTACTTCCTGAGCTTGTGCTCGTGATGCTAGAGCGCTGAGTCAAGATGCACTGGTCATTTTTTGTACCCCGTACACCCGCCACACTTACAGGCACATGTCGCCAAACTGAACTTCCGCTTCGTGGCAATCAGCGTGAGCCATGCCTGCAGTGCCCACAGTCGGCTGTCGCTGCGTACCTGACCAACGAAAGCACAAGGTGAACGACAGCAACTAGCCTGTACCGGACACTTCCATGGCTCGTCTTACCTGCCACCTCTGAGGCTTACGCACTAGCAGCCTGACCTAGGCAGTTTCCGCTGGGTCAATACAAAAATAGCCGCTTTCTCTTGAGCGATGAATCCGATACCTGGCTTGCTTGACGTTCAGGGTTTCCACTGAATGGTCTTTCGGCCGGATTGTCCGACAATTAATTGCAATGAACGACAACACCTCATTGCATTCGGACGCGATCGCGCAGGCCTCGACGGGTTTGAACTTGCCCGCCCTGGTGGATTGGCTGGCACCGCGCGTGCCTGGGGTGGACGCGCAGCTGCGGGCCCAGCGCATGGATGGCGGGCAGTCCAATCCGTCCTGGCTCTTGCATGGGGCCGGGCAGACCTGGGTCTTGCGCGCCAAACCGGCCCCTGCCGCTGACTTGCTGCCGTCGGCCCATGCCATCGAGCGCGAATACCGCATCCTGCAGGCGTTGGCAGATAGCGATGTGCCGGTGCCGCGTGTGCGGGCGCTGTGCGAAGACGAATCGGTGATCGGCGTCGCGTTTTATGTGATGGATTTTGTGCAAGGCCGCATCTTTCGTGACGCCACCTTGCCCGAAGTGCCCGTGGCAGAACGCGCTGCGTATTTCATGGAAGCCAACCGTGTGCTGGCCGCCTTGCATCGGGTGGACTGGCGGCAGTTGGGCCTGCACGACTTTGGCCGCCATGAGGGCTATTACACACGCCTGATTCGCCGCTGGACCCAGCAGTACCGCGCCACATGTGCAGCGCCAGTGGCGGCGATGGAGCAGCTGATCGCTTGGTTGCCCAGTCACATTCCGGTCGGCAGCGATGGGGCCGATGACACCTGCATCACCCACGGTGACTACCGCATGGAGAACCTGATGTTCCACCCCACACGACCCGAGGTGGTGGCCGTGCTGGACTGGGAGCTGTGCACGCTGGGTCACCCGCTGAGCGACCTGTCCTACAGCGCGCTGGCCTGGCACATGCCCATGGGCATTTTGCGCGGCTATGGCGACCAGGACCTGGCCACGTTGGGCCTGCCACTTGAACAGGATTACGTGGCCCGCTATGCCCAGCGCATGGGGCTGGACACCCAGACGGTGCTGAAAGACTGGCCGTTTTACCTGGCTTTCAACTTGTTTCGTTTGAGCGCGATCTTGCAGGGCATTGGCCACCGCGAGCGTGAAGGCACAGCGTCCAATGTCACCGCCAAAGAGATTGCGGCGATGGCCGAGCCGGTCGCCCAGTGGGGTTGGGACATTGCTCAAGGTCAACACGTGGACGCACACCAGAAGGAATGGGCATGATTTTTCAGGAATCCGATAAAGCCCGCCAACCGCGCGTAGCCAGATCGCCATGAACGACACCCTGAAACCTGCACACGATGCTCGGGCCCATCTGCGTTTTTGGCCCGAGGGCGTGCCGCACCGCCTCGAGGTGCCCGACGAGTCGCTCTGGTCGGGCTTGCAGGCACGTGCCGTACAGACACCCCACGAGGTGGGACTGGATTACCTCGGGCGCACTTACACCTGGCAGCAACTGCTGCAAAGTGCCGAACACCTGGCCGGTGGCTTGCAGGCGCTGGGTGTTCAAAAGGGTGAGCGAGTTATTTTGTTCATGCAAAACTGCCCGCAGTTCATCATCGCTTTCCATGCGGTGATCCGCCTGGGCGCAGTGGTGGTGCCGGTCAACCCCATGAACAAGGCGCAGGAGCTGGGGCATTACATCCAGGATGCCCGGGCGCATCTAGCCATCGCCTCGTCGGACATTGCGCCCGAGCTGGCCAGTGCCAGCCAGATGCCCGAAGCGGGTCATGCGCTGCAGCATCTGGTGGTGTTTGATTTGGCCGACGCCCTGCCTGAGGGGCACGAAGCACACATGGCGCAATGGCCTATGGTGTGGCAACACTGGCTGCCTGTGCGCCATGCGCTGCCGCAGGTCGCGGACTTGCAAGTGCATGCCTGGCAAGCTTTGCTGGAGCGCCAGTTGCAGCCGGCGGCCGTCTCGGTGTGTGGCGACGACCTGGCCTTGTTGCCTTACACCAGTGGCACCACGGGCGCGGCCAAAGGCTGTTGCCACACGCACGCCACGTTGCTGCACAACGTGCTGGCCGCAGCCCCCTGGCTCGACATGCGCGCAGGCGATGCCACCTTGATCGCAGTGCCCATGTTCCATATCACCGGATTGGTGATGGGCATGCTGGCTTCTGTGCGTCACGGCTGCCGTCTGGTGTTGCTGCCGCGATGGGACCGCCAGCAGGCCGCACAGGCCATCCAGAAGCACCGCGTCACGCACTGGCCCAACATCCCGACCATGGTGATCGACCTGCTGGGCGATCCGGCCTTGCAGTCGTTTGATCTGTCCAGCCTGCGCTACATCGGCGGCGGAGGGGCTGCCATGCCCGATGCGGTGGCGGCCGATCTGCAAGCCCAATTTGGCCTGCAATACATCGAAGGCTATGGCCTCACCGAAACCGCCGCACCGACCCACACCAACCCACGCCAAGCGCCGCGCAGGCATTGCCTGGGCATTCCCTACATCGGGACCGAAGCCCTGATCATCAACCACGAAACCCTGCAACGCTTGCCAGCAGGGGAGGTGGGCGAGATCGTCGTGCGAGGCCCTCAGGTCTTCAAGGGCTACTGGAACCAGCCTGAAGCCACAGCGCAGGCCTTTATCGACATCGCAGGGCAAACCTATTTCCGCACCGGCGATCTGGGGCGGGTGGACGAAGACGGCTACTTTTACATGGCCGATCGGCTCAAACGCATGATCAACGCCAGTGGCTTCAAAGTCTGGCCCGCCGAGGTCGAGGCTTTGCTGCACCGCCACCCAGCCGTTCAAGAGGCTTGTGTGATCGCTTCGCGTGACCCGTACCGAGGCGAGAGCGTCAAGGCGGTGATCGTGCTGCGCCAAAGCCACCTCGGGCAAGTGCAGCCAGAAGACATCATGGCCTGGGCCCGTGAGCACATGGCTGTTTACAAATACCCCCGTGCCGTCGAATTCGTCCAGGCCTTGCCGCGCAATGCTTCGGGCAAGGTCATGTGGCGCACGCTGCAAGCCGAGCAGGACGCTCGTGATCACAAACAACAAGACGCTGAACAAAGCGCCACCGACAGCGCAGCGCCCGCTGCCTGAGTTTTCCCTTGAGATTTTTCCAAACCCTACAGGAGACAAGCATGAAACATTTGAACCGCCGAAGCACCCTCAGCACCTTGCTCGCCAGCTTGCTGGGCGTTGTGGCCACATGGGCCGCTGTACCGGCCAGTGCCCAAGAGGGCTCGCCCGCCAAAATCATCGTCGGCTTTCCCGCCGGGGGCTCGTTCGACGCGATCGCCCGTTTGATCGCCGACAAGGCCAAGACCGAACTGAACCGCCCCGTCGTGGTGGACAACAAGACCGGTGCGGGTGGCCGCATTGCGGTGGACGCGCTCAAGGCTTCGCCTGCGGATGGCAGCGTCGTCATGTTGGGCCCTGATGCCTTGACGGCCTTGTACCCCTTCACGTTCAAAAAACTCAACTACGACCCCAAGAAAGACCTGGTGCCGATTGGCACCGCGGCCGAATTCGCATTCAGCTTTGCGGTCGGCACGGCACCCAAAGTCAACACCTGGGCCGAATACGTGGCCTGGGCGCGCAAAAACCCCAATGAGGCCAACTTTGGCATTCCGGCATTGGGTGCACCTCACCATTTCTTTGGCCTCATGCTGGGCAACGCCATCAATGTGCCCATGCAGCACGTGCCTTTCCAGGGCAGCGCGCCGATCAATCTGGCCTTGATGGGCGGTCAGATCAGCTCATCCATCGACGTGGCCAGCAGCCAGGTCGAAAACCACAAGGCCGGCAAGATCAAAATGCTGGCGGTCTCGACCGAGCAACGCATTCCCCAAGCCCCCGATGTGCCGACCTTCACTGAGCTGGGCTTTCCGGCCATCAGCGGGGCGGGTTTCAATGCCTTGTACGCCCCGGCGGGAACCCCCGCCAGCGCTGTGGAGGCATGGAACAAGGCTTTGGCCAAAATCATGGCCCAGCCTGATGTGAAGGAAAAATTGACGGCCATGGGCTATCTGCCTGTGGGCAAATCCACGCAAGAGTTGGTGGACCGCCAAAATGCGTCCATCAAGAAGTGGGAGCCGGTGATCAAGGCCTCGGGTTTCACTGCGGATTGATGGGCTGGCTGATCAGGGGCTGCGCGTCAGCGTGGCTCCTACAATCGGCCATGACCTTAGCCGACCTGACCCGATGATGGACATCCCCAAACTGCAGATGACCCCCGCGTACCGCGTGGTGTCGGATGATTTGCGTCAGCGCATTGTTCGGGGAGAAGTGCAGGCGGGGCAGGCTTTTCCGACCGAGACCGATCTGGCGACACGTTTTGGCGTGCACCGTTCCACCATCCGCGAAGGCCTGCGACAACTCGAACAGGACGGCTTGCTCCAGCGCGTGGGCAAGCGCCTGGTGGTGACCATTCCCCAGCACAAGGACTTGGCCCATGCGGCAGAACGTGCTTTGCGCATGCACCAAGTCACTTACCGTGATGTGTGGGAGGTGGCCTCCACGCTGGAGCCCATGTGTGCCAGCCTGGCCGCCGAGCGGATCAATGACGAAGAGCTGGCACAGCTTGAACGCAACCTGGAGCACACGGCTGCGCTGGTTCAAAACGGTCAGTCACCGATCACGGCCACCATCGAGTTCCAGTCACTGATCGCGGAGGCCACGCACAACCAGGCCTTGCTGCTGGCGCGTGCGCCTGTGAGCTTGTTGATGCGCTCAGGCTATGCGACCATCGCGCCCGCATTGCCCCAGTCGGGTGCCCGTTTGCTGGAGGCCCACCGCCATGTGTATGACGCGCTCAAACAGCGCGACGCCGAATCCGCTGTGGCCTGGACACGCAAACACCTGATGGACCACAAGCGGGGTTTTGAATTCGCCGGGCTGGACTTCGACTCGCCGATTCCCGAGCCTCAGGGGTGATCCTCACCCCGCAGCGGTTTCAGCCCTGCGCGCCCATCAGATAGTCGACCTTGCAGATTTCCAAGCCATTGTGGAACCGTCGTTGACTGAGGGCGAAAACGCGAAGTGTTTTGCAAAAGCGCCAAGTTCAGATACGTGTTTTGACGGGTACACCAACAATGGGGTCTGCACCTGCAGCCTCAGCCCTGCATCAAGGCCTGGCTGGCCTGAACGCCTCGGCCACAAAGTCCACAAACGCCCGCACCCGCGCAGCCGATTTGTGCTGGGCCGGATAGACCGCATAGATGTCGGCATCTGGCGTGTGGTGCTGTGGCAGCAGTTGCACCAGCTGGCCTTGAGCCAGATGTTCGCGAATGTCCCACTCGGCGCGCATCAGGATGCCGTGGCCGTCCAGCGCCCATTGCACGGCGATGCTGCCGTCGTTGGTGGTCAGGTTGCCACGGGTCTTGATGGTCTCGGTTTTGCCCGTGCGCCCGCGTGTGAGCTTGATCACGCCATAGGCCTCGTCGCCCTGGCGGATGCTGATGAAGTTGTGGCGCGCCAGGTCGGCCGGGCTTTTGGGTTCGCCGTGGCGTGCAATGTAGGCGGGCGATGCGCACAGCAGGCGCTGGTTGCTCGCGATCTTGCGGGCAATGACCCGCGCATCGGGTGGCGGGCCAAAGCGGATGCACACATCAAAGGCATCGTCGCTCAGCGAAGGCGGGTCCACCGACAGCTGCAGCTGCACATCGACTTGCGGGTACT
>JACCDQ010138386.1_pt1 | contig 13164 bp, 10 predicted proteins | sample 7446031 | NCBI WGS metagenome assembly JACCDQ01 (sample SAMN15323442, study PRJNA562643) | freshwater metagenome | isolation source: river surface water | place: USA:Blue River Watershed | collected 2017-08-17 | reverse complement strand
TTGATGGCCGTGCTTGACGAGGTTGGAGGCGATGCCGTGGCCCATCAGGCCGATGCCGATCATTCCGATATTCATGCTTGTTTCCTATGCTTTCACATTCAAAATTCTTGAACCATCAACCCCATGTCAATGGGGGTTTTCTTTCGACTGTCGGATAGTACAATTCGTAGCAGTGCTTGTGATGCACTTGGCTGTTCTGCATTCCAAAACACCGGGTTTTTCCGGTTTCGCGATGGGTATGCCGCAGCTGATAGTCCCCCGCAAATTCCAATAACAATCCCACAGAGACGACATGAAAAAACTGCTCATCGCCCTGGCCCTGATGGCTTCATCCAGCGCCTTTGCCCACTGCCCCGATCCGGTGACTTGCGAAATGAAGGCGGTCGATTCGTCGATCGCATCGGGATCGCTGAAAGCGGACACGCTCGAAAAAGTAAAGGCCATGCGCGCCGAAGGCCAGAAACTGCATGACGAAGGCCGCGATCAGGACGCCGTGAAAGTGCTGAAGGAAGCCCGCAAGATGATCCGGGAAGCCAGCAGCTCCTGATCAGGGGGACAAGCGGCGAGCGCCGCCTCCCGGCTGGATGCCGCCGTCGCTGACGGCGGTATGCCACATCGTTGTACTTCTCTGTTTTACCTCTTTGCTGTACCTCTTTGCTGTACTTCCCTCAGGCCCCGGGGCATCCGGCCAGGCCGACTCCCCGGTAAACCCGACACGCCCCTTTACTGCGGCTTCTTCTGGATCGTTTCCAGATAGGTCACCATGTTGTCGATCTCCTGCTTCGACAGCGATGCGCCCCAGTTCGGCATGCCGTATTCCGGACGGCCATTGGTGATCGTCGTCAGCGCCACTTCGCGCCATTTCTCGCCATAGCGGCTGCTCAGGCGGCGCAGGTCGCGTTCCGGCTGGGGGCTCGCGCCATTCTGCGAATGGCAATGCGAGCAGCGGCTGTTGAAGACCTTGCGGAATTCATCGATATCGGCGCCATCGTTCACCTTGCGCAGGTAAGTGCGGAAGTCCGAGGCGTCGGACGAGAGTGCCTGGGCCTTGATCGCCTGCGGCTGCGGGCGCGCTGCATATTTGGCGCTGGCCACGCTCTTGCCGCCTGCCACATGACTGGAGATCATGTTCCACGAGCTGTTGGCATCGAGCGCCACCGGCACGCCGGTCGGGAAGCCGTACTTCTTCTGTAATTGGTCGATCTCGGGGCGCAGCTTGGCCAGCGCCTCCTCGATCTTCAGCTTCAGCGCATCCTTGCCCTTGGGGACGGCCACGGCCACCTGGCCGCCCAGGCCGGTGCCCGAGATCGGTGTCAGCTGCCAGTAGTTCTTGTATTCGGTCTGGTTCAGGTACCCGATATGCGGGCCCCACAGTACGCCAGCATCGACTTCACCCGACTGGATCGCGGCAATCACTTGCTCCGAATTGCGATACGCCTTCACCGTATAGCCTTCGGCGGTCGAGAAATAGATCTGCGGCGGCGAGCTGAAGGTCACACCCACGGTGCGTCCTTTCAGGTCATTCATCTGCGCCATCTTGAAGCCCGGCTTGGCCACGACGGCATAGCGGACATCCAGGAAGGGCTTGGTGCGGTCCATGCCATTGGCCTTGTAGTCAGGGCTGGCAGGGAGTGCGAAATAGGCGTCGCACGCATCCATGGAATTGCGGATGGCGCGACGCTGGTTGTACGTCAGGTACCAGTTGTATTCGACTGGAACGCCAAGTTGCTTGCCGACCAGCTCAGCCAGCTCGATGTAGAGGCCGCGCTGCTCCCCCTCGGATTTGCTGAACGGTAGATTGTCCGGATCCGAGCAGACCTTCAAAGGTTCTGCCACAGCCAAGGCCGAAGCAAAGATAGCAGTGACGGCGATCGCCATCAGAGCTGAACTGCGGGCTGCACTGGTATTAGCAAACAACTTGGACATCACATCATCTCCAGATTAATTAAGCGCGAACACGAACATGGTGCCGCCTTCCGGGCTGGCAGCGTACATCTTTTCGCCGATCTCGCCGTAGAAGGCCGGGATCGACTGGGTACGACCGGACACGACTGCGACGTACTGCTTGCCGTCGATGGTGTAGGTCATCGGTGCAGCCATGATGCCGGAGCCGGTGTTGAACTCCCACAGGATCTTGCCGTTCTTGGCGTCAAATGCGCGGAACTTGCCGTACACGTCGCCCTGGAACACGACACCGCCAGCGGTGGTGGTCGTACCGCCCGACAGCGGCAGCGTCTCTTTGTGGAACCAGACTTCCTTCTGCTTGACCGGGTCCCATGCCTTCAGGCCGCCGCCATGGCCGCCCGGGCCCCACTTGCCGAGGTCGAAGTTCACGGCGAGGTAGAACTGGCCGCGCTTGTACTCTTCCTGAATGCCTTCCATGTCCATGCAAAGGTTTTCAGTCGGGATGTACACCAGGCCGGTCTGCTTGTTGTAGCTCATCGGCATCCAGTTCTTGCCGCCGACGAGGTTCGGGCAGATGTCCTTGGCGTTACGCTTGAAGCCAGGACGCTTGACGTTGCCTGCGGTTTCGATCGGACGACCGGTCTTCATGTCGATGCCCGAGGCCCAGTTCACGCCGTCGACGAACTGCTTCGCCGAGATCAGCTTGCCGTTGGCACGGTCGATCACGTAGAAGAAGCCGTTACGGTTCGCTTGCATGATCACCGGAGTGGTCTTGCCTTCGACCGGCAGGTCAGCGAACACGAGTTCGTTCACGCCGTCGTAGTCCCATGCATCATGCGGGGTGAACTGATAGTGCCAGACGATGTTGCCGGTTTCCGGGTTCAGCGCAACGACGGAAGCGGTGTACAGGTTGGTGTACGGGCCGATGTCCGAGGAGTCATTGCCGCGAACGCCAGCCGACCACGGTGCCGGGTTGGAGGTGCCGTAGTAGACCAGGTTGAGTTTCGGATCGTAGGAGCCGACCAGCCATGCGGTACCGCCGCCGGTCTTGCCCGAATCACCCTTCCAGGTTTCAGCGCCCTTCTCATTGCCGACCGGGACAGTGTGGGTACGCCAGACTTCCTTGCCGGTCTTCTGGTCAAAGGCGACCAGTGCACCGCGAACGCCGAACTCACCACCAGCGTAACCGGTGATGACCAGGTTCTTGACCGGGGTCGGCGGCGAGGTGATGGTTGCACCCTGGGTGTAGTCCATCACGGTCGAGGTCCACAGCTCTTTGCCAGTCTTGGAATCGAGCGCGGTCAGCTTGGCATCGAGGCGGCCGACGAAGATACGGCCGTTGGCTTGTGCCACACCGCGGTTGTCCACGTCGCAGCAGGTGAACTGGTCGACGTTGCGCGGCATTTCAGGCGAGTAGCGCCACTTCAGGTCGCCAGTCTTCGCGTTGACGGCGATGACGTTCTTCGGGCCGTAGGACGAGGTCACGACCAACATGTCGTCGACCAGGATCGGGGTCGATTCTTGCGAGCGGTTGGTGCCCAGCTGGACGGCGTATTTCACCTTCAGGTTGCCGACGTTGGACGTATTGATCTGGTTTGCCGTGCTGTAGCGGGTGTTACCGGTGTCACCACCGTAGACGCCCCAATCGGAAGCAAACGACATCGACGACAGGCCGACCAGCATGGCGGCTGTCAAAACATTGGACTTCAGCTTCATCCCTATCTCCTTCTTGGTATTTTTTGTGCTCAAGGAGTCATGTCCGCGGGCTCTCACCGCTACCGGAGCCATGGCACCCCCAAGACTTTCCTCAGAAAACTGAAACTTCGTGATTAGCCGTCTCTGCTTGCACCTCCCTTTCAAAATTTTTCTTCGATCCTTGTCCTTTTGTTCTGCGTGTTTTTGTTCTGCATGTTCGTCCTGCACTTTCGTCCTGCACTTTCGTCCTGCATTGCAAAGCGACCTGCCCCGAAAAAGGCCCGCAGACCGGTGAGGTCCGCGGGCAATCCACCAGGGAGATACATTGGCCCGGGCAAGCACCGTGAGGTCCCTGCCGCATGCCTGTCCGTTTCGCTACCTCTCGCTACCGAAACAAACTCCTTGCATCCGCCTCCCCATCTCGATCTGCGTCATTGCCTACCACGCGTTCAACGATGGGCTGCGGCACCATCCGATTCAACAATTGCGGTACTGCCTTTTCCAAAGCGTCTTACGTTCCCAAACGCCCGGTCGTTCCCAGCATCGCGTGCAGGGTCTTCGCCTGCTCTGCATTGACGCCGCCACTTTCGAGACCGAGCGCAATGCTCCGGCCGCACATCTCGCGATACAGCTGCTGCAGCGGTGCATCCAGCGTCGACAGCGAGTCCAGGTGCTTGTCGATCGACACGATGTCGCCGCGCGACACCGGCCCCGGCATGCCCTTGGCCAGACCGGCACTGGCGATCGAGGCGAGCGTGCCCTGCACCAGCGGCAGCATCGCCTTGACGGCTGCGTCTTCCTGCGCACCCCACGACTGCCAGATGACCGACGCTTCGCGCAGGATCACGTTGATAAACTGCGACGCATAACCGGCAGCGGCGTGATAACGACCGCGCATGCCCGGCGGCAGCTGGTTCACCGGGCACTCGAGGCGGTTTGCGATCGCGCGCAGCACCTCGTCCAGTGGCGACGATGCTTCGATGGTCACTGTGCAGCCCGGCAGCGAACGGCGCGCCGCTTCCGGATCGCCGAAGGTTTGCATCGGGTGGAAGCCACCGATCGATGCGCCATCGCGCTCAGCCTTGGCCAGCGACGACACTTCCGTCGCGCCGCTGCAATGAACGACACCCATGCCGGCGCGCCATTGCAAGGCGTTGGCAGTCGATTCGATTGCGCCATCGACGGTGGTGACGAACACCAGATCGCATTGGTCCACCACTTGCTGCGGCGTCAGGTTGGCGCAGCCAGGAATGGCCGCCGCCAGCGGCGCCGACTCGTCCAGCGTCAGGCTGCCGACGCCGGCCACCTTCAGTCCGCGGTCCATCAGCGCCAGTGCCAGCGCCTTGCCCAGCCGGCCGGTGCCGATGAAGCCGATGGCCAGCGTGTCGAGCTTGTCGACGGAAGAAGCAGAGAGCGCCATCAGGAGAGCATCAGGTAGTCTTCGACCAGCAGCGGATTGATGCTGTCGACAAAATTCGGCAGGTCAGCCAGCAGGGTCTTGCCCTCCGGGCTGGCCAGCGACGCTGCCATCACTTCGGCCGAGTCGAACCAGAGTTCGGAAAAGCCGTCGTAACCGAAAGCTTCGGACTGCTCGCGCGACACCAGGTTGACCGAGTAGCGGCGCATGTTCGGCAGCTTCTTGCACAGCTCGGCGTGCACGTTCAGCCAGTGATGTGTAAATTCTTCGTAGCTCAGGTCCTTGCGGCGCTTGACCAGGCCAATGCGCTTGACGGCGTTCGGTTTCATGCAGACTCCTTGTTGCGTTCAGTCGATGTAAAGGTGTAGTTCGGTACTGGTGCAGTGGGTGCCGAAAACGCCGAGGTCACGGCGCCCTGCGACGCATCGGTGACCAGGCGCGCGTACTTGGCCAGCACGCCGCTGGTGTAACGCGGCGTCGGCGGCGTCCAGCTCGCCAGGCGCGTGCGCAGCTCGTCGTCGCTGAGTGCGACTTGCAGGCTGCGACGCTCGACATCGATCTCGATGAGGTCGCCGTCGCGCAGCGCAGCGATCGGGCCACCGTCAGCCGCCTCAGGGACGATGTGTCCGATGACAAAACCGTGCGATGCACCGGAGAAGCGGCCATCCGTCATCAGCGCCACCGATTCGCCGAGGCCGGCGCCTTGCAAGGCACCGGTCACCAGTTGCATCTCGCGCATGCCGGGGCCGCCGCGCGGACCTTCGTTACGCAGCACCATCACGTCGCCGGCCTGGATGACACCGTTCTTCACGGCCTCGAAGGCGGCTTCTTCGGTTTCGAACACGCGGGCCGGGCCACGATGCAGCGATTTCTTCTGGCCGCTCAGCTTGATCACGCAGCCGCCGGGCGCGACATTGCCGTACAAAATGGCGAGGCCACCTTGTGGCTTGATCGGGTTGCTGGTCGGGCGGATGACTTCCTGCCCTGGCACTTCGGACGCTGCGACAGACTCTTCACCGATGGTCTTGCCGGTGACGGTATGGGCGTCGCCATGCAGCAGGCCGCCTTCCAGCAAGCGGCGCGCCACCAGCGGAATGCCGCCGGCTTCGTGCATCTCGGGCGCAGTGAAGCGGCCCCACGGACGCATGTCGGCCAGCACCGGGGTGCGGCGCGAGATGCGATCGAAATCCTGCAGCGACAGTTCGATGCCGAATTCCCTCGCAATCGCCAGCAGGTGCAGCACGGCGTTGGTCGAGCCGCCAGTGGCCATCACGCCGGCAATCGCGTTCTCGAAGCTTTCGCGGCTGACGATCATGCGCGGCGTAATGCCGCCATTGACCAGCGCCATCGCCATCACGCCACACTGATAGGCAGCGTCGCCCTTGGCGATATCGACGGCGGGAATGTCGTTGAAGCCCATCGGCGAGATGCCGAGCATCGCGCTGGCCGTGGCCATGGTGTTGGCGGTGAACTGGCCGCCACAGGCACCTGCGCCCGGGCAGGCATGGTCTTCGACATCGCGCAGTTCTTCAGCATCGATGCGGCCCGCGTTGAAGGCGCCGACGGCTTCATAGATTTCTTGAATGGTCAGCTTGCGGCCTTCGAACAGCGTCGAAGGCTTGGTGCATTTGCCCGACAGGATGGAGCCGCTGTACAGCGACAAGCCCGGCAGGTTCATGCGGCCAATTGCCATCGCCATGGCGGGAATCGTCTTGTCGCAACCCGAGATCGTGACCAGGCCATCGAGCATATGGCCGCGTGCGACCAGTTCGACCGAGTCAGCGATAACTTCGCGGCTGACCAGCGAGGTCTTCATGCCTTCGGTGCCGGTGGTGATGCCGTCATTGATGGCGACGGTGTTGATCTCGAGTGGCGTGCCGCCGGCAGCGCGGATACCTTCCATTACCTTCTGCGCGAGTTCGCGATGGTTCAGGTTGCAGGGCATGGTGCCAATCCAGCAGTGCGCGACGCCGATCTGCGGCTTCTTCAGGTCCGAATCAGTGAAGCCGGCGGCCTTCATCATGCCGCGCGCGACCGCGCGATCGGGGCCATCGAGCAGCGCGCTGCTCTTGTGGCGGGGATTGGGGACCAGGGTGACCGGACTTACCTTGTGCTTCTCGTTCATCTGCTTTGAATCTGTATTCAGGTTGATTGCGTGGGGTTCAGGTTGGCGTTGCAGGCACCAGGCCTGCATCGTCATCGAGAGGGGTCTGGGGACCGGCTGCGCCAGCGTGATAGCGCTGGTTGGCGCGGGTCAGGTGCTCGCGCACGGCACGCTCTGCGCCATCGGGGTCGCGGCGTGCGATGCAATCGACGATGCGGCCGTGCTCGTCGACAGTCACCGCTTCGGCGCCGGGTGCGCGCACCAGGTCTTCATAGAAGTTTTGCAGCCACTGCAGCAGTGCTTGCGAGACGGCGACATAGACCGGGTTGCCGGACACGATGGCAATCGTCCGGTGCAACGCGAGGTCGGTTTCGAGGAAGTGCAGCGGATCGCCGAGGCTGGCACGATGCGCATCGAGCGCCGCGCGCAAGGTGGCAATGTCTTCATCACTGGCGCGCATGGCGGCCGTGCGGGCCATCGCCACTTCAAAGGCGAGGCGGGCGTCCTTCAATTGCTCCAGCAACTGGCGGTCGCCCGACAACAAATGGACTGCCGAGGCCGAGATCTGGGAAATGACCGAATCGGCCGACAGCGGCTGCACTCGCGCGCCTTCGCCATGGACGATGGAGATCAGGCCCATCCGTTCCAGCGCCTGCAAGCCTTCGCGCACTGCCGGACGGCCGACGCCCATCCGGGCCATCAGCTCGCGCTCCGAGGGCAGCAGCGAGCCGACCGGGAAATGGCCGGAGCGGATTTCCGCCAACAACCGCTCCTGCACCTCATGACCCAGCTTGCGGCGGGCAATCGGCGCAATCGCTTGCGAAGCGGTCTGCACGCCGGCCTGTGATGCGACCGGCGCCTGCGCTGCGTTATCAGAGGAATTTTCCCGTTGACTGCCCATATTCATAATGGCATTATCATCACATATACGCTCATCATACCAGTAGCCAGAAAAAAAAGACAACAAGCTTTTCCAGCCGCGACAAATCTGGCCGATGAGCGAGCCGGCCCGGCCAAACACCGGGGTAGCAATGCCGCAGCTTTTCAGAAACCAAGGAGACACCCCCATGCAACAGCAGGCCGCGGCGACCGAGGCAATCAGCCCTTCGGAGCCCATCCCCGTCGTCAACTCCCCGCTCAAGGTTCTGCTCGCGAGCCTGATCGGGACCACGATCGAATACTTCGACTTCTATATCTTCGGCACCGCAGCGGTGCTGGTCTTCCCGAAGCTGTTCTTTGGCGAATCCGATCCGACCATCGCCATGCTGCAGTCGCTGGCCACGTTTGGTCTCGCCTTCGTCGCACGTCCGGTAGGCTCGGCCCTGTTCGGGCACTTTGGCGATCGCATCGGGCGCAAGGCGACGCTGGTGGCGTCTCTTTTGACCATGGGGATGTCGACAGTCTTCATCGGCCTGCTGCCTTCGTATGCGTCGATCGGCATTGCCGCGCCGATCATGCTGGCCGTCCTGCGCTTCGGTCAGGGCCTGGGCTTGGGTGGTGAATGGGGCGGTGCGGTGCTGCTCGCCACCGAAAACGCTCCGCCGGGCAAGCGCGCGTGGTACGGCATGTTCCCGCAGCTGGGCGGGCCGGCCGGCTTCTTCCTGTCGGGCAGCGCCTTCCTGATTTTGACGACGCAACTGCCGGAAGCCGACTTCCTCGACTGGGGCTGGCGCATTCCGTTCGTCTCCAGCGCGCTGCTGGTCTTCGTGGGTCTGTATGTGCGACTGAACATCACCGAGACGCCGGAATTCCAGAAGGTGCTGGAGAAGCACGAGCGCGTGAAGGTGCCGATGATTGAAGTCTTCACCCAGCACACCCGTCCGCTGCTGCTCGGCATGTTCTCGGGCATGGGCCAGTTCGTGCTGTTCTACCTGATCACGGTCTTCACGCTCAGCTGGGCCACGACTTCGCTCGGCTATCAGCGCAAGGACTTCCTGATCCTGCAGCTGGTGTCGGTGGTGTTCTTTGCGTTGTTCATCCCGGTAGCCGCAAAGATCTCGGACCGCTTCGGCCGCACTGCGGCACTGCGCTCGGGCGCGATCGGCATTGTGCTGCTCGGCCTGGTTCTGGGCCCGATGCTGCAAGCTGGCGCATTCTCGACCGTGCTTGCACTGTCGATCGGCATGGCGCTGATGGGTATGTGCTTTGGACCGCTGGGCACGCTGATGTCGGATCTGTTCCCGGCTGAAGTGCGCTACACGGGAGCGTCGCTGGGTTTCAACCTGTCGGCCATTGTCGGCGCGTCGTTCGCGCCGTACATCGCCACCTGGCTGGCGACCCACATCGGACTGCAGTTCGTCGGCTACTACCTGTCGGCGATGGCCATGGTCAGCGTGATTGCGCTGACGCTGGTCAAGCGCATGGAAAAGTAAGCATCAGTATCCGCAGTACCCAAAGCAGTACGCGCCGATGCGGTGAAGATTCAAAGGCGCTCAACAACACCACAACAAAGGAGCAGCGATGAAAAAGTTTGGAGTATTGGCATCTTTGCTGGCGGCACTGTGCATCAGCACGGCCCCGTCGGCACAATCACAGGAACTGTACTGGGCATCGAGCGGCACCTTCGGCCCCTTCAACATTCAGGGTCTGATCCCGACCTTCCCGGAAGCAAAGCAGATCACGATCCCGGTGTCGATGTGGATCCTGAAGCACCCGAAGGGCCTGGTCGTTTTCGACACCGGTAACAACGTCGCGATTTCGGACGGCCTCGACAACTGCAAGAAGTACTGGGCGGCCGGCCTGTGCGACTTCATCCAGCCGAACCAGAAGCGCAGCGACGTGATCGACATGCAGCTGAAAAAGCTGGGCTACAAGGCCGAGGACGTCAAAGTCGTCGTCACCTCACACACCCACCTCGACCACGCCGGCAACATGGCGATGTTCCCGAAGGCGATCCACGTGATCCAGAAGAAGGAGCTGTACCAGGGCTGGTGGCCGGAGAAGTTCCAGGGCCGCGCACCGGTGGGCCTGTTCATGATGGCTGATATCGCTGCGGCTCGCGAATTCAACTATCTGGAACTCGATGGTGAATACGACCTGTTCGGCGACGGCACCGTGAAGCTGTTCCCGACTCCGGGCCACACCATTGGCCACCAGTCGATGAAGATCAAGCTGCCGAAGACGGGCACCGTGATCCTTTCGCAGGATGCCGTGGCGATGCAGGAAAACCTCGACGGCTACGTGTCGGGCCTGAACTACAGCGTGAAAGACTTCAGCGACTCCGTGAACCGCATCAAGATGATGCGCGACCTCGAAGGCGCGCAAGTGCTGATGTCGCACGATGCTGGCCAGTTCGCGAAGATGGGCGATCGCTGGCACAAGTAATTGGGCCAGTTGGTCTGCTGATGAGGATGCCTCCTTCGGGAGGCATTTTTATTTTCAAAACAAATCCGCACGAACGTGAGGATTACAGGAGCGAGTCCATCAATCGGCAAGGAATCCTCATGACTGCAAGGATTTTCAAGGCACTTCGACCGAGTTGTGAGCCATACCTGCCACGGACAATCGATCTTCGAACTGAGATGCGGAGGGCATGCGGCGAAAATGGAAGCTAATCTCCGCATGAAATGCGGAGATTAGCCATGCACGCGCATCGACCGCAACGAAATTCGGCATCGGACGCTAATCAGAATGTACACCTGTGAACAATTTGCAGTGCTGCTCTGCCGCTACCCAAGCATCGCGAACGAACGCATCCGTCACATCATAAATGCCGTGACCTGTACGAATGCTGTCGCGCCAGCAAAGGGATGCGAACGCCGCGTAGCCATATCCGCAACGAGTGATTTGTGCGACCCCGTTCCAAGGAAAATAAATTTCCCCTTCAAACGTGGATCGACATTGATCCGATCACGTGCGGCTTTCAATGCATGCAGCAAGTTCATTCCATCTTCAGTGCCGACGGCGTGCTGGACCTCGTCGACGATCAGCACGACATCCGTTCTGACCAATTGCACAAGCTCCGCAAACACATCTGAAAGCGTAGGCCCGCCATGCGTGTAGGGGGTATCAAGCTTTAAACTGAATTTGAATCCTGCCAGGCCAATATCCAAACCGCTAATACGCCGCAAATGGTTCAGTAAAGTGGAGTTCGGCTTCTCCAGATCACGGATCGTCCCTCGAACGACTTCGGTGACTAAAGTAGAGGGCGCGCGCAGCCTATCTGCCCACAGGTCGACATAAATGGTCAGAGCACCTTGTGCCTCAAGCGCCGGGATCACGTCTTGCCGCAAAAAGGTGGTCTTTCCCAACCGCCTATCGCCCGACAAGAACACTCCGGATTGCAGCCCCACCTTCAGCGGTCCGGGATGCAACAAATCCCGCGCGATTTCTAGTGCGTACTCCGGACGTCTGAACACGTCTGCCATGAATATCCTCGTTTAACCAATACGGATAATTCCAGGCAGGCACTAGACAACATCACGGCGGACACATCCCATGATTGTTAGCGCGAGACCTAACAATTCAATGTGGCGCACGATCAACAATCAACGCGAACCCATCGTTTCGACGAAATCAACGGGCTACAATCCAACAGCGCAATCTGTATGGATTTCGTCATATCGCCTTGACCTCAAAAATTCCGAGCCATAGATTGCACGCTTCATCACATTCGTGATGAACGGGTTTGACAGCTCGAATACAACCCCGGCAGATGAGCCTATCTCATCCCATTCGCCGGCCCGCCCATGGCGGACTAGGCGAGGGAGCCGCAAGGCTCGCCGGCTCGCGGTTGTCCGGTCTGTCAACCTCGCCTAGCCCCGCCACCCTAGTTGACAGTAGGGTTCCTGACTTCGTCTCGGAGGACACATGACGCTGTTTAACAACCGCCGCCCTTGCAATCGTCAAAGACAAATCCGCCGCAAGAATCATCCATACATACGATATTCAACAGTGCATCCGCCGAGCCAGTTCTGGCACTGCGGCCCCAGAATAAAACTCGAAGGAGACTGGCTGGTAGAGGCAGGCTTTTTTCCGAACTGGCGAGTCAAGGTGACGGTACACAAGTCTCGGTTGATCATTGAACCCTTGATCAAACCCATAGGGGTGTTGGGAATCATTCCTGCGTGCCCGCGTCCATTGGTCGCTAATTGCGTAGCCATGCCAGCTTGACTCATTCGATCCGATTTATCCCAGGGACATCCGCATATCCGGCGACAGAATTGAGGCCAACATCATTTCAAAGCGGATGTCCCGCTCAGATGGCGTTAGAAAATCGAATCGGCACTCCCAACTCCGCCGCAAGCCGGTTCGGCACATCAAGCACACTCAACTCACTGCGGCTTTACCCCGGGCTGTTAACTCGCAAAACGACGCCTCACGCACCGGATGCATGCTGCACATGGACGCAACGACGCACCCTGCCGCACTTAAAGACGCGCGGCGTTCAGATTTTAAAGGGAATCAATGTCGGACCCGGATGGGGCAGACGGATAAAACGAAGGAAATGCAGAAAATGCTGAGAGACATGGCAACCTCGCTTTAGCTGTTTTGATTACGCACCCGCAAGCTGATTTCAAATCGGTGCATTATGGATTTTATATCCATAGTTCGTATCTGGTAACTGTCCGAATCGCAGGGCCTGCCTCTCTGCAGCAAGGGAAGTAGGACGGGTGCCACGACCGTCAGGCCACTTTGCGCTGCATCGTATCCAGCGGGTCACTCATCTTTGTTTCATCGGAAGTGCAAGCAGGGCAGTCCAATTTCATGAAGAAAGACGCGCATCAGTCGCGCGAGCGATCATATTTCTGACTGCCTCTGAGGTCTTGACAGGCGTCATGCTGATCTCGGGATGGGCAGACTGAAAAACGCGGAACACCTCGTCGGCAAATGCCTGCCCGATCTCCTCCACTCCGGAAAAATCAAGGATCACCGTCTGGAAGCGCTCAAAGCGCCGCGTGAGTCGCTTGGCTTGGGAGCGCGACACCAGCTTTTCACCTTCATGCTGTGCCAACTTGACAGGGACGATCGTCTTCGCAAATGAGTATTCCTCCGGGAGTGCGAAGCGATCGAATACCTCTTTCGCAGTACGCGAACTGTCGTT
>JACCDQ010905662.1_pt1 | contig 13166 bp, 10 predicted proteins | sample 7446031 | NCBI WGS metagenome assembly JACCDQ01 (sample SAMN15323442, study PRJNA562643) | freshwater metagenome | isolation source: river surface water | place: USA:Blue River Watershed | collected 2017-08-17 | reverse complement strand
TTCCCACCAGGGCCGAGCCGATCATGCCGCCGAGCACCGCCGGCGGTTGCCCCACAGAGCCCATGGTGTTGACCACACCCAACACAGCGGCCACGATGCCGAAGGCGGGCAAAGCACCCGCCAAACGTTGCAACGCTGCCACGGCAGCATGCTCTTCGTGGTGATGGGTCTCAATTTCGCTGTCCATGATGGACTCGATCTCATGGGCGTTCAGGTTCCCTGACACCATCATGCGCAAATAGTCGGTGACAAACTCGACCACGTGGTGGTCGGTTCCCACGGTTGCGTATTTTTGGAACAAGGGCGACGCGTCGGGGTTTTCAACGTCGCTTTCAATGGCCATCAACCCCTCTTTGCGGGCCTTTTGCAAAATATCAAACAGCATGGCCAACAACTCCAAATAACGGTCTTTGGAGTATTTGGAACCCTTGAAGCACATACCCAAACCACGCATGGTGGCCTTGACCACTTTCATTTGGTTGTTGGCCAAGAAAGCACCAATAGCTGCACCAAAAATGGTGATCATCTCGAACGGCAACGCCTTGAGAATCACACCAATGTTACCGCCGTGCACGATATACACACCAAAAACGCACGCCAGCGCAAAAACCCAGCCGATGATGACAAACATGAGGCTTTGTTCCTCTCAGGACAGTTGTTTCATTTTATCGGCAAGATAAGGTCGAACTTGCCCTGAAAAGCCCCCGAAAAACCCATCTAACCCGACTTTTGCACCCCGAGGCCTCCCTCCCCAAGGTGCAAAGGCCGCCCATCAGGCCGCCTTGCCAGCGTCCGGGTTGCGCAAGCGAATATGCAGTTCGCGCAATTGCTTTTCGTCCACCAAGCTGGGGGCTTGCGTCAACAAGCACTGCGCACGCTGGGTTTTGGGGAAAGCAATCACATCGCGGATTGACTCGGCTTTGGTCATCAGCGTGATCAGGCGGTCCAAGCCAAAGGCCAAACCGCCGTGGGGGGGCGCACCGTATTGCAGCGCGTCCAACAGGAAACCAAACTTCAATTGGGCCTCGTCGGGGCCGATGTTGAGCGCGCTGAACACCTTGCTCTGAACGTCTGCCCGGTGAATGCGCACAGAACCACCGCCGAGTTCCCAGCCGTTGAGCACCATGTCGTAGGCTTTGGCAACGCACTTGCCGGGATCGGTGTCCATCAGCTCCTCGTGGCCATCTTTGGGCGCAGTAAACGGGTGGTGCACCGCGTTCCAGCGGTTGGCCTCGTCGTCGTATTCGAACATCGGGAAATCCACCACCCAAAGAGGCGCCCATCGGTCTTCGAAGAAGCCATGCTCTTTGGCAAACGCCGAATGCCCAATTTTGATCCGCAAAGCACCGATGGCGTCGTTCACCACCTTGGCTTTGTCGGCACCAAAGAACAGAATGTCGCCGTTCTGTGCGCCCGAGCGCTGCAAAATGGCCGCAATCGCTGCGTCGTGCAGGTTCTTGACAATCGGGCTTTGCAAGCCGTCACGGCCCGCAGCCAGGTCGTTCACCTTGATCCAGGCCAAGCCCTTGGCGCCGTAGATTTTGACGAACTCGGTGTAGGCGTCAATTTCGCTGCGCGGCATGGCCGCGGCACCGGGCACGCGCAAAGCCACCACACGGCCGTTCTTCATCAGGGCGGGGGCGCTGAACACCTTGAAGTCCACGTCAGCCATCACATCCGTGAGTTCGGTGAATTCGAGCTTCACGCGCAAATCAGGCTTGTCGGAACCGTAGCGGTGCATGGCGTCGGCATAGGCCATCACTGGGAAATCACCCAGGTCCACACCCATGGTTTTTTCAAAAACGCTCTTGATCATGCCCTGGAACATCGCACGGATGTCTTCTTCGGTCAGAAACGAGGTTTCGATATCGATCTGGGTGAATTCGGGCTGCCGGTCAGCGCGCAGGTCTTCGTCGCGAAAGCATTTGGTGATTTGGTAGTAGCGGTCGTAACCGGCCACCATCAACAATTGCTTGAACAGCTGGGGCGATTGGGGCAGCGCGAAAAACTGCCCGTCGTGCACGCGGCTGGGCACCAGGTAGTCACGCGCGCCTTCGGGAGTGCTCTTGGTGAGCATCGGGGTTTCAATGTCGATGAAACCATTGGCATCCAAAAACTTGCGCACCTCCATGGCCACTTTGTAGCGCAGCATCAGGTTCTTCTGCATGTACGGGCGGCGCAAATCGAGCACGCGGTGGGTCAGGCGTGTGGTCTCGCTCAGGTTGTCGTCGTCGATCTGGAACGGCGGGGTCACCGAGGCATTGAGCACATTGATCTCGTGGCACAACACCTCGATCTTGCCGCTTTTGAGGCTCTCGTTGGTGGTGCCGTCAGGTCGGGCACGAACCACACCTTTGACTTGGACACAAAATTCATTGCGCAACCCCTCAGCGGCCTTGAACATGTCAGCGCGGTCAGGGTCGCACACCACCTGCACATAGCCTTCGCGGTCGCGCAGGTCCACAAAAATCACGCCGCCGTGGTCGCGGCGACGGTTGACCCAACCGCACAAGGTCACGGTTTGACCCAACAGGGCCTCGGTCACCAGACCGCAGTATTCAGAGCGCATTGCCATGGTTGTCTTTCTGTTGAGGTATCAGGCCAGCGTTTGGGGCTCGGCCGCAGGCAGGGGCGGGTTGCCTTTTGTTCCACCTGGAACAATTACGCCCATTGAAATCACATAGGTCAAGGCCTCGTCCACACTCATGGCGAGCTCGACGCATTCACTCTTGCGCACCATCACAAAGTACCCCCCGGTCGGGTTGGGCGTGGTGGGTACAAAAACACTCACAAACTCTTTGCCATTGAGGTAGTTGGCCACGTCACCGCCTGGGGTGCCGGTCAAGAATGCGATGGTCCAAACCCCTTCGCGCGGCCATTGCACCAGCAAGGCTTTTCGAAAAGCGTTGCCCTTCTCGGAAAACAAAGTGTCGGAAACCTGTTTGACACCAGAGTAAATGGAGCGCACCACCGGTATGCGATGCAACAGGGCATGCCACCAGTTCACCAGTTTGTTGCCAATGATGTTGGACGCCAGCGCGCCTATGCTCAGCAAAACCACCAATGCAAACACCACGCCCAGGCCTGGCACACGAATACCCAGCAACAACTCGGGCTGCCAAGCCGCAGGCAGCACCTGCAATGTTTGATCCAAAGTGGAAACCACCCACTCAAGCACCCACAGGGTGATGATCAAGGGCACCAGAACCAGCAGACCGGCAAACAGCCAACGACGCAATGCAACCATGATGCGCGGGTCAGTGGCAAGCACAGGAGCCGCCACAAGGTGTGGCAGCCGCGGCTGTGTCTGTGGAGGGCGCAGATTCAGCGGGGGCAGCAGCGGCCCCAGCCCCTGCAACGCCTCCACCGCTCTTGAAATCGGTCGCGTACCAACCCGACCCCTTCAGCTGAAAACCGGCCGCAGTGATTTGCTTTCTGAACGAAGAGGCCCCGCACGCTGGGCAATCGGTCAGAGGGGCATCGGAAATTTTTTGCAAAACGTCCTTGGCGTGGCCGCAGGACTCGCATTTGTAAGCGTAGATGGGCATAACAGACCTCAGGGATTTGCGACAAAACCGCCGATTATAAAAGGTAGGCGCCCGCTGTTGGCCCCACCAAACCGGCGGGTTACCACAATGCCACGCGCACAAACACCTGCATGGCCAGCAAACCCAAAGCAAACCCCAGGCCGCCAAAGATCAAACTTTGCAACAACCGGTTGGTGCGACGCTGCTCTGCCAACAAAGCCTTCAATTCGGCGGAGTTGCCCTGGTTGCCATGACGCAAGAAATCGTGCAGCATGCGCGGCAATTCGGGCACCAGTTTGGCGTAGTGCGGAGCCTCTGCCTTGAGTTGTTCCCAAAACTTGCGCGGCCCCACCTGCTCTACCATCCATTTTTCGAGGAACGGCTTGGCGGTGCTCCACAAATCCAGGTCCGGGTCCAAATCGCGGCCCAAACCTTCAATGTTGAGCAGGGTTTTTTGCAACAACACCAGCTGGGGCTGAATTTCCACCTGAAAACGGCGCGACGTCTGAAACAAACGCATCAACACCATGCCCAGCGAGATTTCGCGCAAAGGCCGATCGAAATAGGGTTCGCAAACCGCACGAATCGCGGCCTCCAGTTCATCCACCCGCGTGTCGGTTGGCACCCACCCGCTTTCAATGTGGAGTTCGGCCACCCGTTTGTAGTCGCGGCGAAAAAAGGCCGTGAAATTCTGCGCCAGGTACTCTTTGTCGAACTGGGTGAGCGTGCCCACAATCCCGAAATCCAACGATATGTACCGACCAAAGGTGGCCGGCTCCAAGCTCACCTGGATGTTGCCCGGGTGCATATCGGCGTGAAAAAACCCATCCCGAAACACCTGGGTAAAAAAGATGGTCACCCCGTCACGCGCCAGCTTGGGCACATCCACCCCGGCTGCGCGCAAACGCTCCACTTGGCTGATGGGCACGCCGTTCATGCGCTCCATGACGAGCACGTCGTTGCGGCAGTGGTCCCAGTGCATTTCCGGGATCAACACCAAGTTCAAGTCCTGCATATTGCGGCGCAATTGGGCCGCATTGGAGGCTTCCCGGATCAGGTCCAACTCATCATGAAGGTACTTGTCAAACTCAGCCACCACTTCGCGTGGCTTCAAGCGTTTGCCATCGGAAGACAGTTTTTCAACCCAGCCCGCCATCATGCGCATCAGGCTCAGGTCCTTCTCGATCACCGGAAGCATGTTGGGACGCAACACCTTGACGGCCACCTCCCTGCCATCGTGCAGGGTCGCAAAATGCACTTGCGCGATGGACGCGCTGGCCACGGGCGTCAAATCAAAATCGGCAAAAATATCGTTCAGTTTGCGTCCGTAGGCGCGCTCAATGGTGGCCACGGCCACTGCGCTGGGGTAAGGGGGAACCCTGTCTTGCAAACGGGCCAATTCGTCGGCAATGTCGGGCGGCATCAGGTCACGACGGGTGGACAACACCTGCCCAAACTTCACAAATATCGGCCCCAATTGTTCCAAGGCTTCGCGCAAACGCTGCCCCCGGGGCGCAGCCAAATTGCGACCCACGGTGAGCACCCGGCGCAAACCCCGCAAACCCGGGTTGCTGAAGCCGGACAACACCAACTCGTCCAGGCCAAACCGCAAAACCACCCACACAATGAAAGCACCACGCAAAAAACGCATCACTTGTTCGCTTTCTGCAAGAAGCTACGCAAGCCTTGCGCCGCTGTTTTGACGCCCTTGACCAAGGTGTGTGCCACCGCGTCACCCAAAACACGGGACAAGTCCTCTTCCACGTCCCAGCGCACGTTGTCCACCAACCAGGCCACCTCGGCAGCCAGTTGCACATCCCCTTGAATGTCGATTTGCGGCTTGTTGCCCTGCATCATTTTTTGGGCCAAAGACACCGGCGAAGGCTCTTGAACGTTCAAACGCAGATCTGGCTCGCCGGAGCCCTCACTCCGGGCGAGCAAACCCGCCGGGGTCGCTTGCAAGTTCAATTGAAAACGTTCCCACCGCGCCTCCAGGGTTTTGCCACTCTGGCGACGCAAGCGATCCATGGCTTGCGGCTCTTGCATCAACACATGGTTGAGGCACAGGACCAAGCGGTTTTCCAGTTCTGCGCGCATCCACTCAGGCGGCGCAGGCACAGATGCCGCCAAACGCTGCAACGCATCGGCCGATGGGAATAAAAAAGGGGGCTTGCTCATAGCCCCCGATTTTGACGGATAAACGCCAACTCCCGTTATTGCAGGGCTTGCACCCCAGCCACCAACCAGCCGCCCTGGCCGTTCTTGAGGCGGGTGATGTTCCAGACTTCGCGGAAGGGGTTCGGGCCGGAGGCGGCATCCTCCCGGATCATCCCGGAGAATTCGACGCTGGCCATGTATTCGTTGTTCAAGTCTTCAATGCCCAGCAACTGTGCCTCCAACATCAGCACATCGGTTTTGTTGCTTGCATCGCCCGTGTGGGTTTCGCGCACTTGCAGCTGCTCTTGAATTTGCGCAATCATGTCATCGGTCATCATGGCGCGCAAGGCGGGAATGTCGGAGCGGTCCCAAGCATCCTGAAGCCTGATGAAGTTGTCTTTTGAGGCCGCCAAAAAGCCCTGGACATCGAAATCTGCAGGTACGCCCCAACCCGAACGGGCTTGAACGGCGTGGTCTGCTGGGTTCTGGGTGTGCTCCCAAGGACGTGCCGAAGCGTCGTTCCCCACGTTTTTGGGGCTGTAGTCTTTTGGAACGCCCGCCGCATGACCGGGCGCGGCCACCTGGTACGCCAAGCCCGAACCGGGGTACACCACATTGACAGGTGCAACACCACGGCGGCGAACATACCGAACACAGGCCAACAAACCGAAGACAGCCCCCAACGCCAAAGCCACCAACAAATAACTGCTCAGCGCTTCGCCCCATCCGAGTGAAGAGGCCAGCCAGGCCAAACCCAGCCCCGCTGCCACCCCCGCCAGCAAGGTGCCCAAGGGGCGTTTGGACGCCACACCCGCTTGCCCTGCCGGAGGTGTTGTTTGGGCGGGACTGGCGGTTGGCGCTTTCGCATCACCCCGCTGCGCCACGGCAGACGACTGCTTGCCCACAGAAGCACCGCCACCCAACCGTTTGGCCCACACTTGCTGCGAAACCAAAGCAATCACACACGCCAAAATGACCGACCAAACTTTCATGTCCCACCCGATTTTTTAACCGCCGCAAACCTTCAACATTTGATGCCCACGTGCAAAGCCGTCACGCCTGCGGTCAGGTTGTGCACATCCACATGCCCAAAACCGGCGCTTTTCATGATGGCGCGCAAAGCATCCTGATCGGGGTGCATGCGTATGGACTCGGCCAAGTAGCGGTAGCTCGCCTCGTCTTTTGCCACCCACTTGCCGATTTTGGGCAAAATATTAAAACTGTACCAATCGTAAACTTTCTCGAGCGGCTTGGCCACTTTTGAGAACTCCAACACCAGCAATTTGCCGCCTGCACGCAACACTCGGTTCATTTCACGCAGGGCCTGGTCCTTGTGGGTCATGTTGCGCAAACCGAAAGCCACCGTCACGATATCGAAATAACCATCGGGAAATGGCAGTTTTTCGGCGTCGCACACCAAGGTCGGCAGTACCACGCCCTTGTCAAGCAGGCGATCGCGCCCTTCGCGCAGCATGGCTTCGTTGATGTCGGTGTGCACCACCATGCCGTTGGGCGCTACACGAGGAGCAAACGCCAAATCCAGGTCACCAGTGCCGCCAGCAATGTCCAGCACCCGGTCGCCCGGGCGTGGGTTGGCCACAGCAATCGCGTACCGCTTCCAAACGCGGTGCAAACCTGCCGACATCAGGTCGTTCATGACGTCGTAGTTCGAGGCCACGGAATCGAACACGTTGCGCACGTGGCGCGCTTTGTCGCGCTCGTCCACAGTTTTGAAACCGAAGTGTGTTTGCGTCATGGTTGGATGTTACGCGCTGCGTGTGGGTGTTGGACCCCAGATCAAATCAATGGTGGTGGCCGCAGGCCGACGCGGCCTTTTCAGGCATGGGCGCATCCCGACTCACGCCGGCCTCGGCCAACCGGCGCTCGTAGTCGGCCCACAGTTCGGTCTGCTGCGCACCCAAAAAATACAGGTAGTCCCAACTGAAGATGCCGCTGTCGTGACCGTCAGAGAACGTGGGTTGGACCGCATAATTGCCAACCGGCTCCAGCGCAGAGATACCCACTTCGCGTTTGCCGGTTTGCAATGTTTCCTGGCCCGGGCCGTGACCTTGCACCTCGGCGGATGGGCTGAACACGCGCATCAACTCGAACGGGATGCGAAAGTGCGCGCCATCAGAAAACCCAATCTCCAAAACACGGGAGTGGGCGTGCACGGTCAAGGATTCCGGGGTGGGGGTGTTTGCTTGCAGTCCAGCCATGTGCTTCTCCAGGGGCGGTCAAAAGGGCAGCGACGCAATTGCAGCATCGCAGGCAGGCAGGCGATCTCGCAAGGCTGCGAGTCGGACGTCGTCGTTGGCACGAACGGGAGGTGCCCAAACGGGCGCGGGGAAACGGTTGTCCCAATCAAAGCGAGCCACCACATGCCAGTGCAGGTGCGGCACCAGGTTGCCCAGCGAAGCCAGGTTGACTTTGGTCGGTTGCAGGGCCCGGCGCAACACCGTTTCCACTTTGGCCACGGTTTGCATCAGCTGGCTGCGCTCGGCGGGTACCAGATCGGTCCATTCGGCCACATGGGCGTTCCAGACCACGCGGTAAAACGCCGGAAAGGCTTCGGCCTCCGCCCCCTGAACGCGAATGATACGCAGCTGCTCGGTTTGCACAATGAGCAAGCCACCCACCTCGTGACAAAGCGGGCAGCCGGGGGTTGCAGCGGTGTTTGGGTTCACACCAACACCCTCTCTATGCCACCTGCGTTGGCGCGGGCCACGTAATCGGGCATCCAGTTTTCACCCAGAATTTGGTGCGCCATTTCGACCACGATGTAATCGGCTTCCAGCAGGCCGTTGCTGAGGTCTTCGCCATAGCGGCTCAAGCCCTGGTAGCAGCTGGGGCAGCTGGTCAGTATTTTGGTCTTGCCTTGGGGCGCTGAAACACCGTTTTTCTCGGCCAGTGCGGCCAGCTGCACCGCATTTTTGTTCAGCTCTTCTTCTTTGCGGAAGCGCACTTGGGTGGACACATCGGGGCGGGTCACGCCCAGCGTGCCCGACTCGCCACAGCAGCGGTCGGCCTTGACCACGGTGTCGCCCACCAGCGCTTTGACCGTCTTCATCGGGTCTTGCAGCTTCATGGGGGTGTGGCAGGGGTCGTGGTACAAGTAGGCGCCCTTCGATTCCAGCTTGATGCCCTTTTCAAGCAGGTATTCGTGGATGTCGATGATGCGGCAACCGGGGAAGATCTTGTCGAACTCGTAGCCCTGCAGCTGGTCGTAGCAGGTGCCGCAGCTCACCACCACGGTCTTGATGTCGAGGTAGTTCAGCGTGTTGGCCACCCGGTGGAACAGCACCCGGTTGTCGGTGATGATTTTTTCGGCCTTGTCGAACTGGCCAGACCCCCGCTGCGGGTAGCCACAGCACAGGTAGCCCGGCGGCAGCACGGTTTGCACGCCCGCGTGCCACAACATGGCCTGCGTGGCCAAGCCCACCTGGCTGAACAGCCGCTCGGAACCGCAGCCCGGGAAATAGAACACCGCCTCGGTATCCGCTGTGGTGGCCTGCGGGTTGCGGATGATAGGGACGTAGTCTTGGTTTTCGATGTCCAGCAGTGCGCGAGCGGTTTTTTTGGGCAAGCCGCCTGGCAGCTTTTTGTTGATGAAGTGGATGATCTGCTCTTTGATGGGCGCTGGGCCCACCGTGGCCGGTGGCGCGCTGGTTTGTTTGCGCGCCAGGCCTTTGAGCAAGTTGTGCGCAAGGCGCTGGGCCTTGAAACCCACCCCCACCATGGCGCTGCGAGCCAGCTTGATGGTCTCGGGGTTGGTGGCATTGAGCATGAACATGGCCGCCGCATTGCCAGGGCGCCAGGTTTTTTGCCCCATTTTGCGCAACAAGTTGCGCATGTTCATGGACACGTCACCAAAGTCGATCTTCACCGGGCAAGGGCTTTCGCACTTGTGGCAGACCGTGCAGTGGTCGGCCACATCCTCAAACTCTTCCCAGTGCTTGATGCTGATACCGCGACGGGTTTGCTCTTCGTACAAAAAGGCCTCGACCAGCAGCGAAGTGGCCAAAATCTTGTTGCGGGGGCTGTACAGCAGGTTGGCGCGCGGCACGTGGGTGGAGCACACCGGTTTGCATTTGCCGCAACGCAGGCAGTTTTTGACCGAATCGGCAATGGCGCCGATGTCGCTTTGCTGCATGATGAGCGACTCGTACCCCATCAAGCCGAAGCTGGGGGTGTAAGCCATGCTCAAGTCGGCTTGGCGCTGGTCGGTCTGCCCAAACAAGGGGCTGCTGCGCAGCAACTTGCCTTTGTTGAAGCGGCCCTCGGGGTCCACCTTGGCCTTGTAGCCCGCGAAAGGGGCCAACTCCTCGTCGGTCAGGTATTCGAGCTTGGTGATACCAATGCCGTGCTCGCCCGAAATCACGCCGTCCAGGCTGCGCGCCAGCACCATGATGCGGCCCACCGCTTCGTGCGCGGTTTGCAGCATTTCGTAGTCGTCGCTGTTGACCGGGATGTTGGTGTGCACGTTGCCGTCGCCGGCATGCATGTGCAGCGCCACCCAGACCCGACCTTTGAGCACGCGCTTGTGGATGGCCTTGCATTCGTCTTGCACGGGCGCAAACACGCTGCCGGTGAAAATATCGCGCAGGGCTTCACGGATCTGGTTTTTCCAGCTGGCACGCAGGCTGTAATCCTGCAGCTGCTCAAAAAAGGTGCGTCCAGTGTCGGGTTGCACAACATCGAGGCCGTCCATCCAGCGCTGCCACAGGTCGCGGGTGTCGCGCACCACCGCCAGGGCCCGCTCGGTGTGTTCTTGCAGCGTTTCGGGGCTGGGCATGTCCGCCGCCTCTTCCACCTTGCCCAGGGGCAGGTTGCCACGCAGGAAAAAGCCTTCCAACTCCCGGGCCAGCTTGATTTTGTTGCGCAGGCTGAGTTCGATGTTGATGCGCTCGATGCCCAGCGTGTATTCGCCCATGCGCGGCAAGGGGATCACCACGTCTTCGTTGACCTTGAAGGCGTTGGTGTGCTTGCTGATGGCAGCGGTTTTTTTGCGGTCGGTCCAAAACTTCTTGCGAGCGTCGGCGCTGATAGCCACGAAGCCTTCGCCCGACCGACCGTTGGCCAGGCGAATCACTTCGCTGGTGGCGCGGGCCACGGCATCCGGGTCGTCGCCCACAATGTCGCCAATCAATACCATCTTGGGGAAGCCGCCGCGCTTGCTCTTGGTGGTGTAACCCACGGCGCGAAGGTAGCGGTCGTCCAAATGCTCCAGGCCGGCCAGCAGCACACCGCTGCGCTTTTGCTCGGCAAACATAAAGTCTTTGATGTCCACAATGGACGGCACCCCGTCTTTGGGGTTGCCAAAGAATTCCAGGCACACGGTTCGGGTGTGCTCGGGCATGCGGTGCACCACCCAGCGGGCGCTGGTGATAAGCCCGTCACAACCTTCTTTTTGCACGCCCGGCAAACCGCTCAAAAACTTGTCGGTCACGTCTTTGCCCAGACCCTCTTTGCGGAAGGTTTTGCCCGCAATGTCGAGCCGTTCGGTGCGGATCAGGGTTTTGCCATCGGCCTGAAAGTACTGCAGCTCGAAGCTGGCCATTTCGGCATCGTGGATCTTGCCCAGGTTGTGCGCCACGCGGGTCACTTGCAGCCATTCGGCGTTGGGCGTGACCATGCGCCAGCTGGCCAGGTTGTCCAGCGCAGTGCCCCACAACACGGCTTTCTTGCCGCCTGCGTTCATGGCAATGTTGCCGCCCACGCAAGAAGCTTCGGCGCTGGTGGGGTCCACCGCAAACACGAACCCCGAACGCTCGGCCGCATCGGCCACACGCTGGGTCACCACACCGGCTTCGGTCCAGATGGTGGGCACCTTGTGGTCCACGCCCGGCAGGTCGATCAGCTCGACTTCGGTCATGGATTCCAGTTTTTCGGTGTTGATGACCGCGCTTTTCCAGGTCAGCGGAATCGCCCCCCCCGTGTAACCGGTACCGCCCCCGCGCGGAACAATCGTCAGCCCGAGTTCAATGCAGGCCTTGACCAAACCCGCCATTTCGGCCTCGGTGTCTGGGCACAGCACCACAAACGGGTACTCCACGCGCCAGTCGGTGGCGTCGGTCACGTGGCTGACGCGGCTCAAACCGTCAAACTTGACGTTGTCTTTGGCTGTGCAGCGGCGCAGTGCCTTGGAGGCTTTGTGGCGCAAAGCAGCCATGTCTTTGAAGGCCGCGCCAAAGTCCCGCACAGCCTGCTGGGCACAAACCAGCAATTCACCCACCAAGGCATCGCGCTCGCCATCCTCTTGCGGGCGGCGCCGCTTTTCCACCTCGGTCAGTCGGTGCTCCAGGGCTTCCACCAATGCGGCGCGGCGTTTGGGGTTGTCCAGCAGGTCGTCGTGGAGGTAGGGGTTGCGCTGGACCACCCAAATGTCGCCCAGCACCTCGTACAACATACGCGCCGAGCGGCCGGTGTGGCGCTCTTGCCGCAGTTGGTTAAGCACGTCCCAGGCGCGAGACCCGAGCAAGCGAATAACGATTTCCCGATCCGAAAACGAGGTGTAGTTGTACGGAATCTCGCGCAAGCGAGGCGCTTCATCAGCGGCGGCGAGCAAGTGCTGGATCGGGGTGGGCGCGTTCATTTCAGGGGGCGTTTGGCCTGTGATCAGGGCTATCGATGTTACCGCAGTGCAGCATACACACGCTGTATTCAGGGGGAAACCCAAACTGCCCACGCCGAAAGCGGGTTTTTTGGCGCACACTTTGCATGGCATGAAACCTTGGCCCTACCCTTTCTGGATTGCCCATCGGGGCGCCGGCTCGCTGGCGCCCGAAAACACCCTGCCTGCGATTGCGTTGGGGTGCCAGCACGGTTACCGCATGTTTGAGTGCGATGTGCGGCTCAGCGCCGATGGCGTGCCATTTCTGCTGCACGACGACACCTTGGAGCGAACCACCTCGGGCCACGGCCCGGCGGCCAGCGCCTTTTGGAAAGACCTGTCGGCATTGGACGCCGGGGGTTGGCACAGCCCAAAATACGCGGGCGCCTCATTGCCCACACTGGACAGCGTCTTGCTCTATTGCCTGGAACACCGTTTGGCGGTCAATTTGGAATTGAAACCCTCGCCCGGGCAAGAAATTGCCACCGGCACCGTGGTGGCCCAGCGGATCCAAGAGCTGTGGCCCAGGGACAGCGGTGCGCCCTACCCGCTGCTCTCGTCATTTCAGACGTTGGCGCTGGATGCGGCCCAAGCCGTTGCGCCGAACTTGCCCAGGGGCCTTTTGCTGGACACCCTTTGGACAGGTTGGCTAGAAAAAGCACTGGAGCTGGACTGCGCGGCCATTGTGGCCCACCACAGCTTGTGCGACTCGGCATTGCTGAGCCAAGCCCACGCTAACCACTTGCGCGCCCTGAGCTTCACGGTGAACGACACTGCCACCGCCTGCCGCCTTGCGGAACTGGGGCTGGACGGCCTGATCACCGACCGCGTGAGCGATTTCGACCCCAATCAAAACCGGCCCACGCCAC
>JACCDQ010758374.1_pt1 | contig 13175 bp, 14 predicted proteins | sample 7446031 | NCBI WGS metagenome assembly JACCDQ01 (sample SAMN15323442, study PRJNA562643) | freshwater metagenome | isolation source: river surface water | place: USA:Blue River Watershed | collected 2017-08-17 | reverse complement strand
GCCGCAGTGACGCAACAAGCGACGAATTACTTCTGATGCGACTTGACGTAGTCGCTCGCTTGCTGAACCGTGGTGATCTTCTCGGCATCTTCATCCGGGATTTCGCATTCGAATTCCTCTTCGAGTGCCATCACGAGTTCAACCGTATCCAGCGAATCTGCGCCCAGATCATCCACGAATGACGATTCATTCTTCACGTCTGCTTCGTTGACGCCGAGTTGTTCGGCTACGATCTTTTTGACGCGCTGTTCGATGTTATCCATTGAAGCTCCTATTACCCTTCTAAGTAGGTGGTGGAAAAGCAGGTTGTATTCTACCAAAACACAGAAAAGCGCGAAACTACCCTGAAACTTTCCTGTGTGCAGTGCAAAAACTTACGGCAGGTACATCCCGCCGTTGACGTGGATGGTCGAGCCCGTGACGTAGGACGCCGCCGGCGAGACCAGGAAAGAGACTGCCGCAGCGATATCTTCCGGGGTGCCTAGACGACCGAGCGGGATATTGCCCAGCAGGGCCGATTTCTGGCCTTCGTCCAGGGCCTTGGTCATATCGGTATCGATAAAACCCGGGGCGACGCAGTTGACGGTAATGCCACGGCTACCCAGCTCACGGGCCAGCGACCGGGTCATCCCGCTCACGCCGGCCTTGGCGGCACAGTAGTTGGCCTGCCCCGCGTTGCCGGCATGGCCGACCACCGAGGTGATGTTGACGATCCGACCGGTACGCGCCTTCATCATGCCGCGCATCACGGCACGACACATCCGGAACACCGACTTCAGGTTGGTGTCGAGCACGTCATCCCAGTCTTCGTCCTTCATGCGCATCGCCAGCGTATCGCGGGTGATCCCGGCGTTATTCACCAGCACAGTAATCGCCGCACCGGTTTTGGCTTCGATATCAGTCAACAGCGCATCCACACCTGCGGCATCCCGCACATCCAGCGCAGCGCCCCATCCTGCACCGCCAGCCGCCTTGATGGCTTCCGTAATGCTGGCGGCACCCGATTCGCTGGTGGCCGTGCCGATAACCGTCATGCCCTGACGGGTCAGTTCCAGGGCGATGGCGCGACCAATACCGCGCGAAGCGCCGGTCACAAGAGCAACAGTGGCAGTCATATGGCTTCCTTAGCTGAGGGAAAGATTGGCATTGACCGATTCGGCATCGGCCAGCGCAACGCCCGTAATACCATCGGCGCAACGCTTGGTCAGGCCGGCCAGAACTTTGCCCGGGCCACATTCGGCCGCGGTTGCAACGCCCATCGAGGCCATCTTCTGAATGATCTCGACCCAGCGCACGGGCTTGGCCGCCTGGCGCACCAGTGCGTCCTTAATTTTGGCCGGATCGGTTTCGATGGCGACATCGACGTTATTAATCACCGGAATCACCGGCGTAGCGACGGCAATATCAGCCAGCGCGATGGCCAGGCGGTCCGCCGCCGGTTTGAGCAGCGACGAGTGGAACGGCGCCGAGACCGGCAGCAGCACGGCGCGCTTGGCGCCGCGGGCCTTACAGGCTTCACAGGCGCGCTCGACAGCGCCCTTGTGACCGGCAATCACCGTCTGACCCGGGGCATTGAAGTTCACAGGCTCAACCACGTCGCCCTGAGCCGCTTCGGCACAGGCAGCGGCGATGCCGTCATCGTCCAAGCCAAGAATCGCGGCCATGGCGCCCGTGCCCGCCGGCACAGCTTCCTGCATGGCGGCAGCCCGCAGGCGCACCAGCGGCACCGCATCGGACAGCTTCAGGGCACCGGCAGCCACCAGCGCCGAGTATTCACCCAGGCTATGGCCCGCCACAACAGCGGGTGTTTTACCACCGAGGCTTTCCCACAGACGCCAGGCAGCCACACCGGCCGTCAGCATGATCGGTTGGGTGTTCACCGTGAGCGCCAGCTTTTCAGCCGGGCCTTCAGCCACCATCGTCCACAGATCTTCGCCCAGCGCAGCCGAGGCTTCATCAAAGGTAGCGCGCACAACCAACGAGTCGCCGTAGGCGCCCATCATGCCGACCGACTGAGAGCCCTGACCGGGGAATACGAAAGCGAACGACATATATGTTCTCCAGAATTAATACTTGAGCAGAACGCTGCCCCAGGTGAAGCCCCCACCCACACCTTGCAACATGAGTGTTTGCCCGCGCTTCACGCGACCATCTTTCACGGCCTCATCCAGCGCCAGCGGCACCGAGGCCGCCGAGGTATTGCCATGGTGATCGACGGTAATGATCACGCGTTCGGTCGGCAGCGACAAGCGCTTACCAATGGCATCAATGATGCGCACGTTCGCCTGATGCGGGATCAGCCAGTCAATCTGCTCTGGCGCCACACCGGCCGCCTCGCAGCACTCGACAGCGCTATCGGACAGCGCACGCACGGCAAATTTGAAAACCGCCTGACCGTCCATGCGCAGGAACGGGTCACCAATGACCTTACCGCTATGCACCTGACCCGGCACATTAAGAATGTCGGACTGCGACCCATCCGCATGCAGCGAGGTGGCCAGCAAGCCCGGCGTATCAGCGGCTTTGAGCACCACCGCACCGGCGCCATCGCCAAACAGCACACAGGTGCCGCGGTCATCCCAGTCCATGATCCGCGAAAAGACTTCAGCACCCACGACCAGCGCCGTCTTGTGGCTACCGGAACGGATAAACTTTTCGGCAATGGTCAGCGCGTAAACGAAGCCCGAACACACCGCCTGCACGTCGAAGGCCGTCGCGCCCACATTACCCAGCTTGCCCTGCATCAGACACGCGGTACTCGGAAAAATCATGTCCGGTGTCGACGTGGCCACAATGATCAGATCCAGATCCTTGGCGTCTACGCCGGCGTCAGCCAGAGCACGGCGCGAGGCCTCTTCGGCCAGCATGCTCGAGGTCACACCCTCCGGGGCATGGTGGCGCGACACGATGCCAGTCCGGGTCTGAATCCAGTCATCGCTGGAATCCAGGCCCTTCTCTTTGATCAACGCGTCATTGGTAATCGCGGCGCCCGGCAGATAGCTGCCAATACCAGCCAGCTGGGCGTAAATGGTCTGTGCCATCAGGCATCTCCCGTTGCATCATCATCCTTGGCAGGATCCTTGAGCAACGCTGCAGTGGTTGAAGCGGTATAGCGGGACACGCGATGCGCGATCTTGTCGATCACACCGTTCTCCGCTTCGTGATAAGCCTCACGCAGGGCATAGCCGAATGCGAAGGCATCGGCCGAGCCATGACTTTTAATGACGGTACCCTTCAGGCCAAGCAAGGTCGCGCCGTTATAACGGCGATGGTCCAGGCGCTTCTTAAAGCGACTGAGCACCGGTAAGGCCAGCAAGGCAATCAGTCGTGTCAGCAGATTGCGCTCGAATTCTTCGCGCAGATAACGACCCATCATCTGGGCCAGGCCTTCAGACACCTTCAGCGCCACATTGCCAACAAAGCCGTCACACACCACGACATCGGCCTCGCCCTTGTACACACCATCACCTTCAACGTTGCCAACAAAGTTGAGGTCGGTGGCGCGCAGCAGTTCGGCTGCCTGTTTGACGACCTCGTTGCCCTTGATGTCTTCTTCACCGATGTTGAGCAGCCCCACACGCGGTTCGGCGATGTGCTGCACGGCATTAGTCAAGATCGAGGCCATGATGCCGAATTGCAGCAGGTGCTCCGCCGTGCAATCGACGTTCGCGCCCAGATCCAGAATGCGGGTCTGACCCGTCATCGTGGGTACCACGGTACAGATTGCCGGGCGATCGATACCGGGCAACATCTTGAGGACGAAACGGGCAATCGCCATCAGCGCGCCGGTATTACCGGCCGACACGCAGGCATCCACATCTCCGGATTTCACCAGATTAATGGCCACACGCATCGAGGAATCTTTTTTGTTGCGCAGGGCGAGCGCCGGTGGCTCATCCATCCCCACGACTTCGCTGGCATTCACAATATGCAGCCGGTCGCGCACCGCTTTATCCGGTGACGCACGGCGCAAACGATTTTCCAACGCGGTGGCTTTACCCACCAGCGTCAGTTCGACATTGGGAAACTCGGTGGCAAACGCCAATGCAGCGGCGACCGTGACCTTGGGGCCATGGTCGCCGCCCATACAATCAATCGCGATCTTGACGGTCATATCCGGTCAAATCTCACGTTGAGCAAAGGTCAGGTAAAACGCCTGACCCGCCTGATCAGGCCTCGGTCGTCTTAACAACCTTCTTGCCGCGGTAAACACCCGACGGCGAAATGTGGTGACGGCGATGCACTTCACCGGTCGTCGGCTCGATAGCCAGCGGCGGGTTGCTCAGCGAATCATGAGCACGATGCATACCGCGCTTCGACGGGGATTTTTTGTTCTGTTGAACGGCCATGTTGGTTACTCCTGGTTAAATCGTTACTGCGACTGCATTGCCGGAAATGGTTCCGGCAAGAATCCTGAAAGCCTCGACGCTAGTGCTTCAGCGTTTTCAGCTGCGCCAGCGCCGCAAACGGATGATCATCTTCGGCCACCGTTTCCGGAACCGGTAATGCACAATCCGCATGCATGGGCACGATGGGCAGTGAAAGCATCAACTCATCTTCCACCAACGCCAACGTGTTCACACGCGCCGGATCCGGCATCGGGAGGTATTCGACCGTATCGGCATCCGAATCCTCTTCGAGTGCGTCCAGCCGTTCCAGCGCCGCTTCATCCGCCACCCACGCCACCGTATGCTCATGGTCTATGACCACGGTCACCGGCTGTAGGCAACGCTGACAGGACTGCTCCAGATACGCCGACAGTTTGAGGGTCATGGCTGGCTGCCGGTCCGCGCTGTACGCGGCCTGCAAACTGACCTTGACGGCCCCCGAGGTGCCGACGAGCAGATCGGCCAGCCGCTTGAAATCCGACACCGGCACATCACCGTGCCAGGCAAAGGCCTCGCGTGCGGCAACGGTCGGGTCAAAACTTTCCGGCAAACCGGCAGATGACATCCAGATCTGTCCCGTTGAAAAACGGCGAATGATACCATCCGCAGGCCGGATTGTTGAGCATTTTCTTGCAATTCAGGCGGCCAACCCATTGAAAGCGCACCAAACATGACTTCGCAGATGTCCGCTCCCGCCCCCCGACGACTGATCCTCGGCTCCAGCTCGGTTTATCGCCGCGGGCTGCTGGAACGGCTGGGGTTGCCCTTTGAGGTCATGAGCCCCGATATTGATGAATCAGCCCACCCCGGCGAGCACCCGGCGGCCCTGGCCCGGCGCCTCGCTCGGGAAAAGGCCTGCGCCATCGCCACCACACTGCCTCCAGGCCAGAACAACGCCCTCATTATCGGCAGCGATCAGGTCGCCGTTGTCGGTGACCTGGCCTACGGCAAACCCGGCTCCCATGCCAACGCCGTCGCCCAACTGCAGGCCCTGAGCGGCCAGGTCGTCGTCTTCGAAACCGCCCTTTGCCTCTACGATGCTGCTACAGACCGCGCCTATGAAGACCTGGTCAGCACCGAGGTCGAATTCCGTGACCTCACGCTGCCAGAAATCGAAGCCTATCTGGTGCGGGAACCGGCCTATGATTGCGCCGGGTCGGCCAAATCCGAGGGATTGGGCATTGCCCTACTCGAGCGGCTCTCTGGTGACGACCCGACGGCGCTGGTCGGTTTACCCCTCATTGCCCTCTGCCGGCTCTTGCGTCAGGCCGGGGTCAACCCGCTGACTGCGGCCTGAGTTGCCCCAGGATCATGATCCAGCCCGCGCTGCACCTCATTCCGGTACCGCTATCCGAGCTGAGCGAGGCTGACCCAGCCAGGGTTCTGCCGGCAACCGTACTTCCCGTCATCCGTGATCTGCGGCATTTCGTCGTCGAAAACGCCAAAAGCGCCCGCGCCTTCCTCAAAACCGTTGGGATGCCCGTAGCCATCGCCGAACTGGACATCCGGGAACTGCCTGGCCGCGGCAAAATCGGCAAATCTGACGCGCTGGGCGGGGATTACGATTCGCTGCTGGCCCCGCTGGCATCGGGATCGCCGATCGGGCTTCTTTCCGAAGCCGGCTGTCCGGCCGTTGCCGACCCGGGTTCCGAGCTGGTCCGTCACGCTCATGAACGGGCTTACCGGGTCGTTCCGCACATTGGCCCCTCATCCATTCTGCTGGCGCTCATGGCGTCCGGCCTGGGCGGGCAGCAATTTGCCTTCCACGGGTACCTCCCGCAGGACGAGAATGAACGCAAACAGGCGATTAACCGCCTGGAAAATACATCTAAAAGCTTTGATCAGACGCAGATCGTGATCGAAACGCCCTATCGCAACACGGCCCTCTTCGAAAGCCTGCTGCAGCACCTGCGTCCCGAGACCCGGCTCTGCGTCGCCATGGCGCTGACCACCCCGGAAGAATGCATCTGTACACGATCCATCCGGGACTGGAAGAAACAGCCGACGCCCGCCTTCGAAAAGCGACCAACCGTCTTTCTATTCAAGCAATAACAGCAAGTTAGCCGGACTTCTTCATCCAGTCTGACAGATCCGGAATCGAGTCCACCACCCCCACGGGCTGACAGCGCAACAGCGATTCAAGCTCGTGCGCCCCATGCGTGATCGCCAAGCCGTGTGCCCCAGCATTGAGCGCCATCTGCAGGTCATGCGTGGTATCCCCAATCATCAGGGTGCGCTCGGGTGCCACGGCAAAGTGATCCATGATTTCCAGCAACATTTGCGGATCCGGCTTGCTCCGGGTCTCGTCGGCTGTCCGGGTGATATCAAAATAGCCACCGAGCCCGCTATGACCCAGCGCCCGGTCAAGCCCGACCCGGCTTTTGCCGGTGGCCACGGCCAGCCAGCGATGCTCGGCCTGCAGCGATTTGAGCAGGGGCTCCACCCCCTCGAACAGGCACAGCTCGTGATCCCCCGACAAGTAATGCCTGCGGTAGGCATTGACCAGATCATCGTAGCGGCTTTCGTCCAGATCCGGCACCGCATACTGCAACGCATCCCGCAGACCCATCCCGATCACATAGCGCGCCTTTTCCTCACTCGGTGGCGCGACGCCAATCTCCCGGCTGGCCGCCTGAATGGCCTTGACGATGGCCCCGGTGGAATCCAGCAATGTGCCGTCCCAGTCAAACACAACAAGGTCATATTGCCGATTCTTCATGTAATTTATCAACTATAAATTCGCGCAATAATCCAGAAATGACTGGAGTTCGTCGGGCAGTGGCGCCTCGATTACCAGCGGCTCCCCGGTCACCGGGTGCTTGCAGCGCAGGCTACCGGCATGCAGAAACATCCGCGCCAACAGACCGGCCGAGTCCAGCCGCTTATTGAGCGCAAAGTCGCCGTACTTGTCATCGCCCACGATCGGATGCCCCAGGCTGGCCAGGTGCACCCGGATCTGGTGCGTCCGTCCGGTTTTTAGCTGGGCTTCGACGAGCGCAAAGCCCGGATATTGTTGCTTCAGGCGAAAATGAGTCTCTGCCGGGCGGGTTTCGGGATGGGTCAAGTCGCGCCCACGGGCGATCCGGACGCGCCGCTCCCCCTCCGGGGTCAGATATTTATAGAGGGGCTCAATCACCTTCAGGAGAGTCCCCGGTTTTGATCCGGCCACGCCTTCCCAGGTTCCCGCCACCAGGGCCAGATAGCGCTTGTCACCCTTCTGGCTGCGGAACATCTCGTGCAATCCCACCAGTGCTGGTCGGCGCTTGGCGACCAGCAACACCCCGGAGGTCTCCCGGTCCAGCCGGTGGGCCAGCTCCAGAAAACGCGCCTCGGGGCGCTGGGCCCGCAGGGCTTCAATCGCCCCCCAGGCCAGGCCACTGCCCCCGTGCACCGCAATACCGCAGGGTTTATTCAGGGCGAGCAGGCTGTCATCCTCATAGAGCACAGGCAGATCGACCTCTGGCGCCACCGGCGGCCGGGATTCGACAAACGCACTGACCCGGACCGGCGGTAACCGAAGCTCATCACCCACATTCAACCGCTGATCCGGTTGGCAACGACCGCCATTTACCCGCACCTCGCCGCTACGGACGATCCGGTAAATACGGCTTTTGGGTACCCCCTTGAGATGGCGCAGCAGATAGTTATCGAGGCGCTGCCCGGCCTCATCTTCAGTAATCTGGCGGCGTTCGACCCCGGATGATGCAGTTTTTTTAACTAAAACGCTTGCGGACGGTTGATTACTGCGTGACATGGCTTATACTTTACACGTTTGTGCTGCCAGCAGGTGGGTTTGCGACACGTCGTAACACCAGCCTGCCCGGAACCCCGAGCCAAAATCGCCTTAAGCGAGTTCGAGATTCGAGGGGTCTGTCGCAGCCGGACCGGGCCATGACGACTCGCCCAGACGAACACAAGCAGCCGTCACCGACTGACACACGCCCGGCGTATGCAGTCCCGAATGCAGTGATGGCAGATGCGCGCCGGTTTCGGCCAGGCACCTTCTGCCGGTTTCAGACCGGTTCACCTTGTCCGAACGTCCGGCTTGGGATCCTCCAAAGGATATCCCCTGCCTCGCCCTGAGAGCACGCCGCCCGGAAAGCCCTGAACCAGTCCAGGTCTCAGCCCGACACCGTCGGCTGCCACCTGCGGGATTGCCCGCGCCGGTGCTTTTGGAGCACCAACGCAATGAAACGCATGCTATTTAATGCGACGCAGGCAGAAGAACTGCGCGTCGCCATCGTCGAAGGTCAGAAACTGATCGACCTCGACATCGAGTCCGCCTCGAAAGAACAACGCAAGAGCAACATCTACAAGGGTGTCATCACCCGTATTGAGCCGTCGCTCGAGGCGGTCTTTGTAAACTACGGCGCCGAACGTCACGGCTTCCTGCCCTTCAAGGAAATCGCCCGCGAGTACTACGCCCCCAACGGCGAAGGCAGCCGCGCCAAGATGCAGGAAACCCTCAAAGAGGGTCAGGAACTGATCGTTCAGGTCGACAAGGACGAGCGTGGCAACAAGGGTGCTGCCCTCACCACCTACGTATCGCTGGCCGGCCGTTATCTGGTGCTGATGCCGAACAACCCGCGCGGCGGCGGCGTATCACGCCGTGTCGAAGGCGATGACCGCTCGGAACTGCGCGATGCCATGGCCCAGCTCACCGTGCCGGATGGCATGAGCCTGATCGCCCGTACTGCCGCGATTGGCCGCAATGCCGAAGAACTGCAATGGGATCTGAACTACCTGATGCAGCTGTGGACGGCCATTGATTCGGTCGCCAAAGACAACACCGGCCCGCTGCTGATTTTCCAGGAAGGCAGCCTCGTTATCCGCGCCATCCGGGATTACTTCCAGCCGGATATCGGCGAAATCCTGATCGACACCGACGACATCTTCGAGCAGGCACAGGCCTTCATGAGCCAGGTCATGCCGAACAACGTCAACCGTGTGAAGCGTTATCACGATGACGTACCCCTCTTCTCGCGCTTCCAGATCGAGCATCAGATCGAATCGGCCTACGCCCGTCAGGTCAACCTGCCGTCCGGCGGCGCCATCGTCATCGACCACACCGAAGCGCTGGTATCCGTCGACGTCAACTCGGGTCGTGCCACCAAGGGCAGCGACATCGAAGAGACCGCCCTCAAGACCAACCTCGAAGCGGCCGATGAAATCGCCCGCCAGCTTCGTTTGCGCGACCTCGGCGGCCTGATCGTCATCGACTTCATCGACATGGAAAGTGCCCGCAACCAGCGCGAAGTCGAAAACCGTCTGCGCGATGCCCTGCATCACGACCGTGCCCGCGTCCAGACCAGCAAGATCAGCCGCTTCGGTCTGCTCGAACTGTCACGTCAGCGTCTGCGTCCGGCACTGGCCGAAACCTCGTATATCACCTGCCCGCGCTGTACCGGTACCGGCCATATCCGCTCGACCGAATCAGCCGCGCTGCACATCCTGCGCATCCTCGAAGAGGAAGCGATGAAGGAAAACACGGCCGCCGTGCACACCCAGGTGCCGGTGGATGTGGCGACCTTCCTGCTCAACGAAAAGCGGGCCGATATCCAGGCCATCGAACTGCGCCACAAGATCACCATCCTCCTGCTGCCGAACAAGCACCTGGAAACGCCGGCGCACCATATCCAGCGCCTGCGTCACGATGAACTGAATCAGGACGATCATCGCGAACCGTCCTACAAGATGGTCGATCAACCCCTGATGGAAGCGCCTACGTTCTCGGTCGAACAAAAGAACCAGAACCGTCAGTCGGCCGCAATTCGCAACATCGCCCCTGCCCAGCCGGCGCCGGTGTCGATTGAACCGGTGGCTGCCCAACCGGCCCAGGAAGAAAAGAGCGGCTTCATCACCAAGCTGTTCAGCTGGTTGAGTGGCGATGCCAAGAAGAAGCCGCCGGTTGAAACGGCCCGCACCCGCACACCGCGTGAAGGCGGTCGTGATGGTGCCCGTGGCAACCGTCGTAATGCCCAGGGTGATGGCGAAGGTCGTCAGCAACGTGGCCAGCGCGGCGAAGGTCGCCGTGGTCAGCGTAGTGAAGGCCAGGAAGGCCGTCGCAACAACGGTACCCGCGCAGAGCGTCCGGCCGCTGCTGAAGGCGCTCAGGAAGAAGGCAACGGCAACAACCGTCGCCGCGGCGGTCGTGGCAATCGCGAAGGCCGTGACAACCGTAACAACGCACAAGCCACCGATGCTGCAACCGATAACGTGGTAACGGCAGCGGTCGATACCAACGCACCGGCGGTTGAAGGTCAGAGCGAAGCCGGCCAAAGCAACGGTCGTCGTCGTGGCCGTCGTGGCGGTCGTCGCGAGCGCGGTGAGCGCACCGAGCAAAACGCCGTTGCGGATGGCAGCGCCGATAATGCAACCGACAGTGGCAACAACGCCAGCGAATCGACTTCGGTCGCAACGCCGGTTGAGTCAGCCCCGGCCCCGGTCAGCGCACCGGTCGTCGTTGCCGCTCCAGTGGCTGAAGCCGCGGCACCCGTTGTGGTTGCCCCGGCGCCTGTATTTGAGCCAGCACCCGTGGTCGAAGCTAAACCGGTCGCACCGGCGCCCGTAGCCGCACCTCAGGTTGTGATTAAACCCGTATCACTCGAGTCGGTCGGCCTGCAAATGGTGGAAACCGATCCGGGTCAACGGCCGGCTACCACCGCACCTGCCGAAAAGCCGGCACGCCAGCCGCGCAAGCCGCGCGTCAAACCGGTGGTGACTGAAGAACCGTTGCAGATGGTGGAAACCCGTAAGGACTAATCCGGATCGGTAACCCGAAACAGAAACCGCGCCATCGAGCGCGGTTTTTTTATGGGTAACGCCTATTGGCGATAGCCCGGATGGGCAGGGTCAAACTGTCAATGGACCTTGGCGGCTTTACGCGCTGACGACTTAGTACCGGCTTGCGCCCCATGACGTTCACGCATGATGCTATCGAGCAAACCCTCTGCGGCATCTTCGATCATGTCGAGCACCAGATCAAAATCATGCGCCAGACCGTAGTACGGATCAGGAACTTCGTCATCGTCAAACTGCCGTGCATAGCTCATGAAGAGCTTGAGCCGGGACAAACGGTTCGGTGGACAGAGTCTGCGTAGGGAATCGAGGTTGCTGCGATCCATCGCCAGCACGACATCAAAATAGTCCAGATCTTCGGGGGCGACCTTGCGGGCAACCAGTTGCGATAGATCATATTTGCGCTCGGCAGCGGCCCGCTGGGTACGTGAATCCGGTGACTCGCCCACGTGGTAACCATGCGTTCCGGCAGAGTCGATTTCCAGCTCTGCCAGCATGCCACGCTGGGCAGCCAATCGGCGAAACACCGCTTCTGCAGTCGGTGATCGACAGATATTTCCCATGCAGACGAACAAGACTCTGGTCATTTGCCCCCTCCTTTCATGCCGGTGCCGCAATTACTGCGTGTGTGACGCATTTTCCTTTCCCCCGTTGGTCCGAGTGCACCTGTATGTCCCTACCCGTAGGCAGGACTTTTTCTTGTATTTGCATTGTTTCATAATTACAGCGGTTTTGACAGTCCATGCCAACCCCCCTGCTTTGGAGATAGACTCTCCCCTATGTGCCAGCGTACCCCCCACCCGATTTTCCGCCAGCGCCGATCACTGTGGGTGCTGGCCATGGTCATGACGCTTGGCGGATGTAGTTCCGGGCCTTTCAAATGGAATCAGTCGGCACCGGCAGCGGTGGTAGAAAACGAGGCCCTGCCCAAACCCCGCGAATCCAAATACAGCGTACTCATCGTTCCCAGCGGCGCCATCAAGACGCGCTATATCTCCGACAAGACCTCCACTGCGGCGGGTGTGATTGGCACCATGGTCGTCGGGCCGATTGCCGGCGCCGTCGGCGGCCTGGTCGGTTCTACCGCCAGCAGCACTGCCGCCGCCTCGGCTGAGGAAAGCGCCTCCGCCAAGCTGGACAGCAGTGATGTCGTCACTGCACTGCGACCGGTACAGTTACCCCAATATTTCGCCACCACCCTCGGCGAAAAGCTGGGCCAATGCGGCATCCGGAGTGCCATCCACCCAGCGCTGCTCAGCCCCGACAATCCGGATTGGTCAACGACCCATCTCGTTCTGCCACCGGGCTTTACCGATGACGCGGCCCCTTATCGCTTCTTTATCGAAGCCGGCATGGTGGGCATCCAGATCCGCGATGCGCTGACAGCCACCACGATGGAAGGTAACGCCTACGCCCGGGTGTACGAAACACGTAGCCGACGCCAGATCGGTCGCTATTCTGATAAAACCGGGAGCTCGGGATCAGTCACCCTCAAAGCCTATGGCAAGGGTAATGACGCCGCCACCGCAGAAATGCAGCAGGCCTCGAAGCTAGTCGCCCGTTATCTGGCCAGTGGCATCGCCAAGGACATGTGCGATGTCATGCGGCGCTTCTGATCACTCTCCCAGCGGTGCAGCCCCGAAAACTCGCTCCTTGAGTTTGAACAGCTGATCGCGTGTCCGGGCAGCGGCTTCGAACTCCAGGTTCTTGGCGTGCTTCTGCATCGCCTGCTCCAGTTTGCGAATCTCGGTGGCGAGTTCTTTTTCCGACATCAACTCGTAGGTCTTACCCGGCTGGGCGGCCCGGGGCAGATTGCTCACGCCATCGGTTTCGCTATATCCCGTCGTGTACACGCCATCGATAATGTCCTTGATCCGTTTCTGCACACCGCGCGGCACAATGCCATTGGCGGTATTGAAATCCACCTGCTTCTGCCGCCGGCGTTCGGTTTCATCAATGGCACGGCGCATGAAACCTGTGATCTTGTCG
>JACCDQ010489675.1_pt1 | contig 13175 bp, 7 predicted proteins | sample 7446031 | NCBI WGS metagenome assembly JACCDQ01 (sample SAMN15323442, study PRJNA562643) | freshwater metagenome | isolation source: river surface water | place: USA:Blue River Watershed | collected 2017-08-17 | reverse complement strand
CGGCTTCACACAGAAAAGCATCCGCACCAGCGGCGGCGTCACCATCAACACCGTCATGAAGGGTGAAGGCGAACCGGTACTGCTGCTGCACGGCTATCCGCAGACCATGGTCTGCTGGCACGACATCGCTCCGAAACTGGCGAAGAACTACACCGTGGTCGTCGCCGACCTGCGCGGCTACGGCGACTCGTCCAAGCCGAAGGGTCTGCCGGATCACTCGAACTACTCGAAGCGCGCGATGGCGCAGGACATGGTCGACGTGATGAGCAAGCTGGGCTTCGACAAATTCCACCTGGTCGGCCATGACCGCGGCGGCCGTGTGGCCCATCGTCTGTCCAAGGACCATGGCGACCGCGTGCAGACCCTGACCGTGCTCGACATCTCGCCGACGCTGAAGATGTTCGAGAGCACCAACCTGCAGTTCGCCACCGCCTACTACCACTGGTTCCAGATGCTGCAACCGGCGCCGCTGCCGGAGAAGATGTTGCAGGGCATCGTACCCTTCAACATCCTCGGCCGCGTCGGCCGTGACGAGCTCGACCTCTCGGCCTTCGACCCGGCAGCGGTGAAGGAATACGTGCGCGCGTTCAAGGACCCGAAAGCCATCCATGCCAGCTGCGAAGACTATCGCGCTGCCGGCACCATCGACCTCGTGCATGACCGCGCAGATCGCCGCCGCAAGCTGAAGATGCCGGTGCTGACGCTGTGGGGCAAACAGGGCGTGGTCAACCGCCTGTTCGACTGCCTCAACGACTGGAAGGAAGTCGCGTCCAACGTGCGCGGCAAGGCGCTGAACTGCGGCCACTTCGTCCCCGAAGAAAAGCCGGCCGAGACGCTGCGCGAGATCCGCGCTTTCATCGCCGAGCATCCGATCAAGATCGCCAAGGCGAAGAAGACCGCGACCGCAACGCCGGTGAAAGCCGCTAAACCGGCCAAGGCAGCGAAGCCGGTGAAAGCAGCCAAGCCAGTCAAGGCAGCCAAGCCGGTCAAAGCAGCTAAATCCGTCAAAGCAGCCAAGCCCGCCAAAGCGGTCAAGGCGACGAAGGCTGCCAAGCCGGCCAAGTAAGCATCACGGCAGCGGCAGCGCCCGCGCGCTGCCCTGCATACTCATTTAACCCGCAACAAGCAACAAGGAATCAACAATGAAACCGAACGCCGTCAAACGTCTGGGCATGGTCCGTCGCCGCGAAGACATGACCTACGAAGCATTCACCAACCACTGGCTGAACGTGCACGCAGAGCTGTGCAAGAAGCTGCCGAACATGCGCCGCTACGCGGTGAACCTGCTGCCGCCGGAATCGGCCAAGCTGCTGGGCTTCGATGGCTTCTCTGAACTGTGGTTCGACGATGAAGAAGCGCTGAAGGCCTCGCTGGCCAGCCCGGAAGGCGTGACCCTGCTGGCTGACCTGCCGAACTTTACGTCGGCGATCCAGCCCATCCTGTCGCATGAGTATCTGATGCTCGGCAAGTAATGGACTGAAGCAGCGGCGCGGTGCCCTGCGCGCTACCGCTGGAAACAAAAACGCCGGACCTGCTTGCGCAGTCCGGCGTTTTTGTTGGATCGCGCAGTATCAGGCTGCGTGCGGCACCTGCGGCTGGCCGTGCACATAACGCTGCATAGCCTTCTCCAGGTCGGTACGGTAACGCGCCACCGCTGCTTCCTTCACATGGCCGAAGCCGCGCACCTGCATCGGCATGGCCGCGATCTCGGTCGCCAGTGCGAGCTTGTCGGCATCCAGCGTGGCCAGCAGCGACTTCACCAGCGCACGATAGTCGGCGATCAGTTGACGCTCCATCTTGCGCTCGGCGGTGTAGCCGAACACATCGAGGCGTGTACCGCGCAAGCCCTTGAAGCGAGCCAGCAACGAGAAGGCCTTGAACATCCATGAGCCGTACTCGGCCTTGACCAGGTGTCCCTTGCCATCCTTCTTCGACAGCAGCGGCGGCGCGAGGTTGAACTTCAGCGTCAGCTTGCCTTCGAATTGCTGCTCGAGCTTCTCGGTGAACTTGCTGTCGCTGTACAGGCGGGCGACTTCATACTCGTCCTTGTACGCCATCAGCTTGAATAGCGCGTGGGCGACCGCCTTGGCCAGCTTGTCGGTCTTGCCCAGTCTGGCTTCGGCAGCCTTCACTTCATCCACCAGCGCTGCGTACTGTGCTGCATAGGCGGCATTCTGGTAGCCGGTCAGGAAGTCGACGCGGCGCTTGACGAGGGTTGTCAGCGATTCCGGCATCTGAATCGTGACCGACTGTGCCGGCGATGCAGCGCGCTCGACAGCTTTCATGTCGACCGCGGCACGACGCCCCCAACGGAATGCACGCTGGTTGGCATCGATCGCGACGCCATTCAACTCGATCGCGCGCAAGATGGCGGCTTCCGACAACGGTAGCAAGCCCTTCTGGTACGCAAAGCCCAGCATGAACAGGTTGGCAGCGATCGAGTCGCCCATCAGCGCAGTCGCAAGGCGGGTCGCGTCCAGGTAGTCGACGTTGCCGCCGACGGATTCAGCGATCAGCGCTTCCACGTCTTCAACCGGGAACTGCCAGTCGCGCTGCTGCGCGAAGTGGCCGGTCGGCTGCTCATGCGTATTGATCACGGCATGCGTGCGGCCCGGACGCATCTTGCCGATCGCGTCCTGCGCGCCAGCGGTCAGCATGTCGCACCCGAGTACGAGGTCGGCTTCGCCGGTGGCGATGCGCTGTGCGCGGATGGCTTCCGGCGTCGGTGCGATACGCACGTGCGAAGTCACCGAACCGTTCTTCTGCGACATGCCGGTCATGTCCAGCACGGACACGCCCTTGCCTTCGAGGTGGCCGGCCATGCCGAGCAGTGCGCCGATAGTGATGACGCCGGTGCCGCCGATACCGTTGATGAGGATGTTGTACGGATGCTCGCAGCTCGCATGCGCGGGTTCAGGCAAGGCGGCGAAGCTGTCGTCGGTGGCGCGCGCGACCTTGGCCTTGCGCGGGGTGCCGCCGGTGACGGTGACGAAGCTCGGGCAGAAGCCCTTCACGCACGAGTAATCCTTGTTGCAGGTGGACTGGTCGATCACGCGCTTGCGGCCGAACTCGGTCTCCAGCGGCATGATGGACGTGCAGTTGGATTGCGTGCCGCAATCGCCGCAGCCTTCGCAGACGGCGTCGTTGATGAACATGCGCTGCGGCGGATCCGGGAATTCCTTCTTCTTGCGACGACGACGCTTCTCGGCTGCACAGACCTGGTCATAGATCAGGATCGAGACGCCCTTCACTTCGCGCAGCTCGCGCTGCACGGCATCCATGTCCTTGCGGTCATTGATGGTGATGATGGACGGCAGGCCGGAACGATCGGTATAGCGCGACAGGTCTTCGGTCACCAGCGCGATCCGTTTCACCCCCTCAGCGGCCATCTGCTGCGCGATCTGGTGCACGGTCAGCGTGCCGTCGACCGGCTGGCCGCCGGTCATGGCCACGGCGTCGTTATACAGGATCTTGTAGGTCATGTTGGCCTTGGACGCGACAGCCGCGCGGATGGCCAGGTAACCCGAGTGGAAGTAGGTACCGTCACCGAGGTTCTGGAACACGTGCGGCACTTGCGAGAAGGCAGACTGGCCGATCCACGGCGCGCCCTCGCCGCCCATATGGGTGGTCAGGCGGTTGTGCTCCGGGTAGATCGCGGTAGCCATCACGTGGCAGCCGATGCCGGCCAGCGCGAGGCTGCCTTCCGGTACCTTGGTCGAGGTGTTGTGCGGGCAGCCCGAGCAATACCAGGCCGGGCGCGGCGGCGTGTTGACCGCGCGGTTCAGCACCTGCTCTTTCGCTTCGAGGAAGGTCAGGCGCGCCTTGATCAGGTCGCTGGTGTGAAAGCGCGCAATACGCGAGGCGATCACGCGCGCAATCTGCGCGACCGAGAAATCGGCCTTCGCCGACAGCAGCCAGTCGCCACGCGGGTTGCCGGCCCACTCGCCCTTCTCGTCGAACTTGCCGATCACGCGTGGGCGCACATCCTCGCGCCAGTTGTACAGCTGTTCCTTGAGCTGGTATTCGACGACCTGACGCTTTTCTTCGACCACCAGGATTTCATCGAGGCCCTGTGCGAATTCGCGCACGCCTTCGGGCTCCAGCGGCCACACCATCGCGACCTTGTACAGGCGAATGCCGATGTCGGCGGCCATCGCTTCATCGATGCCCAGCTCTTCCAGCGCTTCCAGCACGTCGAGGTAGGACTTGCCGGACGCGATGATGCCGAGCTTGGCTTTCGGGCTGTCGATGGTGGTGTGGTTGAGCTTGTTGGCGCGGGCATAGGCCATCGCCGCGTAGATCTTGTAGTCCTGCATCAGCGCTTCTTGCTTGCGCGCCTGCACGCCCAGCGTATCGGTCGACAGCCGGGTGTTGAGCCCGCCTTCGGGCATCACGAAATCTTCCGGATAGCTGATCTTCAGGCGGAACGGGTCGGCGTCGACCGATGCAGTCGACTCGACGGTATCCGCCAGCGCCTTGAAGCCGACCGCGCAACCGGAATAGCGCGACATAGCCCAGGCATGCAGGCCGAGGTCCAGGTATTCCTGCACGTTGCACGGATAGAGCACCGGGATCATGCAGGCCGAGAACAGGTGGTCGGACTGGTGCGGCAACGTCGACGAATATGCGCCATGGTCATCACCGGCCACCAGCAGCACGCCGCCGTGCTTGGCGGTGCCGGCATGGTTCATGTGCTTGAACACGTCGCCGCAACGATCGACGCCCGGGCCTTTGCCGTACCACAGCGAGAACACGCCATCGTATTTGGCCGGGCCGACGAGATCCACGGTCTGCGTACCCCAGACAGCGGTGGCCGCGAGGTCTTCGTTCACGCCGGGCACGAACTTCACATGGTGGCGATCAAGATGCTTTTCCGCCTTCCACAGCGCCTCATCCAGCATGCCCAGCGGCGAGCCGCGGTAGCCGGAGATGAAGCCCGCCGTATTCAGGCCAGCCGCCGCATCGCGCAGGTGCTGCAGCATCGGCAGGCGCACCAGCGCCTGGATGCCGGACAGGTAGATCTTGCCTTGGGTAGCGGTGTATTTGTCGTCGAGGGTGACTTCGGGACGGACGATGCCGCTGGCCGTAGTGACAGCGTTGGCAGGCTTGGCAGGCTGGTTGTTCGCGCTGGTGGCAGCGGAGGCGGTGGCAGCTGCGTTGGTCACAGCAATGCTTGCCGCATTGGTCGCAGCAGCTTCGGTGGTACCGGCGGCCATAGGCGCGGCACCCGCCGGGCGGGTCTCGGTGTGCATCATGTCTCTCCCAAATGGTATTCAGTGAGCGCTTCAGCGTCGGACTTGCCCGGTAAGGCAGGCGTCGGCTATCAGTCGCCATGCCGCGGTAGCGGCGTTGTACTTCTTCTTCTGATGTTCTTCTTGTTGCTGAACCTCTGCAGAATTCGATTTGACCAGGGTGCTTCGTGTTGAGGCTTACTTTCCGTCACCCAACATCACTTCGTGATGGCCGGCACCGGCCGGAATCATCGGGAAGCAATTTTCCTCTGCCTTCACGTGTACGTCCAGAAAATACGGACCCTCGCTGGCCAGACATTCGGCGATCGCTTCATCGAGTTCTTCACGACGCTCCACAGTGCGCGCCTGCCAGCCAAAGCCGCGCGCGACGGCCACGAAGTCGGGCAGCGCCTCGGTATAGCTATGGCTGTAGCGGCCGCCGTGGATCAGCTCTTGCCACTGGCGCACCATGCCCATGAAGCCGTTGTTGGACAGGATGACTTTCACCGGCGTGCGGTGCTGCATCGCCGTCGACAGCTCCTGAATGTTCATCTGGATCGACGCATCGCCGGTGACGCAGACCACGGTCTTGTCCGGGTGCGCAATTTGCGCGCCGATCGCGGCCGGCAAACCGTAGCCCATGGTGCCGGCGCCGCCCGAAGTCAGCCAGCGCATCGGCTCGTCGAAATCGATGTACTGCGCAGCCCACATCTGGTGCTGGCCGACGTCGGTCGACACGATCGCATCCTTGTCCTTCAGCTGCGCATTCAGGCGGCTGACCAGTGCCTGCGGCACGATGGCATCCGTCGTATCCTTGAAGGCCAGCGACTGCTGTGCACGCCAGCCTTCGATCTGCTGCCACCAGTCGGCAAGACGGCTTGCGTCCGGCCCCTGTTGTTGTCTCTGCTGCACCCCGGCCAGCAGGCCCTCGAGCATCTCGGCGCAATCGCCGAGCAGCGGATAGTCGGCCTTGACGATCTTGTGGATCGAGCGCGGGTCGATATCGACGTGCAAGAATTTGGCCTTGGGGCAGAAATCGGACAGACGGCTGGTGACACGGTCGTCGAAGCGCGCGCCGATGCAGACCACGAGGTCTGCGTGATGCATCGCGAGGTTAGCTTCCAGAGTCCCGTGCATGCCCAGCATGCCCAGCCATTGTTCGCTGGAGGCCGGGAAGGCCCCGAGGCCCATCAGGGTCAGCGTGCAAGGTGCGCCGGCTGCTTCGACCAGCTGTCGGAACAGGTCGCAAGCCTCGCGGCCCGAGTTGACCAGGCCGCCGCCGCCGTAGAACACCGGGCGGCTGGCCGAACAGATAGCCTCGACCGCCGCGGCCATCGCTGCGGCATCGCTCTTTGCGGCTGCGCGTGCTGCTTGCGCAGCATTTGCGGCCTCGACCACGGCCAGCTCCGCGCCCTGCGGCTGGTAAAGCTTGCTGCCGGTGACCGGGGTCAGTTGTATATCTTTCGGGAAGTCGATCAGCACCGGGCCCGGACGGCCGCCGCTTGCCGTCGCATAGGCATGGCGCACGGTCGCTTCAACCGCCTGTGCGTCGCGCAGCTGGGTATTCCATTTGGTGATCGTGCGCGAGATGCCGATCGCATCGCATTCCTGGAACGCGTCGGTGCCGATGACGGCCGTCGACACCTGGCCGCTGACGCACAGGATGGGCACGGAGTCGCACATCGCATCCAGCATGCCGGTAGTGGTGTTGCTCATGCCGGGGCCCGAGGTGACGAACACGACACCGACCTTGCCGGTAGTGCGTGCATAGCCCTGCGCCGCATGCACGGCTGCCTGCTCGTGGCGCACCAGCACGTGGCGCAGCCGCGGCTCGCCGTGCAGCGCATCGTACAGCGGCAGCACTGCGCCGCCGGGGTAACCAAAGACCGTGTCCACGCCGAGATCAAGCAGGGTGCGAATCAGCACCATCGCGCCATTCGGCGCAATGGAAACGCCCTCGGTAACGGTGGAAGGATCGGCGGACAGCGGCAGGTCGGAAACAGTATTCATGCCATAAATGTACTGATTTCGCCGCAGAAAAGGCTTCCGAATTTTCGCCAAAAAGCCGAGAATTCAGAAAATCTATCCAAAAACTCGGGTTTTTACGAAATGGAACTGGACAAATTCGACCTCGCCATCCTCGAAGCGCTGCAAAAGGATGCCCGCATCAGCCTGCAGGAACTGGGCAAGCAGGTGGGCCTCACCTCCTCCCCCTGCTGGAACCGGATCCGGCGCATGGAAGAAGCCGGCGTCATCGAGGGCTACTCGGTGCGCATCAACCCGGAGAAGATCGGCCTGACCGAGACCGTGATCCTGCATGTGACCATCGACAGCCATTCGGACGAGGCGCTGTTCGAGTTCGGGCAGGCGCTCGAAGGCATACCAGAAGTGCTCGAAGCTTTCCTGGTGTCGGGCGACTATGACTACTACATCCGGGTCGCGGTCGAAGGTACGCGCGGTTACGAGCGCTTCCTGCGCGAGCGGCTGTACAAGATCCCGGGCATCCGCAACAGCAAGTCGAGTTTTGTGCTGCGGCGACTCAAGCAGAGCCAGTTGCCGCTGCGACGGCCGGTGAAGGAAGAGTGAGCCACTGAGGCTCGATCTGCTGGCTGGCGGAACTCAGGCGCCGATTCAAGGGCCGGCTGAGGTGCCGACTGAGGTGCCGACACAGGGGCCGACCTGGGGCCGACTCAGGGGCCGACGCGGTACAGCACGTGCGCGCGTGTCAGGTGGTCGCGCACGGCACGCTCGACGCCGTCGACATCATGGCGTGCGATGCAGTCGAACAGGCGCGTGTGCTCTTCGAGCGTGACCTGTTCCGAACCGCTGGGTGCGCGCACCGCGTCTTCGTAAAAGTTCTGCATCCACTGCAGTAGTGCCTGCGCTACTGCCACGTAAACCGGATTGCCCGATACCGTGGCGATCGCCCGATGGAAGGCCAGGTCGGTTTCGATGAAGCGCGCGGTGTCGCCCAGGCTGGCGCGATGCGCGTCCAGCACCGAGCGCAGCATCGCGATGTCTTGCTCGGTCGCGCGCTTGGCAGCAGCGCGCGCCATAGCGACTTCGAAAGCAAGGCGCGCTTCCTTCAGGTGTTCGAGCAGCTCGCTATTGCCGGCCAGCAGATGCACCGCTGTCTCCGAGATTTGCGAGATTACCGATTCGGCCGACAGCGGCTTCACGCGCGCCCCTTCGCCATGGACGATGGCGATCAGTCCCATACGCTCCAGCGCCTGCAAACCCTCGCGCACGGCCGGGCGGCCCACGCCGAGTTGTGCCATGAGTTCACGCTCGGAAGGCAGCAGCGTTCCTACCGGATAGGTACCAGCACGTATGTCGGACAACAGGCGTTCCTGCACCTCCTGCCCCAGCTTGCGCCGGACGATGGGTGCTGCAGGACGTAGGGCTTCCATAGACGTTTCTCGTTGACTGCTCATGGGACCGCTGGCATGATTCGCGCACAGCCAGACATCATACCAGTAGCGCACTGCGCGCGCCAAAACTGGCGCTGGATGGATGGCAGCAGACTGTCGCCCACACGTGTCAGCACTGCACTGCCGTCTGATGAGCTTGCTTACCGAGACAAGCCAACAACAACGAGACTCAATGAGCACTTCTGCACAAACCGCACAGGCGGCAAACTTCCTCCTCGACCTCTGGAACCGCCGCGCACGTTGCGCCGCCATTCCCGCCGAGGCCCGTCCCACCTCCCGTACCGAAGGCTATGCCGTGCAAACGGCGATGGCCGCATTGCAGCCGCATGCTGTCTTCGGCTGGAAGATCGCTGCCACCAGCAAGGCCGGACAAGCGCACATCGGCGTCGATGGCCCGCTCGCCGGCCGCCTGTTTGCCGACCGCGTGATGCAGAACGGCGCCGAGGTCACACTCAACAACAACCTGATGCTGGTGGCCGAGATCGAATTCGCTTTCCGTTTCGCGCGCCCGCTGCTGCCGCGCGCCACGCCGTACACCGTAGAGGAAGTACTAGACGCCGTCGCCTGTGTGCATCCGTCGATTGAAGTGCCGGATTCACGTTACGACGATTTCGTCACCGCCGGTGCGCCGCAACTGATCGCCGACAATGCCTGCGCGAACCTGTTCGTGCTCGGCCCGCGTGCCAATGACTGGCGCGGCTTCGATTACATCAATGAAGAGATCAAGGTCTCGCTCAATGGCCAGCCGGTCGACTCGGGCTTCGGCCGCAATGTGCTGGGCGACCCGCGCGAAGGCCTGACCTGGCTGGTGAATGAGCTGTCCTCGATCGGCATCGCCTGTGAGCAAGACCAGATCGTCACTACCGGCACCTGCCGCGTGCCAGTGACCGTGAAGCCGGGCGACCGCATCGACGCGGACTTCGGCGTACTGGGCAAGGTGGGTTGCAGCTTCGTCTGAACCTGACCTTCGCTGCGCTCATCCCGAGCGCCGATGACAAAAAGCGACCGAGAGATCGGTCGCTTTTTTTACGCCCATGCCCATCTGCACCCTCGCATGTGCTGACCTGCTCAAAAGGCGTATGAGACACACGACCCAGGGCCCCGGGCAAGCACGGCCCAAAATTTCTCTACGGAAACTCAAGCTGATATCATGCATTTCAAACTTTCCGCCATAACAACGCATTTCCTCCCGGAGCAGTTGAATGAAACGCAAGATGCGCCTCTGGGTAGCAATCCTGTATTCCCTGTCATGTACGGCAGTCCTTGCCGACGAAGCTGACGAAGCGCCGGTTCGATTCAGCATCGACCGCTATCAGGTCAATGGCAACCACCTGTTGGGTGAGCAGGAAATCCGGCAGTTACTGTCACCGCATACGGGTTCGCAGCGAGATTTCGGTGACATCATGCGTGCGCTGGAAACGCTGGAAGCGGCTTATCAATCCCGCGGTTACCGCATGGTCCGAATCGACTTGCCCGAACAAGACCTGACCGAAGGCGTCGTCAAGCTCGATGTGGTGGAAGCGAAAATCGGCCGCGTGACCGTCGAGGGCAACCAGCAATTCGACGAACCCAATATCCGGCGCTCGCTGCCCGGCCTGAAGGAAGGCAGCGTACCGAATCTGGACGCGATTTCACGCAGCCTGAAACTGGCGAATGAAAATCCGGCGAAGAAGGTCGTGATGGCGATGAAAGCGACCGACAGTGACGATGTCGTCGATGCCAGACTCTCGGTCAGCGAAGAATCCGTGCTGCGCACCACGATCAATGTCGCCAACTCCGGCTCCAACCAGACCGGCCGCACCTATGCCGGCGTCGTACTGCAGAATGCCAATTTATTCGGCCGCGATCATGTCGCCAGCCTGCAGTACACGACGACGATCGAGCATCCGAACAAGGTCAGTGTCTACGGCCTTGGTTATCGACTGCCCTTGTATGCGTCGGGCGACGCGATCGATGTGTTCTATACGTATTCGGATGTCAATGCAGGTACCGTGACGGCGGGTGCGCTGAACCTGAACGTCAGCGGCAAGGGTCATGTATTTGGCAGCCGCTACAACTTCACCCTGCCCGCCAGCGCCAGTTATCGTTCGAAGCTGGTGTTCGGCATCGATTACAAAGCCTACGACAACAGCGTGCTGCTGGAAGGCGCCGACCTCGCGAATGATATTACCGTACATCCGCTGTCGGCGAGCTACGAAGGCAACTGGGCGCTGGCCGCCGGTACGGCGGCGATCACGGCAACTGTGCTGCACAACGTGCCGGGCGGACCAAAAGGTGGCGCGACTGATTTCAGCGATGCGCGATCCGGCGCCAATGCCGATTACACGCTGGCTCGCTTCACGGGTGGCATCCAGCACCAGCTGGGCAACAGCTGGCAGCTGAACCTGATGCTCAATGGCCAGTACACGCGCGATGCCTTGATACCCGGTGAGCAATTCGGTGCCGGTGGCGCTACATCCGTACGGGGCTTTGAAGAACGCAAAACCTCGAATGACAGCGGTCTGAGTGGCAACCTCGAACTGTACACGCCGGCCTGGTCGGCGGGCGGCGAGCTGAACGCACGCATGCTGGCTTTCGTCGATGCAGCGCGCTTGTGGCGCAACAAGGCGCTGGCGGGCGAAGCCATCCACACCAGTATCAGCAGCGCCGGCGTCGGTGTCCGCCTGCAAGCCAGCAAGCGCTGGGCGGTGCAGATGGATTACGGCCACGTGCTGCAGGACGGCGGCTTGTCGGGCGTTGGAACTGACCGCGTGCATGTCCGCGCCAATCTTTTCTTCTGAGGCGCCATGATCCAGCATCCCATGTCCCTCATCGCAAATACAAGCGCACGGAAGCCTGACTTGCGCATTGGACTGAAACTGGCAGCGTGCTGGCTGGCGCTTTGCCAGGCCGGGCTCACTGCCGCAAACCCGCTTGGCGCGACAGTCGTCAGCGGTCAGGCCAGCTTTGCGCAGCAAGACAATCAGCTGACGATTACCAACAGTCCGAATGCGATCATCAACTGGTCCAGCTTCTCGATCAATGCTGGTGAAGTCACGCGCTTTGTGCAGCAGAACAGTGCCAGCAGCGTGCTCAACCGCATCACCGGACAAGACCCAAGCCAGATCCTTGGTGCGCTGCAGTCGAATGGCCGCGTCTACCTGATCAACCCGAACGGCATCTTGTTCGGCGCCGATGCGCAAGTGAATGTCGGCGGGCTGTTCGCGTCAACGCTAGCCATCACCAATGACGACTTCCTCGCCGGACGCCATCGCTTCCAGGCGGGGCCGATCGCTGGCGACGTCAGGAACCTCGGCGCCATCACGACACCGAGTGGCGGCCAAGTGGTGCTGATCGCGCCAAAAATCAGCAATGAGGGCATCATCACGTCGCCGCAGGGGGACATCATCCTGGCTGCCGGTCAGAGCGTGCAACTGGCAGACACCAGCAACCTCGACATGCAGGTCGTGATCTCGGCCAGTAATGATCAGGCAGTTAATCTGGGGCAGATCGTCGCCCAGGGCGGGCGAATCGGCATCTACGGTGCGCTGATCCAGCAGCGCGGCCGCGTGTCGGCCGACAGCGCCGTGCTCGGTGACAATGGTCGCATCTTGCTCAAGTCCAGCCGCACCGCCCTGCTGGAGGCCGGCAGCGTCACTTCCGCCACCAGCGCCGGTACGGGCGGCCAGGTCGCCGTGCTCGGCCCGCAAGTGGCGCTGACAGGTAATGCGCGCATCGATGCCAGCGGCGACACCGGCGGCGGCACCGTGCTGGTCGGCGGCAGCTACCGTCGCAGTGATCCCAGCGTAATGACAGCCGCCCAGTCCTTTGTGGACTGTGATGCCAGCATCGCCGCCAACGCACGCGTGGCCGGCAATGGCGGCACGGTCGTGGTCTGGGGCGAGCGCAGCGCGCAGGTCTATGGCAGCTTGTCCGCGCGTGGCGGCGCACAGGCCGGCAATGGCGGCATGATCGAGACCTCCGGCCGTTGGCTCGACACGTTCGGCTTGCGGGTCGATGCGAGCGCGCCGCGCGGCAGCGTCGGCAGCTGGCTGCTCGATCCGGAAGACATCATCGTGAGCGCACGCGGCGTTGCCCTGCCTTCCAACGGCGTACTGTTTGCCACGCCCGGTGTGGTCGGTCTTCCCACCTACATCCTGGCCAGCTCGGTATCGGCATCGACCGCCAACGTGCTTCTCGAGGCCACGCATGATCTGAGCTTCACGACAGCCGTGAACATCACGACGGCCGGCGTCGGCCTGACCGGACGTGCGGGCAATGACATCAACGTGAACGCATCGATCAACACCAACGGCGGCGATATCGTCCTGTCGGCTAATCACGGCAGTATTGCCAGCGGCAGCGGCCAGGTTCGAAATGCCGGTAATCTGACGATTGACGCTGGCAGTGGCATGGTCACGCTCAGTGGCGCGTCGGATGCAGCAACGATCGCCACGTGCCTGAACTCACCGGGCACCGCCGGCTGCGCGACGACCCTGCCACAGGCAGATGCCGTCAGCACCCCGGCCCTGCG
>JACCDQ011340533.1_pt1 | contig 13176 bp, 8 predicted proteins | sample 7446031 | NCBI WGS metagenome assembly JACCDQ01 (sample SAMN15323442, study PRJNA562643) | freshwater metagenome | isolation source: river surface water | place: USA:Blue River Watershed | collected 2017-08-17 | reverse complement strand
TTCCCGAATCCCTGCCCGTCTCGGGCAAGCGCGAAGAGATCATGGCGGCCATCACCAAGCACCAGGTCATCATCGTGTGCGGTGAGACGGGCTCGGGCAAGACCACGCAATTGCCCAAGATGGCGCTGGCGCTGGGGCGTGGCCGCTTGAATGCGAAAGCGGGTGAAAAAGGTCGTTTGATCGGCCATACCCAGCCGCGTCGCATTGCCGCCACATCGGTGGCCAAGCGCATTGCAGAAGAGCTGCACACCCCTGTAGGCGAGGTGGTCGGCTACAAGGTTCGCTTCAACGACCGACTCAGCAAGACCGCTTCGGTGAAGCTCATGACCGACGGCATATTGCTGGCCGAGACCCAGAGCGATCCCTTGCTGCAAGCCTATGACACGCTGATCATCGACGAGGCGCACGAGCGCAGCCTGAACATCGATTTCTTGTTGGGCTATTTGCGACAAATCCTGCCCAGGCGCCCGGATTTGAAAATCATCGTGACGTCGGCGACCATTGATGCGGATCGCTTTGCGCAGCACTTTGCATCTGCCAAAGGGCCAGCGCCAGTGCTCACCGTGTCGGGACGGACCTATCCCGTAGAAGTTCGCTGGCGCCCGTTCGAGGAAAGCCGTGACCACGGCCTGGAAGACGCCATCGCCGAGGCGGTGGACGAGTTGTGGCGAGACCCGCGGCAGCAAGGTGACATCTTGGTGTTTCTGCCGGGAGAGCGCGAAATTCGCGAGGCGGCAGACCACCTGCGCCATCACCTGGGTCACCAGCCCACCACCCGTGGGGCTGAGGTGCTGCCTTTGTTTGCGCGTTTGTCCCAGGCCGAGCAAGACCGGGTCTTTGAGCCCCACACGGGCCGGCGCATCGTGCTCTCCACCAATGTGGCAGAAACCTCGCTGACCGTTCCCGGCATTCGCTATGTCATTGACACAGGCACAGCACGCGTGAAGCGTTACAGTTTTCGCAGCAAGGTCGAACAGTTGTTGGTGGAGCCCATCAGCCAGGCCGCGGCCAACCAACGCTCGGGGCGATGCGGCCGGGTGGCCGACGGTATTTGCATTCGCCTGTATGACGAGAAAGACTTTGCGGGCCGCCCGCGCTTCACCGACCCTGAAATTTTGCGCAGCTCATTGGCTGGCGTTATTTTGCGAATGATGTCTTTGCATCTGGGGGATGTGAGCCAGTTTCCGTTTTTAGAGGCGCCGCGCCCGAAGGCCATCAGCGATGGCTACCAGCTGCTGAACGAACTGGGCGCCGTCAACGATGACCTGGTCTTGACCCCGATGGGCCGAGAGCTGTCTCGCTTGCCCCTTGACCCGCGCGTGGGGCGCATGATTTTGGAAGCGCGCCACCGGCAAGCCTTGGACGAGGTGCTCATCATCGCCTCGGCCTTGAGCGTGCAAGACGTGCGCGACCGCCCTTTGGCGCAACAAACCCAGGCCGATCAGGCGCATGCCAAGTTCAAGGACGAAAAGAGCGAGTTCAGTGGCTACCTGAGCTTGTGGCGATGGATCCATGACAGCCGAGGGGGTGCGCACAGCCACCGCTTGTCCAATCGGCAATATGAAACATTGCTGCGCCAGAATTTCATCAACCCGCGCCGCTTGCGGGAATGGCGCGATGTCCACACACAGTTGCACACCGTGGTCGCCGAGCATGGCTGGAAACTCAACAGCGAACCGGCCAGCTATGAGCAACTGCATTTGTCGATGCTAGCGGGCTTGCTGGGCAACCTGGGTTACCGCCCAGAAGAGGAAGACGTCTACCTGGGCGCACGGGGCATCAAGTTTTACCGCCATCCTGGTGCGCATCTGAAGAAAAAACCGGGTCGCTGGATTGTGTGTGCCGAACTGGTGGAGACCACCCGGCTGTTTGGGCGCGGCATTGCGGCCATTGACCCGACCTGGTTGGAGCAAGTCGGCGGGCACCTGTTGCGCAAGCAGTTGCTGGACCCGCATTGGGAGAAGCGCAAAGCCGAAGTTACCGCCTTGGAGCGCGCCACTTTGTATGGCTTGGTGGTGTACAGCGGTCGCCGCGTGCCCTATGCCCGCGCGGACCTGGCCGGTGCCCGCGAGATTTTCATCCGTGAGGCCCTGGTCGAAGGTGACTGGGACACCCCGCTGAATTTTTTAGCGGCCAACCGCAAAATGGTCCGCCAGGTCCAAGAGCTGGAACACAAATCGCGTCGCCAGGATGTGCTGGTGGACGATGCCCTGATATACGCTTTTTACGACCAGCAATTGCCGGCCGATGTTTGCACAGGGGCGGGCTTGGAGCGCTGGCACCGGGAAGAAAAAAAGCGGCGCATGGCCAGTGGGGACACATCGGAGCCCTTGCTGCTGACCCGTGAAGAGTTGATGCGCCATGAGGCTGCAGGCATCACCACTCAAGCCTTTCCCAAAACCTTGCGCTTGGGGGGCATTGATTGCAGTGCCCAGTATCTGCATGAACCTGGTGACCCGCGCGATGGTTTGACCGTGACCGTGCCCCTGTTTGTGCTCAACCAAGTGAGTGAGGAGCGGGCGGAGTGGCTGGTGCCGGGCATGCTCAAGGACAAGATCCAGGCCTTGCTGAAAAGCTTGCCCCAAAAGCCTCGTGCCCGCTTGGTGCCCTTGCCAGACACCGCGCTCAAGATGGCCGAGGCTTTGTCAGCGCCGGAGGTGTTTGGCGGTGGCTCCTTGGTCGACGCCCTGATTCGCCAGGTGAAAGCGCACACCCAGCTCGACATGAAACGTGCTGACTTCAAGCACGACATGGTGGCGGCACACTTGTTCATGAACTTCAGAGTGGTGGACGAGCATGGTCGCCAGCTGGGGCAAGGCCGCAACCTGGGGGGGCTCAAGGCCGAGTGGGGCTCACAAGCCCGCGGTGCCTTCCAAGCTTTGGCCGGGCTGAAAACACGACCCGCCCCGCCGGCCAGTGATGATGTTGCGCCCACTGTGGCTCCCAAGGATGTCGTGCCATCACCCTCGAAACCCAGCAGCCCTACGTCCAGCGCTTTGACCGCCGATGCCAAGTACACCCAATGGTCATTTGGCGAGTTGCCCGAACTGTTAGAAATTCGAAAAGGGGGGCAGACCCTGATTGGCTTCCCCGCCTTGGTGGATGCCGAAGATGCGGTTCGCATCGAAGTCTTTGACGAACCCGATGTGGCTGCCGCGCGGCACCGTCTGGGCTTGTGCCGCTTGTTCTCTCTGCAGTTGCGCGATGCCTTGAAGTACCTGGAAAAAAACATCCCGGAATTGCAAAGCATGAGCATGGCCTACATGCAGTTGGGCGGCACACGCGACGAGCTGACCCGTCAAATCGTGGATGCCGCTTTGGAGCGCGCATTTCTGATGGCTCCGTTGCCCTGCAATGAAGTCGATTTCAAGCGGCGTGTCGAGGAGGGGCGTGGCCGGTTGAACCTGATTGCCCAGGAAGTCGCGCGCTTGTCAGGGGTGATCTTGTCCGAGTACGCCAGCGTGACCCGCAAGCTCAAAGACACCAAGAACCAGCCGGAGGTGGTGGCGGACATCACCCAACAACTCCAACGTTTGCTCGGCAAACGCTTCGTAACGGACACGCCCGTCAGCCAGATTCAGCATGTGCCGCGCTATCTCAAGGGCATGGTGATGCGATTGGACAAGCTGCGCGCCGATCCTGCGCGCGATGCCACCCGGTTTGCAGAGTTCAAACCCATGGAGCAACGCTATTGGCGTTTGATGGCCGAGCGCAAGGGCGTTCAGGATGAGCGCACGCGCGAGTTCCGGTGGCTGTTGGAGGAGCTGCGCATCAGCTTGTTTGCGCAAGAGTTGCGCACTCCGCAGCCCGTCAGTGTGAAGCGCTTGGACAAGGCCTGGGCCTTGATCAACCAGTAAGCGAGGCCGGCGCCCGCAGCTTCAGAGCTGGTAGTCTTCTGTTCGACCTTCCAAGGCTTTGGTGATCAGGTCGCGGTCCAGCCGCTCGCTGAGCATGCCCGCGAAATCCAGCACAAAGTTGCGCAAATAACTGCCGCGTTTGAAGGCCACGCGGGCCATGTTTTTGCCAAACAGGTTGCCACCGGGGCGCACCACCAAATCGGTATCGGTCGCGTCGCGCACGGCCATTTCGGCCACGATGCCTACGCCCATGCCCAGCCGCACATAGGTTTTGATCACGTCGGAGTCAATGGCTTCCAGCGCAATGCGGGGCGCCAACTTCTTTTGGTCAAAGGCCGTGTCGATGCGCGTGCGACCGGTGAATGACGGGTGGTAGGTGACCAAGGGCCATTGCGCCAATTCTTCCAGGGTGATGCGTGGTTGCTGCGCCAGCGGATGGTCGATGGGCAAGACCAAGACGTGTTGCCATTCATAACAAGGCAAGGTGATCAGGTCGGGATACTTGGACAGCGATTCGGTGGCGATGCCAATTTCAGCCGTTTCATCCAGTACCATGCGTGCGACCTGATCGGGCGCCCCCTGGTGCAAGCTGACATTGACCTTGGGGTAAGCCTTGCGCAGGCTGGCCACCGGGACGGGCAACACATAACGCGCTTGCGTGTGGGTGGTGGCGATGGACAAGGTGCCGCTGTCCTGGGTGCTGAATTGGTCGCCAATGCGCTTGAGGTTGTTGATCTCCCGCAGGATGACCTCGATGCTTTTCAGCACATGCTGCCCCGGCTCGGTGATGCGTTTGAGGCGTTTGCCATGGCGGGCAAAGATTTCAATGCCCAGTTCTTCTTCCAACTCAATGATGGCCTTGGACACACCAGGTTGGGAGGTGTGCAACGCCTTGGCGGCTTCGGTCAGGTTGAGGTTGCGGCGTGCGGCCTCTTGAACAAATCTGAACTGGTGAAGATTCATAACCAAATAGATATAAGGAATGGCGTCATTATGCCAAACCACAGCCCATTCAGTGTGTGTCGCCAAGCGCCAAATCGCTCATCAAGGCAATCAGGGCGGGATGCTCTCCCACCGAAGGCAACACCTCGATCGTCAAATCTGGATGGCTTTGTCGCAAGGCGGCGATGAGGAGGGGCAGGTCTTCGCGTGCATGTTTGCCGATGCCCAGGAACATCGGCAGGATGCGCAGCGACGTGCACCCCTTTTCAAGCAAGCCCTCTACGCTGGTGGGCAAATCGGGGGGTGTCAATTCCAGATAGGCGCATGCCACCAGGGTTTGCGGTGAGCGTGTTCGGATGCGTTCGGCCACCGCCTGAATCGGGCGGTGCCACAAAGGGTCACGGGAACCGTGGGCAAACAAAACAATGGCTTGCATCAGCGCCTCAAAACCAGCCACCCGAAGGCACCGAGTGATAAAAATGTGTAAATCAGACCTGGGGCCGCTGCCGCCAGCCAGGGCGCCCATTGTTGCAGGTTGCCCACGTAGCCAAAAACGTTGTTGAGCAAAAAGAAGCTGATGCCGATCAGCACGCCGATGAAGACAAAGCTGGCAATGCCGCCGCTGCGGAAATGCAGGTAGGCAAAAGGCAGCGCCAGCACCATCATGACCAGGCAGCTGATGGGGTAAAACACTTTTTTCCAAAACTCAATTTCGTAGCGGTGCGCGGATTGGGCGTTTTGCTCCAGGTGCCGGATGTACTGGAAAAGGTCCAGGGTTTTCATGCGGTCAGGCTTGAGCAAGGCCACCGAGACCATTTCTGCGCTGATGCCTGTAGGCCAGCGCAGGCTGGGTATTTGCAAGCGATTGACGGCCTCACGCTCGCGCCCTGGATGTTGAAATTCATCGCGTTGAACCTGCGCCAAAAGCCAGGCATCGTTGTCCTGAGAAAAGGTGCCTGATGCGGCTTGGGTCAAGGAGATCAACAAGCCAGCGCGATCGAATTCGTAAATGCGAATGCCTTGCATGTCACCTTCAGGGGTGAGGGCCTGCACGTTGACCGCATGCTGTGTGTAGGCCTGCCGTTCTTTGAGCCAGGCGCCGGTTTGTCCGACAGTGATTTGCCCGAGATAGCGAGATTTCAGCAATTGCGCTTGGCGGTCGCAGAACGGGGAGAGGTAATCGCCCACGGCGAATGTCAGGACCACAAAGGCCAGGCCCAGCCAAAGCAAGTGTCGCAATGCCATGAAGGGGCCCAGCCCGCTGGTTCTCAAGATGGTGAACTCTGAGCTTTGGGCCAGTCGTGCCATGACAAAGATGGTGCCAATCAACACGGCAATGGGCAGCAATTCGTAAACATGGCTCGGAACCATCAGGGTGACATACGACAGGGCGTGGGTGACTTGGTACCCCCCGTTCGCACCTTTGCCAACCCATTGCAGCTCGTCAATCAGGTCGAAAAAGAAGAACAGCCCCAAAAAACCAAGGGCAACAAAGCTCACGGCGGAAAAAACTTCGCCATAAATGAGGCGTCGCAAGGTTCTCATGTGGGGACACTCTCGGCGGGACCGTTGCTGCGCTTGCGCAGGGGCCAGAACAAACGCCAGTCATGGTGCCTCACCAGCAACAAGCTCAGGCCGATGAGCAAAGCGCCTCCGTGCAAGCCCAGCATCAATCCGCCAAAGCTGGCCCGCCCGCTGGAGATCCAGTTTTGCCCCAGGTTGATCAGGTTGTAATACACGATGAAGGTAAACAAGGCCAACAGCATGTGGCCCCCTCGCGCGCCTCTGGGGTTGATGCGGGCCATGGCCAAGGCCATGATGATCAGGTTGAAGGCCGCCACGCCCAGGCCCAGGCGCCAAGCCAACTCTGCCAAGTTCTGCCGGTTGGGGTTTTGCAGCAACTCCCAAGAGTGGGTGGCTTTGGCGCTGTAGGTCAGCGCATCCAAAGGTTGGGCGCTGATGAGCGTGCCATATTCCTTGAACTCGCTCAATTTCAGCACATCGTTGTCTGCCGCTTGATCCAGCCGTTGTCCTGCCGAAAGCATCAGAAACCGATCGCCATCACGCTCCCTGATCTGGCCGTTGCGCGCTGTGGTCACCGTGCGACCGTCTTTGTCTTGCGAGGCAATGAAAACATTCTTGCCCTGCTTGTCGCTGGCCAAGTCCTTCTCAATGAAAAAGACGCGTTGGCCATTGGCTGACTCTTGAAATTGCCCGGGCGCCACGCGCTCAAGATCGCCGCGCTTTTCAAATCGGTCTTTCAGCTCCTGGGTTTGCTGGTGGGTCCACGGCCAGACCAGCAGTGCGAGCAAAAAAATCAGCAACAGCAAGGGCCATGAAAAGCGCATCAAGGGGGGCAAAAAACTCAGCAGTCCATTGCCGCTGGTCAGCCAAATGACCATTTCACTGTCGCGGTACATGCGGGACAGCGTGCCCACGGTCGCAATGAAGACGCTCATGGTCAGAATGGTGGGCAGATGGCCCAACACGGTGTAACCCAGCACCAGGCTGACTTCGGAAGGGTTGACGCTGCCGCGCGAGGCCTGGCCCAGGGTGCGGATCAACATCATGGTCATCACGATGGTGACGAGCACCACCAGGGTCGCACCAAAACTGCGAACCAGGTCCTGTCGGAGGGAAGAATGGAATAACATTGCTGGGAACCAAAACCTGAATTATGAACTTCCAACTCAAACCCCTGACACTGGCCCAGGCCTCCAGCTTCAAAACCGAAGCGTTGGTGGTCTTGGTTCCCTCGACTTTGCCCCGAGACAGCTCGGCCTTGGGCACCCTGATCGCCCAGGCGGTTCGCTGCGGCGACCTGGATCTGGCCAAGCCGGCGAAAATGCTCGCCATGTGGCGCGTCCCCGGCATTGTGGCATCCCGGCTTGTGCTGGTGACCTTGGGCGAGGGGCAACCCAAGCATTGGCGACAGGCTGTCACGGCGGCCATGGGAGCCCTCAAGAGCGCGCAAGCAAAAGACCTGGCCTTGGTGTTGCCTTCTTCGCCCACAGAGCAGGTTTGCGCTTTGGCGCAGGCGGTTGCGGACGCCAGCTATGTTTACACCGCCACCAAGCCCAGTGCGGATGCGGCCAAGCTGAAAAATGTGACCTTGGGTGTGCCTGACGTGAAATCAGCCCAGGGTGCTTTGGCGCAGGCCAAAGCGCGGGTGGCAGGCATCACGCTGGCGCGCGAGTGGGGCAACCGTCCCGCCAACCATGCCACACCAGACCACTTGGCCAAGGTGGCACAGTCCCTGACGCGCCTGGGACCCATTCAGTGCCAGGTCATGGGCCCCAAAGAAGTCAAACGCCTGGGCATGGGCTCTTTTGAAGCCGTGGCGCAAGGCGCTGAAACCTCGTTGCGTTTCATCGTTTTGCGCTACCAAGGTGCTGCCGCAAGTGTGGCCCCGACGGTCTTGGTGGGCAAGGGCATCACCTTTGACACGGGCGGCATCTCCCTGAAACCCGGCGCGGGCATGGACGAAATGAAATTTGACATGTGTGGCGCCGCCAGCGTGCTGGGAACCTTCCGCGCCTTGGCCGATTTGCGCCCTGCGGTCAACGTTGTCGGTCTGATTCCCGCCTGCGAAAACATGCCAGATGGCCGCGCCTTGAAGCCAGGCGATGTGGTCACCAGCATGAGCGGCCAGACCATTGAAGTCCTGAACACCGACGCCGAGGGCCGTCTCATTTTGTGCGACGCCTTGACCTATGCCGAGCGCTTCAAGCCAGCCGCGGTGATCGACATCGCCACCTTGACCGGCGCTTGCGTGATTGCCTTGGGCAGCGTGCGCAGCGGCATGTTTGCCACCCAGGACGACTTGGCCCAAGCCTTGATGCTTGCCGGTGAGCAATCCCTGGATTTTTGCTGGCGCATGCCTCTGGATGACGAATACGCCGAGGGCCTGAAATCCAATTTCGCCGACGTGGCCAATGTGGGCGATCGATCAGCAGGCGCTGTCACGGCCGCCAAATTTTTACAACGCTTTGCCGGCAAATTTCCCTGGGCACACCTGGACATTGCTGGCACGGCCTGGAAGAGCGGGGGCGCCAAGGGGGCCACCGGCCGGCCTGTAGGCTTGCTGCTCAGTTACCTGCTAAGCCTGCAAGCGTCCACCACGCCCGCCAAGAAAACCGTGGCACGTCGCGCCAAGGCATGACCGAAGTCGCTTTCCATTTCAATGCCCCCGACAAGCTGGGCTATGCCTGCCGCCTGTTGCGCAAGGCCTTCAACGCCCAAGCGAAGGTGGTGGTGTTGGCCAATGCCAACGATTTGGCCACGCTGGATGCGCAGTTGTGGACCTTCTCCGCATTGGAGTTCATTCCGCACTGTCACGCGCACGCGCAAGCCGAATTGCTGCAGGCTTCCCCCATTGTGTTGACCTCCTCCTTGGAAAATTCTGCCCATTTGCCACACCATCAAGTGCTGGTGAATTTGGACATGGCCTTGCCCATTGGCTTTGAAAAATTTGAGCGCGTGGTTGAAGTGGTGACGCTGGACGAGGAAGAGCGGCAACAGGCGAGGCGGCGTTGGAAACACTACGCTGACAGGGGATATCCCATTGTCCGACATGACCTCGCTTTGAAGGACTCCGCATGACAGCCGCAATGCGTGTGCCACCGCATGTGCCCACTTTGACCGAAGTGGTGTCCTGGTCCGACAAGGCCACGCCGACCGCTTGGAGCGGGCCCGAGGCCTTGCCGCCCGACTTGGCTCGGGAAGTCGAAGCCCGTGTGTTGCACCAAATTCAGCAAATGTTGCCTTCTCTGGTGGCTCAGGCATTGAACGAGTCACTGCAAAATGCCGCGCCCAAGGCGGCAGACAATTGACTACACTTCGCTTTTTTAACCCACTCTCAGGAGTACTGCATGAACATGAAAAAGACACTGGTGGCCAACCTTGCTTGGATGGCCTGCGCTGCTTTTGCGCAGGACATGGTCGTCAAGATCGGCCATGTGGGCCCCATCAGCGGCGCCATTGCGCATTTGGGCAAAGACAATGAATATGGTGCCCGCCTGGCCGTGGAAGACCTGAACGCCAAAGGCGTGACGATTGGTGGCAAAAAGGTCAAATTTGAGTTGATTGCCGAAGACGACGCGGCCGACCCCAAGCAAGGCACGGCGGTGGCTCAAAAGCTCGTGGACCAGAAGGTCAGCGGCGTGGTGGGGCACCTGAACTCCGGCACCACCATTCCGGCCTCCAAGATCTACAGCGATGCGGGCATCCCCCAGATTTCGCCCTCGGCCACCAATCCCAAGTACACCCGTCAAGGTTACAAAACGGCCTTCCGTGTAGTGGCCGATGACGTGCATCTGGGTGGCACACTGGGGCGCTACGCCATCAAGGAACTGCAAGGCAAAGCCATTGCGGTGATTGACGATCGCACGGCTTACGGTCAGGGCGTGGCCGATGAATTTGAAAAGGCGGTCAAGGCTGGCGGTGGCAAGGTGGTGGGACGCGAGTTCACCAACGACAAGGCCACCGACTTCATGCCCATCCTGACCACCCTTAAAGGCAAGAAGCCCGATGTGATCTTCTTTGGCGGCATGGACGCCGTGGCCGGCCCCATGCTCAAGCAGATGAAGTCACTGGGCATCCAAGCCAAGTTTGTGGGCGGCGACGGCATTTGCACCACCGAGATGGCCAAGTTGGCAGGCGATGCCTTGGGCAACGGCCAAGTGGTGTGCGCTGAAGCCGGTGGCGTGGAGGGCGCTCAGAAGAAAAGCATGGACGAATTCAATGCCCGCTTCAAGAAGCGTTTCAACGAAGACGTGAAGCTTTATTCGCCCTATGTTTACGACGCGCTGAATGTGATGGTCGACGCCATGGTCAAGAGCAATTCGGCCGACCCGGCCAAGTATTTGCCCACGCTGGCCAAAACCACGGGCTACAAAGGCGTGACAGGCACCATCAGCTTTGATGAAAAGGGCGATGTGAAAAACGGCGCCCTGACCCTGTTCACCTTCAAGGACGGCAAGCGCGACCAAATCGCCGTTGTCCGATAAGCTCAAAGTCGATGCTTGGAAATAAAAAATGCCCCGTGAGGGGCATTTTTGTTGGCGTTTGGCGGAGAGGGCGGGATTCGAACCCGCGGTGGGCTATTAACCCACACACGCTTTCCAGGCGTGCGACTTAAACCGCTCATCCACCTCTCCGAAGTCTGTCATTGTAACAAAGCATGAAGGGGGTACACTTCGCCTTCCTTTTTTTATTCCTGCCCCAGCCGGAGTGCGCGCATGAAATTTCGCTTTCCCATTGTCATCATCGATGAGGACTTCCGCTCCGAGAACACCTCGGGCTTGGGCATTCGTGCTTTGGCGCAGGCCATTGAGGGCGAGGGCTATGAGGTCATGGGGGTCACCAGCTACGGTGACTTGAGCCAGTTCGCACAGCAGCAGTCGCGTGCCAGCGCCTTCATCTTGTCGATCGACGACGAAGAGTTCACGCCTGGCCCAGACCTGGACCCGGCCGTGCTCAGCTTGCGCACCTTTATTGAAGAGGTGCGCTTCAAAAACGCCGATGTGCCGATTTATATCTATGGCGAGACCAAAACTTCCCGCCATTTGCCCAACGACATCTTGCGCGAGTTGCATGGCTTCATTCACATGTTTGAAGACACGCCGGAGTTTGTGGCTCGCCACATCATTCGCGAAGCCAAGACCTACCTGGAAGGCTTGCAGCCGCCGTTCTTCAAGGCTTTGCTGGATTACGCCGAAGACGGTTCTTATTCATGGCATTGCCCGGGGCACTCTGGTGGCGTGGCCTTTTTGAAAAGCCCCGTGGGGCAAATGTTCCATCAGTTCTTTGGCGAAAACATGTTGCGTGCCGACGTCTGCAATGCGGTGGACGAGTTGGGACAACTGTTGGACCACACCGGACCGGTGGCAGCCTCTGAGCGCAACGCCGCGCGTATTTTCAATGCCGACCATTGCTTCTTTGTGACCAATGGCACCAGCACCAGCAACAAGATGGTGTGGCACCACACGGTGGCGCCGGGCGATGTGGTGGTGGTCGATCGCAATTGCCACAAATCGATACTGCACGCCATCATCATGACCGGCGCGATTCCTGTCTTTTTGAAGCCCACGCGCAATCACTTTGGCATCATCGGCCCCATTCCCAAAAGCGAGTTTGAACAGGCCAGCATTCAGGCCAAGATCAAGGCCAATCCTTTGCTGAAAGGCGTGGACCCGAAGAAAGTGAAGCCGCGCGTGATGACGCTCACGCAGTCAACCTACGACGGCGTGCTGTACAACACCGAAACCATCAAGAACATGCTCGATGGCTATGTGGCCAACCTGCACTTTGACGAGGCCTGGTTGCCGCACGCGGCATTCCACCCGTTCTATGGCCCCTACCATGCCATGGGCAAGAAGCGTGAGCGTCCCAAGCATTCGGTGGTGTATGCCACCCAGTCGATTCACAAATTGTTGGCGGGCATCAGCCAAGCCAGCCACGTCCTGGTGCAAGACTCGCAGAACACCAAACTCGACCGTCACCTCTTCAATGAGGCCTACCTGATGCACACCAGCACCAGCCCGCAGTACGCCATCATTGCCAGCTGTGACGTGGCCGCGGCCATGATGGAACCTCCTGGCGGTACCGCCCTGGTCGAGGAAAGCATCGCCGAGGCCCTGGACTTCCGCCGTGCCATGCGCAAGGTGGACGAGGAATACGGCAAAGACTGGTGGTTCAAAGTCTGGGGGCCGGACAAGCTGGTGGACGAGGGCATTGGCCGCGCCGACAACTGGATCATCAAGGGCGGTGGCCGGGGTTCCAAGTGGCATGGCTTTGGCGATTTGGCCGATGGCTTCAACATGCTGGACCCCATCAAGTCCACCATCGTGACCCCTGGTCTGGACCTGAATGGCAAATTTGCCAAAACCGGTATTCCAGCCAGCATCGTCACCAAATTTTTGGCCGAACATGGCGTGATCGTCGAGAAGACGGGCTTGTACAGCTTCTTCATCATGTTCACCATTGGCATCACCAAAGGCCGCTGGAACACCCTGTTGACTGCTTTGCAACAGTTCAAGGACGACTACGCCAAGAACCAGCCGATGTGGCGCATCCTGCCGGAGTTCTGCGCCCAGCACCCGCGTTACGAAAAAATGGGCTTGCGTGACCTCTGCCAGCATGTGCACGAGCTGTACGCCCGCTATGACATCGCCCGCTTGACCACCGACATGTATTTGAGCGAGTTGACGCCGGCCATGAAGCCCAGCGATGCCTATGCGCAAATTGCTCACCGCAACACCGAGCGCGTGGGCATTGATCACCTGGAAGGTCGCATCACGACCAGCTTGGTCACGCCTTACCCACCCGGCATTCCCTTGTTGATTCCGGGCGAGGTGTTCAACCGCAAGATCGTGGA
>JACCDQ010082284.1_pt1 | contig 13176 bp, 9 predicted proteins | sample 7446031 | NCBI WGS metagenome assembly JACCDQ01 (sample SAMN15323442, study PRJNA562643) | freshwater metagenome | isolation source: river surface water | place: USA:Blue River Watershed | collected 2017-08-17 | reverse complement strand
GAAAGCTACGTCTAATTTTAGCATCTCAATAAATTCAACAATACCACGGTTGGCGATGTTAAATTCACCATCAAAATTGAATGCTCTTGGATCAGAATCTGAACCATATTGAGCAATTTTTCTATAGTTAATATCACCGGTTAATTCGGTAGAGTCTTGGTTTTTTTCATCTTTTGGTTGGAATGTACCAATACCAATTCTATCCTTTTCAGAAAGAAGTAATCTTTTCACTCTAACATGATTTAAAACTCGCTTCCAATCACCATTATATTTTTTTAAATATTCACCTAGGATATAACGATCGGCAGGACAAACCTCACCTTTGATATTTATTTTATGACCATCTTTTCGACCTTTATTCACTTCATCTAAAAACTGTTTTCTAACTTCGATTGGTAAAAGTTTTAATGGCTCTTCATGCATTGGGCTTGGAAAAAGTTTAGCTCCACCTAAAATTTCTGATTCATGATCGTCAAACCATTCAAAAGTATAAAGTGCTCCAGCATCAGTGCGAGAATAATGCTCAATTCCCTTTTTAATTAGTCTTGAAATCGAAGATTTTGCCGAACCAACTGGACCGTGTAATAAAAGCACTCTTTTTTCAGTTCCATATCCAGCAGAAGCAGACTTAAAAAAATTAACTAATTTCATTAAGTGAACATCGATCCCAAAAACGGCATCTTTACCGTTAGAAATTGGATCATCAAAAAAGTGATATCTCACGACTTCTTTTTTATATTCAGTATAAGCTGTACTACCATATGACATAATCATATCGTGCACTCTTTGAAAGGCATTTCGAGTCACTTTTGGATTTTCTGCAACCAAATCTAAATACTGCTGAAAAGTTCCATTCCAATGCAAATGAGAAAAATCCGAAATTTTATAATTCTCATCCATAAATTTATTGATATCTAATTTGGCCATTTGATCCTCCCTGAAATGTTCCATTTTTATTATCTCATAACTTTTAAAAAATGGGTTAATGATTTTATTTCCGAGTGTTTTGCTTTGGAATTCTTACGATTGACAAAAATCTGCTAAAGATTGAGAATAAATTACATAGCAATTTTTACAAGGAAAATATGGGCCTCATTTCCTCAGGAAATACTGATATCGGACGCAAAAGAAAAAGCAACCAAGATAGTTTTGTCTTGGCCTCTGACCTACGATTATTTGTTGTCGCTGATGGTATGGGGGGACATAATGGCGGAGATATCGCTTCGCAGATGGCAGTTAAGGTTATACCTGAATTTTTTAAAAAATCTAAAGAACTCAATCAAGAACAATTACTGTCAAGTTCGATTAAAGAAGCCAATCGTCAAATAAAAAAATACGCCAGTACTCATCCCGATTTAGTCGGCATGGGAACAACCATCGTCTCACTCTATTTTAAAGGCCAAAACTTATATGTTGGTAATGTGGGAGATTCACGAGCTTATTTATTTAGTAATAACAAAATTTATCAGCTTTCCAAGGATCATAGTTTAGTTCAAGAAAAGTTAAATTATGGTGTTTATAATCGCGAACAAGCTGCAGGAGATCCTCAAAAGAATGTTCTCGTCAGAACCGTCGGTTTCGATGATGAAATCCAAGTTGATATTTTTACCTACAAAGTAATCAGAAATGACATATTTCTTATTTGTTCAGATGGTCTACATGGAAAAGTTTCAGATGAAGATATTTTATTTATTTTAAATCAAGAAATTCCTGATCCAAGTAAGGCCACGAAAGATTCGGCCGATCGCACAATTACTAAGCTCATTCAACTTGCCAACGATAATGGTGGCCAAGATAATATTACAGCTATTATCGTCATTGCCCAATAAATGTTTGCTAATTTTAAGCACAATCTTTAGAATTTAGATGTCTATTTATTTAATTTCAATGAAGGAAGTTTAAATTGGATCGTTATTATACAATCATGATAGTCCCTGAAAAGAACAAGAATGTTCGCTCAGTGAAAATACCTATCGTCATTTTTAGAAGTATTATTTTTATTTCAGTCACATCAATTTTATTATTAGGTATCTTCATTTATGATTATTGGAACATTTTAAGTCAAGTTTATGAGAACAAGCATTTACTCGTAGAAAATCGAGAACTAAAAGAACAAGTTCAAATTTTTCAGATGAAATTAAATACCCTTACTGATGACTTAGAAAGAATCAATATTTTCGAAAGAAAACTTAGAAATATTACTGGTCTTGAAACGATCAAGGCCACTACCGTTGATAACTCTTCGCAAAGCTTTAATCAAGTTGTACAAAATTCACTTATTGGAGAACCTGATAAAGATTACTCACCTAACTCGATGATAAAAATATTTAAAAGCAAACCCAAAGAAGCTTTAGACAAAATTAAACATTTTGAAGAAGACGAAAAGTTTTTAAATATTAAGAAAAACTACGAAGAAAAAATTTCGACTAAATTTTCATTACAAAAAAATGATAGTTTTTCTCGCGAATGGGCCTTACTAACAAAGCAAAGTCTTTCAATGGCTCCTCTTTTTGCAGAATTTGATTACAAATACGACGTGGTCCTCAGTTTTATCAAAGAAATTGAAATTAAAATAAACGAGCTTGATCAATTTTTATTAGATAAAGAATCTTTTCTAAAATCAACGCCAACTTTGATGCCGGCCATGGGACATTTAACTTCTGGTTACGGCCCAAGAATGTCACCCTATGCAGGAAGAATTAAAATGCATGAAGGGATTGATATTGGTGCAGGTGTTGGCACACAAATTGTGGCCCCTGCGGATGGAATAATTACATTTTCTGGTGCTAAACCTGGTTTTGGAAATTTTGTTCAAATCGATCATGGTTATGGTGTTGAAACAATCTATGGTCATGCGGCTTCCCTTTCAGTGAAAAAAGGTCAGCGAATTGCCCGAGGTGAAAAAATAGCAACAGTAGGAAATACTGGTTATTCTACTGGTCCACATCTTCACTATGAAGTTAGAGTTAATGGCACACCAGTAGATCCACTTTATTACATGTTAAATTAAGGAGCTTATATAATGATGAACCCATTGCAATTTATTTTTGGTACAAAATACGACAGAGATTTAAAAAAATTAAAACCCTATGTCGAAAAAATTAATAATCTAGAAAGTCAAATTAGTAAATTATCCGATAGTGAGTTACAAGCACAAACGAACAAACTAAAAGAATTATTAAATAAAGGACAAACTTTAGAATCTATCTTGCCTGAAGCATTCGCCACAGTTAGAGAAGCTTCGAAAAGAGTTTTAAAGATGCGCCATTTTGATGTTCAATTAATGGGTGGTATTGCTCTTTACAATGGATGTATTTCAGAAATGAAAACCGGGGAAGGTAAAACTTTAACGGCCACTCTTCCACTTTATTTAATAGCTCTAGAAGGTAAGGGCGCTCACGTCGTTACTGTAAACGATTATCTTGCGAAAAGAGATGCCCAAGAAATGGGAGTTCTTTATAATTGGCTTGGATTAAGTGTTGGAGTTATATTATCTCAAATGAGTGATGAAGAAAGACAAAAAGCTTATGCTTGTGACATCACTTATGGAACCAATAATGAATTTGCTTTTGACTATCTACGCGACAACATGAAATTTTCGCTTGAAGAATATGTTCAAAGAGAACATCATTTTTGTATTGTCGATGAAGTTGACTCAATTTTAATTGATGAAGCAAGAACTCCATTACTAATTTCAGGACCAAGTGAAGGAGATCCATCACTTTACTATGTGGCCAATGACATCATTCCAAAATTGCAAAAAGATGTTCACTATACTGTAGATGAAAAAGCTCGAAGTGCTATATTTACGGAAGATGGAATCATCAAAACACAAGAGTTATTAAAAATTGATAACCTCTATAAAATCGAACATTCATCACTGCTTCACCATCTTAATCAATCTTTAAAAGCTCATTCGCTTTTTAAACTTGATGTGGATTATGTAAATCGCGACGGACAAATTATTATCGTTGATGAATTTACTGGAAGATTAAAGGAAGGTTCAAGATGGTCTGATGGACTTCATCAATCAGTCGAAGCAAAAGAAGGTGTTCAAATAAAATCTGAAAACCAAACGCTAGCTTCAATTACTTTTCAAAACTACTTCAAGTTATATAAAAAACTTGCTGGTATGACAGGTACCGCTGATACAGAAGCAGAAGAATTTCAAAAAATATACAATCTTGAAGTTGTTGTTATACCGACCAATCTTCCGATGCAAAGAATTGATGAAGCTGACATTATTTACAAAAATAAAGCGGCCAAATATAAAGCCGTTGCCGATTTAATAAAGGATCTTCATAAAAAAGGTCAGCCGGTATTAGTTGGTACAATTGCCATTGAAACTTCTGAATTAATTTCTAATTATTTACGTAAAGAAGGCGTCCCTCATGAAGTTTTAAATGCTAAACAACATGAGAGAGAAGCTGAAATCGTCAAAAATGCTGGTCAAAAAGGATCTGTTACTATTGCAACAAACATGGCCGGTCGAGGTACCGATATTAAGCTTACTGAAGAAACCAAAAGTCTAGGCGGTCTTTATATTTTAGGAACTGAAAGACACGAATCAAGACGAATTGATAATCAATTAAGGGGTCGTTCCGGTCGACAAGGTGACCCAGGGAACTCGAAATTTTTCTTATCTTTAGAAGATGATTTAATGAGAATTTTTGGTTCAGATAAAATTCATAATTTAATGAACAGCATGGGAATGAAGGATGATGAACCAATCGAACATCGTATGATTACTAATGCTATCGCTAAAGCACAAAAGAAAGTTGAGTCACATAACTTTGATATCAGAAAGCATTTGTTAGAATACGACAATGTAATGAATGAACAAAGAAGAATCATTTATAAAATTAGACGTGACATTTTAAATGATCAAGACAATGAGGGATTTGTAAATGAAATGGTTGAAGATTCAGCATTTGATCTTGCTGACATTTATCGACCTGATAAAAAATCTTCACTTGATTCTTGGAATTGGCCTGAAATGTCCAAAAGCTTTAACACCACCTTTAATACTGATTATGAAATTAAATCTAGTGAGTGTGTGAATAAATTTGATGGCGATATAGACAGATATTTAAGTGAAACGGCTAAAAAAGTTTTAGAAAAAAAGTTCTCTGCTTACGATACGATGCATGTAAAATATGCATTAAGAGAAATCTTACTTTCAACCTTTGACCAGTTTTGGAAAGATCACTTACTACAAATGGATCATGTAAAAGAAGGAATCAATCTCCGTGCCTATGCTCAAAAAGATCCATTAACTGAATACAAAAAAGAATCATTTAATCTTTTTGAGAACATGAAGAATAATGTTAAAAAATCTATCGTCAATGCGCTTTTCACCGTTAAGCTTTATACGAAAGAAGAAGTTGAAGAACTTCAAAAAAGACATCAAGAGGAACTTGAATCGCAATTAAAGGCGCATCAAGAAAATCTTGAAAAAGAACAAAGAAAAGAAGAAGCAAAAATGATCAAAAGAACCAATACAAAAATAGGACGAAATGATCCATGTCCTTGTGGTTCTGGAAAAAAATATAAACAGTGTCATGGAAACGAAGAGTAAAAAATGGCCATAGACGATGATGAAGAGAGAAAGGATTTAACAAGAATTGAGAGTTTACCTGAATTCTTGCATGACGAGGATCCTGAAGTCGATTCTAAGTTTGATCAATTTGAAAAGCCTCTAAGGCAAGATTTATCTGGTCTAACCGATGTCCATGAATTAGGTGAAGAGTCACCTCCTCCATTTACTGATGATGAATCAAGTACTATTGAAACAAGCAATATTGAAACGAGTGATGAAGTCCCCGATTTCCCTACAACAGACTCAGAACCAAATTCAGAACCAGATCCTGAACCAGAAATCGTCTTAAATGAAGAAACTTTTTCTGAAGAAGATTCAAATCTTTTTTTAGAATCAACAGACAATACAGAAAACCTATTACCAGAAGCAGAGAATAATATTTTTTCCAATGAGGAAACCGAGTTTGAAACAAGCGAATCAATTTCCTCTTTTAATGAACAAGTAGAAGAAATTCATGAAGAGCCTATTTCATTAGATACCTTAGACTCTAATGAGCCAATAGAAAGTTTTGAATCTAATGAAATTTCTGAAGAAGCACTTACAGAAGAAGTCATTACTGAAGAAGTTTTTTCAGAAGAAGTCATGACTGAAGAAATTAGTCCCATCGTGAAAGAAGACTTCGAAGATGTAAAAAAATTCGCACAAAATTTTTCTTATGGCAAAGTAGAAACCGAAGGTAATCCTCCTTATAGCATCATTATAAACCATATCAAAACGATCGAAGATGCTGAAGATATTACTGCGATATTAAAAGAGTTTCAAATTATCAAAGATACTAACCAAAATGAATATGCTACGGCCATAAAATTAGGCGCAGTACTTATTCCACAAATTTCTGAATTTGTTGCGATCGTTTTGGCCCATAAATTTAGAAGATTTGATATTGAATTAAAAGTTGGTTTATCTGATGAAATACACCTTTCAAAAAGTAAGTCTACAGACACAGAAATGAAGGGTTTATTAAAAAAAGAAAATCTACTTCAAAATAAATCAGAAAACTATAACAAAAACAATAAACAGACCCCGGTTGAAAATATCATTATTTCTTCAACTCAAAATCTAGAAGGTTATGAAATTCAGCAATACATTGGAACTGAGTATTCATCGCATATCTATGAAGACGATGAATTTGAAAGAATTCATTTCAGTCAAAGTGAAATTGAAAGTAATTTGAAGAAAAATCATTTAAACCAAGAAGACGTGAAGCTTTACAAAGATTATTTAGCTAATAATGAGCAAGTATTTCAAGATCTAATTAATAAGTTGAAGAACTCTGCGCATAAAAAAATGGCAAACGCGATTGTTGGTATACAGTTTCAAACAAATTTAATTACTGAAAACAATAAGTCATTTTACCAATTATCTTGCACAGGAACACTTTGCTATGTCACCCCAAGTAGATAAGGAAATAAACTATACCGAAGTCTTGATTATTGGTGGTGGAATAACAGGTGCGGGAATTTTTAGAGACCTCTCCCTTCATAATATTGATGTCACGTTGATTGAAGCCAATGACTTCAGTTCTAAAACGAGTCAATCGAGTACTAAAATGCTCCATGGTGGCATTCGCTATCTTGAAAATTTTGATTTGCCTTTAATCTTTGAAGCTCTTGGTGAAAAAAATCTTTGGATTAAAAATACACCTCATCTTGCAAAAGAAAAACCCTTTTTACTTCCAACTTTTACTGAATCAAAGCGGCCACTTTGGCAAATCGCCATTGGACTTTTTGTTTATGATTTACTTTCAGGATTTAAAAATTCACCTTTTAAAATTTTAAATAAGGAAAAAACCTTAGAACATACGCCTATTTTAACAGAGAAGAATTTAGAAGGTGCTGGGATTTATTATGATGCCATTATTGATGATTCAAAAATGACTCTTGAAGTGATCTTTGATGCTTTAATTAATAAAAAGGCCAAAGCATTTAGTTATCATAAACTCACTCAATATGATTTTGATGGAAAGACTCATACCTGTGTTATAGAAGATTTATTAAATAAAAAAACAAAAATATTTAAATCTACCCACATTGTTTTTACTTTAGGTCCTTACACTGATGAATTATTGAAAAAATTTAATTCAGTCAATTGGACCCCCAAATTGGCCCCTTCAAAAGGATCGCATATTTGGTTTCATAAAAATGATTTTCCAATGCAAAACCCATTAGTCATTACCACCAAAGATGAACGAGTCATTTTTGTTGTACCCCATGGTGATTTAATCTTAGTAGGAACAACAGAAATACCAATAGATAATCTTGAACCGACCATTACTAAAAAAGAAGTCCATTACTTAATAGAAAATATTAACCAATATTTTCCCCATATCAATATAACTGCCGATAAGATTATCGGACATTTTAGTGGTATCAGACCTTTAATCAGAGAAGAAGGCGAATCACTCTCCAAAACCTCTAGAGAACATAAAAGCTATATGATAAACCAGTCTGGCCATGTCATCTCTGGAGGGAAATACACTACTTTTCGAACAATGGGACAAGAAATTACTGAAAATATTGTAAGATCCTATCAAAAGGCTTTCGATCCTTCATTAAGCCTAAATCCATTTCGAAAAAAATGCTTAATTCCGGCATTTATAAACTTCAAGGTTGATTTAGGTTTATTAATTCAAATAATAAAAACTGAAGAAGTCAAAACATTTGAAGATTTAATTGAGCGTCGACTTAGTTGTAATTCAAAGAAGATTTTCAACCATAAAACTGGCCTAGATTTCGATTCCTTTTTTAATGAAAACTTTAACGAATTAAATAAATATTTAACCATTTCAAAAAGTGATATTGAAAATTTTAAAAGCGGTACGATAGACCAAATTGTATTCTAGGTCCACTTAAACTTCTCGTCGAAGTTGTTCCGTTATCGTAAGAAAATGTCTCTGTACTTGAGAAATAATCAAATACTCCTCTAATACCAAAATCATTTTTCAAATTATATTTGGCCCCTACTCCTAATGAGAAAAAAGACATCGTCCCTTCTTGAGGAGTTTCAGTTGAAATACTTCCTGAAGTTACTTTACTGGTGTTAGAAACACTTCCTACACCAAAGTTTAAAGCTGCAAAACCTATTAATTTATTAAACTGATTTACCGTATTATAGAAATGATAATTTGCACCACCACCATACATAAACCAATCAGTGGTGATTTTCACACTTGAACCCACTTCCATAGATTTTTTTTGTATAAAACCTAATAAGGAAAAATTCTTTAAACTAGTTGAATAATCAATTAAATATTTTTCTACTCCTAAACTAATATCAACGACTGAAGCCGCTCCAGATGTCGAACTGGCCCCCTCTCCTTCAACTGTGCCACTTAGAGAATTCATCGAAATTGTTCCAAATAAATCCCATGTTTTGGTCATGGCCGTTGAAACCATAGAATAATCTTCCTCTGGCTCAATTGGTTCAACTTTTTGAACAGAAGATGACTTTTTATCTGTTTTTTTAATTGGTTCTTCTCTTTTAATTCCTAATTCTTCAAGTTCTTTTTCATCTTCTTCATTCAATTTACGATTGTCTTCAATTTGCATCTTATCGGTTTTTGATTCGATTGATTTTTCATCTAAAGACATTTTCTCAGTTCCAGATTCAATTTCATTATCTTTTAAAGATTTACTTGAATCTGTTGTCACTTTTACAGGTGTAGCTATTTTTAAATTTAAAACTTTATTATCAATAATTTCTTCTGGAGCAACGACTCGGTATAATGACCATATTGAACGACTTGGTGAAACTTTTTCAATCACACCTCTCGCAACTACTCCTTCAGTTATAAAAAACTTCGCATGATCTCCAACGACTAGACCGTCTTCAGATCCTCGATTAATTAATACTGTTTTTTTAGTATTAGAAACTTTTAAAAATCTCAGTGTAAGCTTTTCATCCATTTCAAGCGCATAAGCACTACCTAAATAAGCATTAATTAATAAGACAGAAGTTAAAAAGTTTTTTCTAATTTCCATATTTCCTCAGTAATAAATATTTAATCCCATTACATATTTTAAATCTTTTACACTAATAACTTGTTGAATGCTTTCAGTTGGTTCATCTTGTAAGCTCAATCTTTTCATTTCAAATGTTATTCCCGCATGAAGACCATAACCCATATGAAAATTATTTGGATTGGCGTCTTTTAAAGTAAATCTATACTTGGTAATTAATTGAAGTGCAGGAAAAGAAACGACTTGAAAAGCATAGCGCTGATCAAGTGTATCAGCATGCAGTCGGCTTTTACCAAATTTCATCCCCGCTCCAAACTCCACAATAAATTGCTTTAAAGTTATAGGAGCATTTAGTAAGTAATAATTTAAATAAGCGCCGTACACACCTTCTTGGCTTTTGGCATTGAATCCACCAGCATCATAAAAATTTGAAGACCATTCTGCCATAAGTTGGACTGACCAGTACTTTAACTCAAAAGCAGTTCGCGATAAGTGCAAATCATAACCAATGTTTAAATGGTAACCGAGATTTTGATAGGCCGGATCCACATCTTGAGTCAGCACGTGTGAGGAAAGATTACCACCGTACTGAAATATTAATTCATGGCCATCATTTTCATTTAAGACCACTCTTCTTCTTTCATATTCACTTTCTAGTCCTGTTTCAACGAAATACCTTCGCAAAGTATCATCGTTCATATCTCCCGACCACATATCGCCATCTCTTTTAACTTTGGCATAAACTTTCGGATGAATGATTGTCTTTTCTCTATTTTCTTCTTTTTCTCTTTCAAAAGTAGAAATGAGACTCACTCGACTATTCAATTCTCTATCACCTGTATCTTTTTTCTGATTAAAATATAGACCATTGACTAGTGAAAATTTTCTATCATTATATTTTTCTTGAATACCAGTCGTCACACTTTCAAAGATTTTTTTATCATACTCATTTTTGATATCACCGATTCTGGCCATTTTATCCTTAATTAAATATTTTCCTTCAATGCTATCTTCAAATTCCATTGAACCATTCTGATTAGATTCAGTATAAAAGCCTTGATGATTCTCTACAATGACATCGGCTTCTTCAATTTTGGTTTCTTCAAATAATTGATCTAAATCTTCATAATTTTCAATTTCATCTATATATTTGCTGGGGATATTATGATTGTTTTTACTTTTGTAATCTTCTACCGAATTATATTCACGATTAGAAATTCCAACTAACTTATTCTTGATTCTTAATTTCCTACCTTTCGTAACATCAGAAACGGCGACTAACAAAACACTTTTATCTAAATCTAATCCATTCTCAATTAAGATTTTATCAATGAACCACAATGATTTATTTGGAAAACTTTTTATTAATTCAGCATTGGCCACATGAAATAAAACGGGGTCGTTTATATCACCTCTTTGCAAATAAATTTTTGCAATAATTCCCGGATAATAGCCCTCTAAATCACCGAGGTCTAAGGCCAAACTATTTCCAGATTTACTCTTATAGAGAATATTGGCATTTTTAAATGTCATGCCAAATACTTCGACATTCCATAGGCACAAAATGGCCAAGACAATTAAGTAAAATGAACGATATTTCATCATATAAACAGAATAACACAATAAAACGCTTTGCACCTAGTTAGGAATTCCTTGCATCAATTAGAAATATTGACTATAAATAAGGGATAATTTTTATCAAATGAAGGTTTAATATGAGTTTTAAAAAGAAGATCAAAAAAGTCTACAAATATGAATGTACCATTACTGGTGAGTCTTTTAAAACCACTGAAGAAGCACCTAATCCTAATGAACTCATGACAGTTCAAGCTTACTATCAAATGCACCCCGAAGCTGACGATCGTCCAGCGGAAATTAAGCAAAAAGTTAAGAACTTAGAAGAAGAAATCAAACTTTAATTTTTTTAGGAACAGATCATGGAATTAAGAAATGTTATCATTATCGGTTCAGGCCCAGCTGGACACACTGCAGCAATATACGCATCTAGAGCTGGATTAAATCCATTAATGATTGAAGGGCATGAGCCTGGGGGGCAATTAACCACTACAACTGATGTCGAAAACTTTCCTGGGTTTCCAGAAGGAGTCCTAGGGCCTGAGTTGATGGAAAAAATGAAAAAGCAAAGTCAGCGTTTTGGAACTGAATACATCACTGACTTTGTTACAGACGTGGATCTTTCTAAACGCCCTTTTAAATTAAAAACCCAAAGTGGAAAAGAGTTTGAAGCTAAGACATTAATCATTTCAACTGGGGCTTCGGCAAAATATTTAGGTCTTTCAAATGAAAAAGAATTAATAGGAAAAGGTGTCTCTGCTTGCGCTACTTGCGATGGATTTTTCTACCGTAATAAAATTGTCCATGTCGTGGGCGGCGGTGATACGGCCTTAGAAGAAGCAAATTTTTTAACCAGATTTGCTGCAAAAGTTTATTTAATTCATCGTAGAGATCAATTTCGCGCTTCAAAACCTATGATTAAAAGAACCATGGAAAATCCTAAAATTGAAGTTGTGTGGAACACAGAAGTTAAGGAAATTCTTTTTAATAAAGATGGTCTGACTGGTCTTAAAGTTTATAACAATGTCACTAAAGAAACGACAGATAGAACAACAGACGGCTTTTTCTTAGGCATAGGTCATGAACCAAATACCAAGTTTTTAAAAGGCCAGCTTGAACTTAACAATGAAGGCTACATCATTACCAAAAACGGACATCCTGATACATCAATTATGGGTGTTTTTGCTTGTGGAGATGTTCAAGATCACTATTATCGTCAAGCAATTTCAGCGGCCGGTTCTGGTTGTGAAGCAGCGATTAGAGCAGAACGCTTTTTAGAAGAAAATCACTAGTTTCAAAGTGTCACCTTCCTTGAGTTTTTTACTCGGATTACTCTTTAAAAACTAACAAATCATTTCAATTCATTAATCTTTTGACAAAGACTTTTAAAAATTGCGAAAATTTTTTTGAAGAGTAGGATTCTCTTCAATTCATTCACACAACCAAGGAAGGTTAACATGAAGTTTATCGCACCAAAAAAGATTCGAATTTTTAATTATAAGAAAATATCTTGCCAATTAATCTTAGAAACCAAAGGTCTAGAAGTAACCTTTTTAAATGAATTTTTTGATCTTGAATTTCTTTTTGAATTAGAATCAATTCTTACCTGGTGCTTATCTCATACAGAAGTAAAATTCATACTTTTTAATTCTAAATCTGACTATTTTTCAAAAGGATTTAATTATGAAGATTTTCAAAATTATACCAAAAGTAAAATAATTAAAATGTATCAGAAACTGCATAATATAAACAATTCGATTCGCTCAATCCCTCAAACGACGATATGTCAATTTCAAGAAGGTGCACTAAATGAAGGACTAACTTTTGGTCTTTTTTGTGACATAAAATTAGTTAATGAAGAAATAAACTTTTTTCAATTTAACTTTTTAGATAATGGGATTATCGATGCCTCAGGTCTACTTTGCCAATTGAACTCTGAGTTTTCAGATTTAATTAGAACTTTTGCCCTCACTGGTTTAGATTTTTCGGCCGAAAAATCTAAACCAGTGAGGGCAAAAGTTCTAATTAAATCTGAAAACTCAG
>JACCDQ011740584.1_pt1 | contig 13177 bp, 15 predicted proteins | sample 7446031 | NCBI WGS metagenome assembly JACCDQ01 (sample SAMN15323442, study PRJNA562643) | freshwater metagenome | isolation source: river surface water | place: USA:Blue River Watershed | collected 2017-08-17 | reverse complement strand
TGTAAGGTTCATTATGATCAGTACTATTTAAAGGGTAAAATGGTGCAAATATTTAACTTTCAAATTCTGATGCGAAAAAAATCCGACACTTATCTTGGTGCATATCCTTTATGATTGATATGGTATAGTCAGCTTTCTAGTTTGACAAAGAAGTAGAATTACACTACAATAAAATTTAGTAATAATGTACCGTTTACTTAAAATTACTTCTTAAAATAAACTTTTATAAAAGGTACAAGTATATTTAACATTATTCACCAGAGATAAATATACCCTCAAAGTTTTGAGTTACTTGTACCCGAAAAGGAGCCATTCATGACACGTGAAGAAACATCTAAATATACCGAAGCAATCAAAGATGGCAAAATCAGAATGTTTAGTTTTGACATAGATGCTCGATCTATCATTACTTTTCCTTCATATCCCCAATCTATCGAAAAAGGATGGATTGAAATCAAGGGCTTAGCATGGTCGGGAAGAGGAAAAGTGCTCAAGGTAGAAGTAAGCACCAACGCCGGAAAAACTTGGCAAGTAGCCAATATTCAAGAGCCTGTTCTTGATAAAGCACACGTTCGATTTAGATATCTATGGAAGTGGAATGGCGAAGAGACCGAAATCATGAGTCGTATTACTGACGAAACAGGATATACGCAGCCTACTTTTCAACAATTGGTAGAAGCCAGAGGTTCTGAAATGGGGGGGTATCACCTCAACCCAATCACTGCTTGGCAAATCAAGAAAGATGGTAGAGTTTTATTAAAACCTGAAAATTTAAGATCCTAGAGGAGTTACTATACCAGATTTTGTGATATTTGATTACAGATTTGTTCAAGCTATCTCCAAAATCCAATATCATAAATCAGTGCAACTCTTTGTACACTAATAAAAAACAGTATGACGACAGATTTTGATGTAATTGTGATAGGTTCGGGACCCAATGGACTGGCGGCAGCTATAAATCTTCAAATAAAAGGTTTATCAGTTTTATTGATAGAGTCCAAATCAACATTGGGGGGAGGTTTACGAACGGCAGAATTAACTTTGCCAGGCTTCAAACATGATATTTGCTCGGCTATACATCCTTTAGGAATAGCTTCGCCTTTTTTCAATACCTTATCATTAAATAGATACGGGCTCCAGTTTATAGAGCCGACCATAGCAGCTGCACACCCATTGGACAATGGAAAATCAGTTATTTTGACCAAAGATATTCAAGAAACAGCCGCAAGATTAGGGGTAGACCGTAACAATTATCTACGTTTGATAACACCTATTGTTCAAGATTGGGAGGCTATTTTACCAGATATACTTGCACCATTTCATTTCCCTAAAAACCCTATTAAATATAGTCAGTTTGGGCTCAAAGCACTTTGGTCGGCAAGTCTTTTATCCAAAAAATTTGACACGAATGAAGCAAAAGCACTTTGGGCAGGTATGGCAGCCCACGCCATTCAGCCTCTCGAAAACCTAACAACTTCTGCTATTGGATTGGTCTTATTGGCAGCAGCACATAAAGTGAATTGGGCTATTCCACAAGGTGGCTCACAGGCAATTGCCAATGCCCTAGCTTCTTGCTTTTTGAGTAATGGAGGGATAGTTCAAACAGACTTTCATGTAAAATCATTAGCACAATTGCCTTCAGCAAAAGCTATTATTTTTGATGTTACGCCTCGTCAGCTGCTACAAATAGCAGGACATACCTTTTCGAATATTTATAAATGGCAACTCGAAAAGTATCGGTACGGAATGGGGGTATTTAAGGTAGATTGGGCTATTGACGGACAAGTACCGTTTACAGATGAGAAAACACGTCAAGCGGGTACGGTACACATCGGCAATACCTTTGCTGAAATCGCTCGTTCGGAAGCACGAACCGCTCGTGGTGAACACCAAGAAAAACCCTTTGTTTTATTAGCGCAACAGGGTGTTTACGACACCAGTCGAGCACCTGAAGGAAAGCAAGCTTTGTGGGGATACTGCCACGTGCCAAATGGCTCAAAACAAGATATGACAGAGGCTATCGAAAAACAAATTGAGCGTTTTGCTCCAGGCTTCAGAGAACGTATTTTGGCAAGACATACCTTCAATACAGAACAATTAGAATCTTATAACCCTAATTATATTGGTGGTGACATCAACGGAGGAATCATTGATTGGAGACAGCTCTTTACTAGACCAGCACTAAAAAGTTCACCTTATCGTACCTCGACCAAAGGTTTATATATCTGCTCATCCTCAACCCCTCCAGGTGGTGGTGTACATGGCATGTGCGGTTATCACGCGTCTGAGCGTGTTTTTAAAGATTTGTTCTAGTCAATATAGATCTAGATCATTATGATTTTGCAATTATATACAACGTTATAACACTTTAGACTGTAAGCATTAGGCAAAAAAGCGTCTATTATTTCATGAGAAACAGATTTAACTTTTAGTCTATGGCATAAAGCCTAAATCTTAAAGCAGATAAAATTATTTTAATTATTGCACCAATAGTGTAATTAAAGCTAGTTATTTGCACTTTTCGATACAAAATTCAAGGTTATTTATTCTATTTGCATTGCTAATTTATAGAGCCGTTTAAACAAAATCTAGCTGCTTTATTCTAATCGATAGAACAAATTTAAAATTTTGAATATCAGTGCTGAAGAAAATAATTATTGATAGCCAGCTTTATGTGGCTTTGATGGGAACTTTACTTGCTACATTTTTTATGTTAGAAGAAGGCAGTTTTAGATTTCCCACCTTCTTTCTCATTTTTGTAACTTACTTTAATGGTTATATTTACACCAAATATCAAGGAGTATCATTCTTTAATAAAATATTGATTATCAATAGTATAATAGCCTTGATTAGCATTTCACTGATTTTCCATAATCATAATGCCCATCGATTTTATAAATGGATGACCATCTCTTTTTTAGGCCTACTGTATAATAGTCAGTTTTTGAGTACTACTATTCGTAAAATTCCACTTTTAAAAGGGCTTTATGTTGGTATTGTATGGGGTTTGGTCAACGGATGGCTTTCTTTTCATTATTTCAGCTTTTCTATTTTTCTGATGACTTTGTTGTTTATCACAGCATTGATTCTCCCTTTTGACATCCGCGATGTTGATACTGATTCGATAGTTACCTTTCCGCAATTGATAGGTATAAAAAAGACTAAATATCTAGCTTATGGTATGCTTATCTCGGCGGCTGTATTAAGCATAATTTACCTAAAAGAGCAATATGCCATTGCATTTGTGCTCACGTGTTTTATCTCAATGATATTTGTGTTTTTTACTGAAAAAGATAATCCAGACCTCTACTTTTCGTTTGGTGTAGAAACCTGTCCATGCCTTCCTTTTGTTATTTGGAGTATTTTTCTGAAGTAATTTCACAAATCTTTTTTGTTGAAAATAGCCAAGGCTCTCCACGCAGGGACTATAATCCACAGTATCAAAAGTACAATAGCGATAAATATTCCTAAGATTGAGCTAAAAAATTGCTGAAAGATAGCTCCAGTCATTCCCAAAAGTGCCGAAATATCGAGTTTCATCAATATAATAATACGAGCTAAGTCAGATGGATTGAGAGTAGTAAAAAATAAGGATGCTTTTTCTAAAGGATAATCGCTAAAAGACAACAAGGCTGTAAGTACAAATCCGTCGTAAACAATGCTAAAGTAAAACCATATTGCTAAGGCTATACCAATACCCTTTGCTTTGTCCTTGGTACAAACAGACGCTAACAATGCCAACGAAACAAAAACTAGCGTCAACAACAATCCACACAAAATTAGTGTAAGTCCTTTGGTTGTACCTTCTAATAAAATCGTAGGCAAGCCCACACCAATAACAAATGCTAAGCAAAGTGATATTCCTATACCTAAATATTGGCTCAGAAAAATTGTTTTGCGCCCTATAGGCTGTGCGGACAACAGCTCCAAAAACTCATAAGAGTTGTAAAATTGTATAGTTGTAAAAATAATACTTACTAAAGGGACAACCATCAAAATGATATTGAGCAAACTCAATAAGCCCTTGTTGGCGTCGGCTTCAAAACCAAAAAAAGCCAAACTTACCAATAACAGCAACAGCGTATAACTCATCACAAACTTGTTGCGAAGAATATCATAGATTACATATTTGATAACTTTATTCATGATTTCAGAAATTAGAAAGGGTTGTGAGTTTACCCACAGAAAGCGATAAATATTTTATTGGGCTTACTACCTAAAGCGCAACAATGCAAAACACAATTGATTCAATTATTGATATAAGTATCTGGTAATCAGAAACTAAACCCGAAAAAATCACTCCTATCTATGCACTTCTGTTTATACCCAGTAAGGTTGTGGAAGACTAGGACTTAATTTTACTTGCATGAGTCGAGCTATAATTTTGCTCAAACGCGTTTCGTCATACTCCTCCTTCAACTGACTTAGTTGCTTAAACAACTGTATTTGACCATCTTGGATATAAAGAAGATGACTAGATAGCTCTTCTAAGTCAGAAAGAATATGAGAAGTAAGTAGAATTAGTTTCCCTTTATTTTTTTCCTTAAATATCTTTTGCTTCAATATTTCACTAGCAAGGGGGTCTAATCCTGCTGTAGGTTCATCGAGAATTAATATTTGTGGATCAAATAAAAAGGCTAAAGCTGCACTCACTTTTTGTTTGGTGCCTCCAGAAAGAGTCCCTAATTTTTTTTCATAAATTTTTTCAAGCTCGAAATCTTTAATAATGTCAAAATCAAGCTGTTTGCTGTCTATAATACCTTTTCTAATATCGGTCATCATCTCAATAAGCTGACGAATAGATAAATTGGGGGGATAATGCCCTATCTGAGGCATATATCCTATTTTGGAGCGATAGGAGAAATCATGTTTAATATTCTGATTATCAACATATATAGATCCTGTATCTGGTATAACCATACCAAGCAAACTTTTGATAAGTGTAGTTTTGCCAGAACCATTTGGACCGACAATTGCCACAGCTTGTCCCTGCTCAAAGGTGAGAGCTATATTCTGTAAAACGGTATGTTTTCCGAATGTCTTGCTGATATTTTCAAATCTTATCATTGGATTATGATTTTTGGACGGTTACAGCTTTTGGGTTAAATGGTACTAGTCGAATAGGCTTCATTAGCGGAGATTCGTCTTTTAGGTTTTCAGGGGTAAGGCTAGGGATAATTTTTTCTATTTTATCCAAAAGACTAGCCGTAAAACTCCGTAATAGCATCATGGTTTGAGGAACCCTTTCGATAAGGGTCGAAAACAAACTCACGGGTCTATACGCTACATCCCCAATGCCATCATGATTGAGGTCGTAGCCATCATATTTTTCCCAATAGTTCTTTGAGATAGTATTATATACAGAGTTTCCGTTGGTTGCTATATCAAAAGTATTAGCAATAAAATTGTTATTTTGAATCAAATTGTCATCGCAGCTAGCCTGAATTCTCATGGCGATACCATCATTCGAAAATTCATTTTGAGTGATATTGGTTCGGCTACACCCCTCAAGATATATTCCTACTGTGTTGGAAATAAACTGATTGTGCTGTATTTGACTATCCGAAATATCTTTCAAGAGAATACCATAGGCAGCGCCACCCCAATTATTTTTAAAAAGGTTACTTCGCATAGTAACATGCTTGGTGTACATGACTGCCACTCCTGCTCCATTATTCACAAACTGGTTTAGTTCGTAAGTATCGTTGTGTGAGAACATAAAATGTAAACCATAGCGAATATTTTGAGTGGTAAAGTTTTGGCGAATCAAAGAGTTGGTCACAAATTCAAAATAAATACCATCACGATGCCCCTGCACATAATTATTAGCAATCTGAATACTGTCACATTTCCAGGCATGGATACCATTGCCTGTAGTTTGCTCTTCTTTAGGATGCCCAATAACCGTATTGCCAAGCACTTGAATTTTGGTACAAGCCGATAGATAAACACCAAAGTAGCAATCTCTAAAATAATTATTTTTAATAGTCACATTACTGGACTCTAGCACTTTAATACCTGCCCAGTCGATTGAGCTGGTTTCGCCAACATGCCGAAATTCAATTTTACCGATATACACTCCCGAAGATTTTACCGTAATAATTTCGCCTTTATAGTTGGCATCAAAGATGGGGTAATTTTGTGGTTGAGACTCGCCACCAATCAAATAAATAGGTTTGTCAATAATAAGATTTGTAATATGATATATTCCTTTTTTGACAATGACACTATCATTTTTTGATGAATGAGCAACACTCTTCAATAACTCCGAAGTATTGTTTACTTTCCACGTTTTAGCAAAAGTTAGTTGTGAAAGTAAAATGAATATGACCGTTAGTTTTTTCATATCGAACTATTAATTAAACATTTCTTGGATTTGAGTCCACGAAAAAAACTTTATAGTTGCATCTTTTTCTTTCAATTTTTGAGAATCCTGAGGGCTTTTAAAAGCAGCCAAGTCTCCTCTCATGGGACTTCTGAATAGAGTGCCTTGTCCAAAAGTACCCTCTGTAACATTGATAAACTCTTGAGGATTATCAAAATTATTGACAACAAGATGTGCATAATCGGCAGAAGATGTATGGTTGGTTTTCATAAAAATAACCATACATCTTAAATCATCAAACTTAAAGACCTTACCTTTAGGAGTTACTAATTCGGTAGCATATTTGGAATCCATAATAGTCATTTTACACAAACCACAGTTATCTTTTCCATAATAGATGGGTTCTGTTTGGGTTGTACATGCCGACATGGCTATTCCAATGCAAAGTAGGATTATGATAGAAAATTTCATTTTAGCGATTGTATTTGAATTCATAAACAGTAGTACCAACACAGATTAAACCAAGTAGTATAAAAAACCAACCGCCTATATCAGGAATAGAGTAAGCGCCAAAGTTGAGGAGTTCTTTGTAGCCCAACATTGGAGGCTGATAAGACATACCAGGAACTTTTATGGCAGCATCTGGACTAAGATTATGTCCATATTCGTAACCCCATTTCCAATAGTCATACAGAGCCAAAACGCCTCCAAGAACAACAAGTATAAAAAAGCTCAGTAACATTTTCTTACTTTTTGAAATAGCTGTTACAAGCCCCGCAACAATATAGAAACCAACACAATAAGGTAAAATTTTGAACTCAGGAAACATCTCTTCCTTGATATGTGCCATACCAATGTAGTGATTCAGACCATTGATAATATCAACTTGTCCTGAAAGTTTATTTAGCCAAATTTGCATAGATAGCCCTTCTGGATATTGTGGTGCCCATAAGTCAATGCGCCACAAGGGAGTAAAATAGGTGGCTATTAACCCAAGCGCACCTAGAGCTATAAGAACTTGAGAGATTTTACTAAGTGGCTTCATTTTTTGATGATTTTGAAGTCTATGAGCCTATTACAGCTCATAGACTAGTTATTTTACAAAGTGAATTGGCGCTTGCTATTTTTTAGCTACTTTTTGTTCAGCCTCAGCAACAGGATTTTTGCCAGTACCCCATGTTAATGGCACGTTACTTCCTGCGGGAGAGACTCTTACGTATCCTTGCATTTCTTGGTGCAATGCCGAACAAAAATCAGTACAATACATTGGGGTTACACCTACTTTGGTAGGAATCCATTTGAGGGTTTGGGTTTCGCCAGGCATAATCAATAGCTCAGCATTGAGTGCTCCTCTGATAGCAAAGCCATGTGGCACATCCCAATCTTGTTCAAGGTTGGTTACATGGAAATACACTACATCTCCCATTTTTACACCTTCGATATTGTCAGGAGTAAAGTGCGAACGAATGGCAGTCATGTACACGTGTACCTCATTACCTTTGCGTACTACTTTAGCTTCTTTTTCGCCTTTGGCAGCATACGGGTGTGCATTTTCTTCTATTTTGAAAATTTTGGTTGAGTTTTTCTCAATCAAACTAGCAGGTATAGATTCGGCATAGTGTGGCTCTCCTGTGGTTGGGAAATCGAGTAATAACTTCATTTTATCTCCCGATATATCATATAACTGAGCCGATTGCGCTAGTTCAGGGCCTGTTGGCAAATAACGGTCTTTTGTGATTTTGTTATAAGCTACTACATATTTACCCCAAGGTTTGGCTGTTGGTCCTCCAGGAATACTCAAGTGTCCAACAGAATAATAAGTTGGTACACGGTCGATAACTTCTAGCTTTTCGATATTCCAACGAACAAGTTCAGACGATACAAAAAACGAGGTAATGGCATTGCCTTTTCCATCAAATTCCGTGTGAAGTGGTCCTAAACCTGGTTTTTGTACTTCTCCGTGCAACACTGCATCGTATTTGAGTACAGGGATTCCGTCAAAGTTTCCATCAAAAGTTTTTGCTGCAATGGCTTTTTGCATTTTATCAAATGAAAAAACAGGAATTACCGCAGCCAATTTGCCCGATCCAACAATGTATTGTCCTGTTGGGTCTACATCACAACCATGTGGCGACTTAGGACATGGAATAAAATAAAGCATATCTGGACATTCTTTGGGGTCAAGCGTCATTACTTCTGTCATAATGGTTGATGTTGCCGAATGTACTTTGTCGCTATACACATTATGTGCATATTTGGCAGCTTCTTTTTTCCCTTTTCCTTGTGCTAGGTATTGTTCAGCTTTTTTCCAATTGACCGCCAGAATAAAATCTTTATCTTTTTGTGAAGCATTTACCTCCAAAAGCGAGTTGGCTTGCTCAGTATTATAGGTAGAAAAGAAAAACCAATCTGCCGACTTCCCTTTACCAGCACGAGCCAAGTCGAAGCTTACGCCAGGTGTTTTGAGCTGAAACTTGATGCCCATGCGACCTGTATTTTTATCAATACTTACAAAACTGATATAACCCTTGAAGTTTTTCTTGAAAGAACTAATTGGTACATCAGCCTTGTCGTCGGGTGGTACCGAAAAACGAGTACCTGCAACAGCATATTCGGTATTGGCGGTAATAAATGGCGAAGAGTGATTACCGCCTGAGTTAGGCAATTCTATGATTTCTTCAGTTCTAAACGTTTTTAGACTGATTCGGGCTATTCTTGGAGTATTATTGCCATTAATAAATGCCCAACGACCGTCGTGAATACTGTTGGTAGTGGATAGGGCAATATGGTGCGAGTCGTCCCAAGGTACAAATCCATGTGAGGTGTTGAGCATAGGTTTGGTTTCTTCACTAAAACCATAACCATTTTCTGGGCTTTGCGAAAATACCGGAATAACTCTAAGTGTGCGTCCTGAAGGAAGCCCTATAATAGAAATTTGTCCATTAAAACCTCCCGAAACGATATTATAAAACTCATCGTGTGTGCCTGGCGCCACATATACTTTTTGAGCTGCGTCGCCTGCTAGTTCAGAACTGCCACTGACACCTCCTTTGTTGTTGGGTTTACAGCTGATTTGAGCAACTGCAATAATACCTACTGCAACTCCTCCTATAATAGACTTTAGGTTCATATTAAAAATGTTTTTATTTTTCGCCATCATTTTTACGCATCAATTCCAATACACTTCTTGCCTCTTTTTCAGTTATATTTTGGTTAGGCATACGTACCAAACATTGCTCTAACAGCTTTTGAGCCTCGGTATCTTTCTCTAACATCATGTCTACATTGGTAATCATATTGATAATCCAAGTAGGCTTACGTCTTTTGGTAACTCCCAACCAGCCTGGGCCAACCAAACGCTCATCAGTTAGTTTATGACACGAAGAGCACTTCATATCATAGATTTTTTGACCTTCGTCTACCATTAGCTGACTGAGCGGGTTTGTCAGAGCTATTTCTTTTACTTCTGTACCATGGACTTCTTCTTGCTGTTGAAGTACCGAATCACTGGTTTCGGGTTTTTCGGCACGTTGACTGGCGCCACCGCATCCCCAGAGCGTCAAAGTCACAATTGCGATAGTTAATAATGATGTCTTCATTCGGTAAGTAATTAAGATTAAATAAAAGATAAAAAAGTCTTTTATTGTGCAAATCTATATAGGCCTCATAAGATAAATTCTGATTTTTATGAGTTCTTATTTTGATATTAGTCATAATAGAAGATAAAAAAGTCTTTTATTTTTGTAGAAAATTTTAACTCAAATACTTTATGGAAACGATAAATTTTGATACTAAAACTGTAGGCGAAATAGTAGCCCATAACCCCAAAGCAGCAAGTGTATTTAGAAAGCTAAATATTGATTTTTGCTGTGGGGGCAATAAGAGCTTTACTGAAGAATGTAAGAAGAAGAAGCAAAATCCAGCAGAAATTTGGGAAGAAATAGAGTTGCTATCTAATACAGGAGACAAGTCTTTAGATTTTAATAACTTAAAACTAGATTTTTTGATTGATTATATCTACAATGTACATCATCAATTTTTGTATAAAAATTTACCCGAAATCAGATATTTTGTAGAAAAAGTCTATACCAAACATAAGGATAAATATGCTTATCTGACAGAATTAGCTACAGTTTATAAGATACTTGAAGAAGATTTATTATCGCATTTGCCTAAAGAGGAAAATGTAATATTTCCTTATGGCAAGTCACTCGTAACTGCCTCTGAGGAGCATGCCCATGTATCTCCTCCATTTTTTCGGACGGTCAAAAATCCAATCAGTATGATGAATAGCGAGCACGAAGAAGCTGGAGAGTTATTGTTCAGACTACGAGAAATTACCAATAATTATACTCCTCCCGAAGACGCCTGTAATTCGCATATTGTAATGCTATCCAAATTAGAAGAATTAGATAGTGATTTGACGCAACATGTACATTTAGAAAACAATATTTTATTTCCCAAACTGACAGCACTCGAAAAAACAATATTAGAAAATTAATGAAAAAGTCAGTTTTAGTATTGCTTTTGCAGCCTAGTATATAATTCAATGTAAGTAATAGGAAAGATTAAATTAATAGTATATCTGAGGTGTAATTTGAATATAACCTTTTGATTATGAATACATTAAATAACCAATATACGATTAACTAATAACGTCTTCCTACTTACGTGTTAGTAATTAATAATGATACCCTCCATCATAAACATTAAGTCGTTATGATGGAGAGTATTATTATGCTATCAAAATAGTTATGGCAAGAAATAGTCTATAGATTCTACAGACTCGATATTCTCAGCACCTAGTTTAATATGTTTTTGGTGTTCTGGCGACTTACCATAAGCATCTTCTTCTTTCTGGCCTTCGAAAGTAGTGACATAAACATGTTTTACTTTTTTTGTGTTTTTGTCATCTTTAACAATTCCCCATTCATAACCTTTTACCATGGACAATTTAGATAAATTCTTGAATGAAATATCAACTTTTCGAATCAAGTCAATAGAAGTATTAGTTTTGAAAGTTACCACAACTACATGGCGTAGTAGTCCTTTGCTTGGAATTGCTTTTGATGTAGGTTCTGGGCCTTTTGTCCAAGTCAAACAGCCTGCAATAGCGATGATTTTGATGAGCATAGAATACAAATTATTAGTTAGTTTATTATAAAATTAAACTAAGGTAACTAGAGTATTTAATATTGAAGTCATCTTGACTTTTTAATTTTCTTCAGTACTATAGCAATGAATGTAATGCGATAAAGTTAAAGCCCATACAACTTGAAGGCCTTGCATCCAAAGCGATTGCATAGAGACTATTTGGAGCAACCCTACAATGTCAACATCACTAACAACTGCAAAAGTGGTTCCTGTGAACGAACCTTACACAGCAATGGGTAATAGATTTGTACATACAGGTGGCGGTGACATGGATGGTACAGTACATAGAACTGGTGGCAAAGCTATACTTGAAGAATGTCAAAAAATCAGAAGTAAACAAGGAGGATGTAAAGTTGGTGAAGCTGTTATAACAACCGCAGGAAAACTTCCCGCTAAATTCGTTATCCATACTGTTGGGACTGTTTGGAATAACGGCAAAAATGATGAAAATTATAATATATATAGTGACCTTTTAAAACAATGAAGCCCCGAATCGGGGGCTTCACTATTCTTACAATAGCTTTTCTAACTGTTCAAAGGCATCATCCTTCTCTTTTTCTTGATGTGGTTCTAAAAGGATATTCAACAATTGTTCTGCTCTTTCATAATCCCATACAAAAATTCCTAACCAACCAAGCCCCCAAAAATCAACATTGCCGCCTATCTTTTTTGAGTTAAACTCTACTTGATTTAGAGAACCAAAATCACCTTCATTATAAAATTTGTAGTTTAATTCATACCCTTCTAACTTAGTAGCTAACTTATCTTTAAACCACTTTATATCTTTTACTTTCTTCATAACTACTTGAATTTTAGTGCTTTTTAAATATTTTGAGTTTGAATAAGCAGTTGTCCTCCTTGCTACTTCAACCATTCGTACAGTCTTTGCCATCATTTCATAATCAGCCTTTGAGATCCAACGACCTACAGTAGTCATTCTCCCCTCAGCGACTCTCTATGACTTTGCTATTACTTCATCATGCTCTAAATCTAAATCATAATTAAATATCCGATCCTCTTTCTCCCATCGATTAATTCCAACTAATAAGCCACCAGCAATAATGTAATATTTATTATCTCCTTCATGAATTTCAAATACCTTTTGATTGTACTTACACAATTCTCTATTTATGTTTTCAGGCAAATCATTTTTTGAGATTTCTATGATTTTTATGCCTTCTAAAAAAGTAGGAGCATTAATATAAGTAACAGCCCAAAATTCTACATCAATATTGTAAGAAGTGTCTTCTGAAAAACCATCTTAATCAGTAAATTTCATTACACTTCGTATTAATAAGGAGCTATGACTAACTGTATAACCCCAAATTTTAAATTTTCTATATGAATTGTAAACCATTGTTAGCATTATTAAAAGCAAGGTGAATAATTAGGCACCACCTCATATCCACTACCTATACTTATAGAATGAAGTTTTCTTCAATAAAGAAGAGTTATTAAATATTGAAGCTGTTTAAAAACATTTTTAATTATTAGTTATTATAATGGAAACCAACTTTTGCAAGCTTATCCAACATTGGGGCTGAATTTGTAGCTGGCGCTACAGGAATATCTAGAGCAATGATGCTTTAAATATACTTAGTTCAGATAGAAGTTATACTAACCGTCAAAGAGGTATGCTTTCTAAGGTACTTAGCGGTTTAATAGATTAAATGATGAAATTAAAACTAAAGAACGGGA
>JACCDQ010549166.1_pt1 | contig 13178 bp, 11 predicted proteins | sample 7446031 | NCBI WGS metagenome assembly JACCDQ01 (sample SAMN15323442, study PRJNA562643) | freshwater metagenome | isolation source: river surface water | place: USA:Blue River Watershed | collected 2017-08-17 | reverse complement strand
CGCCGGCCTGCTGCTGAGCGTGACCGCCGACAACGTGGTGCGCATGGTGCCCCCGCTGATATTGACCACCGCCGAAGCAGACGAAATCGTGGCCACGCTGGTGCCTCAAATCAAAGCCTTCCTGGCCGAACAAGCCTGAACCCATCCGCCACGTTTTTCGCCCATGTACGCGTCCATCACCCCACCCGTGCCGGTCAAGCACTACCTGCAGTTCAAAGACTTTTCGGCCGACGACTACGGCTACTTGCTGGCGCGTGCCGCCCTCATCAAGCAAAAGTTCAAAACCTACCAAAAGCACCACACGCTGACGGACCGCACCCTGGCCATGATTTTCGAGAAGGCCAGCACCCGCACCCGCGTGAGTTTTGAAGCCGGCATGTACCAACTGGGCGGCAGCGTGGTGCACCTGACCACGGGCGACAGCCAGCTGGGCCGGTCCGAACCGATCGAGGACAGCGCGCGCGTCATCAGCCGCATGACCGACATTGTGATGATCCGCACCTTTGGGCAAGACAAGATCGAGCGTTTTGCGGCCCACTCCCGGGTGCCGGTGATCAACGGGCTGACCAACGAATTCCACCCCTGCCAGATCCTGGCCGACCTGTTCACCTATTTGGAATACCGCGGCAAACGTGCCGACGGCACGCTGGATGTGGACGCACTCAAAGGCATCACGGTGGCCTGGGTGGGAGACGGCAACAACATGGCCAACACGTGGTTGCAAGCGGCTCAAATCTTGGGCTTCAAGGTGCATGTCAGCACCCCCAGTGGATACGAAGTGAACGCCGAGGTGGCGGGCGTGAGCTGCGGCGACTGCTGGCAGGTGTTTGACAACCCCATGGATGCCTGCCGGGGCGCAGACCTGGTGACCACCGACGTGTGGACCAGCATGGGCTACGAGGCCGAAAATGCGGCCCGCATGAAGGCCTTTGCGGCTTGGTGCGTGACGCCAGACATGATGGCGGTGGCCCAGCCCAACGCGCTGTTCATGCATTGCCTGCCTGCACACCGGGGCGAAGAAGTCAGCGCCGAGGTGATCGATGGTCCCCAGAGCGTGGTCTGGGACGAAGCCGAAAACCGGATGCACGTGCAAAAGGCTTTGATGGAGTACCTGTTGCTGGGTCGACTCTAAGCACTTGGATGCAAGCACCGACACCATGAGCGCCTGCCAAACCTGTGGCGCCTGCTGCGCCCATTTCCGGGTCGATTTTTCGACCTACGAACTCGACACCGAAGGGGGCCACGTGCCCGTGGGCCTGACGGTGGAAGTCAATGGCAACACCTGCCGCATGCGTGGCACCGACCACTGGCCCCCGCGTTGTGCGGCCCTCACCGGCAAAGTGGGGGATCGGGTGGGTTGTGGCATTTACGAATGGCGCCCTGCACCCTGCCGGGAATTTGAAGAAGGCAGCGACGCCTGCGACCACGCCCGCAAGCGCCTGGGTTTGCCACCCTTGAACCCACCCACATGACCCTCACCCACGCCGACTGCCAAGCCCTCGACCAGGCGGACCCGCTGCGCGCCTTGCGCCAGCAGTTCGACTTGCCCTCTGGCGTGATTTACCTGGACGGCAATTCGCTGGGTGTGTTGCCCAAAGCCACCCCGGCGCGGGTGGCTCAGGTGGTGCAACAGGAATGGGGCCAAGACCTGATACGCAGCTGGAACAGCGCGGACTGGTTTCGATTGCCAGAACGCGTAGGCGACAAAATTGGGCAGCTGATCGGGGCTGGCCCGGGCGAAACGGTGGCCACCGACAGCACCTCGATCAACCTGTTCAAGGTGATGAGCTTGGCCCTCACCCTGCAGGCCCAGGTGCCTTTGGAACGACGGGTGGTGCTGAGCGAACGCAGCAACTTCCCGACCGACCTGTACACCGCCGAAGCCTTGTGCCGCGAACGCGGCTGGGCCTTGCAACTGGTGGAAACAGACACACTGGCAGCAGCTTTGGCGGCACGCCCCGCGGTGTTGATGCTGACGCATGTGAACTACCGCACCGGGGCCATGCACGACATGGACACCGTGACCGCCACCGCACACCAAGCCGGTGCCCTGGTGGTGTGGGACTTGGCCCACAGCGCGGGTGCAGTACCCCTGGACCTGAACCACGCCCAGGCCGACTTTGCGGTGGGTTGCGGCTACAAGTACCTCAACGGCGGGCCGGGCGCCCCCGCGTTTGTGTGGATGAACCCACGCCACGCCGCGCAGCTGGGGCCGGACCTGTGGCAGCCGTTGGCGGGCTGGTGGGGGCATCGGGCACCGTTCCAGTTCACACCCGACTATCAACCGGCCCCTGGGGTTCAACGGTTTTTGTGTGGCACCCAACCCATTGTCAGCCTGGCCGCACTGGAGTGTGGGGTGGACACCGTGCTGGCCGCACTGCCCTTGGGCGGCATGGCGGCACTGCGTGCCAAGTCATTGGCACTGACCGACCTGTTCATCGAGTTGGTAGAACAACGGTGCAGTGGGCTGGGCTTGGACTGGGCAACACCCCGCACACATGCCCAACGGGGCTCGCAACTGAGCCTGACATTGAACACCGCGAAGCAGTGGCCCCAACACGCTGCCTACGCCGTGGTGCAAGCGCTGATTGCACGGGGGGTGATCGGTGACTTCCGCGCAGGCGATCAACGCGACGGCGGCCCCTACCCGGACATTTTGCGGTTTGGGTTTACGCCACTTTACCTGGGCTTTGAAGACTTGTGGCATGCCGTCGAACAATTGCGCGTGGTGCTGACAGACCGCGAATGGGAACGCCCTGAATATGCACAACAGCAAGCGGTGACTTGACCACTTGCCCCTGGCTCAAAGGGCCAAGAGGGCCTGAGCCAAAACCGGCGTGACAGAAGCCACGTTGGACGAATGGGGAATGCAATCGGTGCTCCAGACCTCGCCCACCCCCGCGTGGCGCATCACCTCGATGGCATCGCCAGCAAACAGGGCATGGGTCACGGCCACATCCACCGAGGCGGCCCCTGCCGCTAACAACAAACGTGCGGCCTGTGCCACCGTGTGCCCAGTGCTCGCCACATCATCGAGTATCACCACCTGTTGGCCCGCCCAATCGACCGGGGGCAAGGTAATTGCCACAGACTTGTCGCCGTGGCGTTCTTTGCGACACACGGCACTGGGGTTGCCGTGGCGGGCCGCCGCCTGAGCCACCCACTGTGCTGCCTCTTCGTCCGGGCCCAGCAGCAAAGCACCTGGGCGCCGCTGGGCCACCCAGTCGGCCAACACCGCCGCACCGCTGACCACCACCGCTTGCGGAACGGGAACAGCCTCTTGCAGGGTCGCCACGCGGTGCAGATGGGGGTCAACCGTAACCACTGCATCAAACAGGTCGGCCAAAAAACCCCCCACCACACGCTGGCTGACCGCCTCGCCAGGGCGGAAAGCAATGTCCTGCCGCATGTAGGCCAGATAAGGCGCCACCAAGCTGATATGAAAGGCCCCCAATTGGCGGGCGGTCCGCGCCACCAGCAGCAGTTCCACCAGCTTTTCGTTGGGCTGGTGCAAACCACGCCACAACACCACCCGATCGTGCAACGGCGTGGGCAGGCGCAACTTCAACTCACCGTCGGGAAAGCGGTGCCGCTCCACCACGCTCAGCTCAAAGGTGTCGTCCGCCAGTTCCTGAAAGGCGTGATGCAGGCGTTGTGCCGCTTCCTGCTCGTCTTCAAAACACAACAAAGTGGTGGCCATGGTCAAAACTCCACAAACACATGCGACAGTTCGCTGGCGGCGCCAACGGCGTAGCCGCTGGCTTTTTCGGTGGCTTGGCGGGCAAATTCCAGATCGGACTGAAAAGCGGCATGCACCCGGTACAGCAGGTCGCCTGCACGCACCGGGTCGCCCAACTTGCGGGCCAAATCCACCCCCGCACCTTGAACCTTGGGGGCACCGGCCAAACGGGCCAATCGGGCAATCTGCAGGTTGTCGATGCCGGTGATCACCCCCCCAGCGGGCGCAAACACATCAAAGGTCAACAAACCCAATTCGGGGTGGAGGTGGTCGAAACCCTTGGCACCTTGCGCTTGGATGATGGCCAGCATTTTCTGCAACGCCCGCCCAGAGTCCAGGATGTCCCGGGCAATGGCGTAACCATCGCCACCGCGAATGTCTGGGTCGCACTCCAGCAAGCGACCGGCCAAACGCAAGGTTTTTTGGCGCAAGTCCACGGGTGCATTGGGGTGGTTTTCCAGCACCTGCATCACATCACGCGCTTCCAGCATGGGACCAATGCCATTGCCTATGGGTTGCCGCCCGTCGGTGATCACCACGTCGAGCGATAAATCGAGCCGCCGGGCCACGTATTCAAACAGCCGGCGCAGTTTTTGGGCCTCGGGCATGGATCGCACTTTGGCGGTCGGGCCGATGGGGATATCCAACACCAAGTGGGTGGATCCAGCCGCCATCTTCTTGGACAAAATCGAGGCCACCATTTGCCCTGGCGAATCGAGCGACAAAGGGCGTTCCACCGAAATCAGCACATCATCGGCGGGCGACAAGTTGGCGGTGCCGCCCCAGGCCAGGCAAGCGCGGTGTTCACGCACCAGTTCCTGCATGCGCTCGAACGGCAATTCCACGTTGGCCAGCACCTCCATGGTGTCGGCGGTGCCTGCGGGCGAGGTGATGGCACGGGACGAGGTTTTCGGACACACCAGACCATGCGCCGCCACAATGGGCACCACCAACATCGAGGTCCGGTTGCCAGGAATGCCCCCAATGCAGTGCTTGTCCACCACCAAGCGCTCGTTCCAGTTGACCCGGCGGCCGCTGGCAATCATTGCCTCGGTCAGGTAGAACACCTCTTCGCGGTCCAGCTCGCCGCGGTTGGTGGCCACCACAAAGGCAGACAATTCGATTTTGGAGTACCGGTGCTCGGCAATGTCGCGCACGATGCCGTGAAAGTCCTCACGGCCCAGCCGCTCCCCGTCGATTTTTCGGTGCAGGGCCGAAATCGACTCAGGGGGTTCGGCCTGTGAAATGGTGGCTGGGTGGCCAGGCTCAACCCCCATTTGCGCGAAAGCGTCTTCGGACAGCCCCAGTTCGTTGCACTGGACCAGGCGCGGGTCGCTGGTGACATTGAGCGTGGCCAAAATCCGACGCCCGTTGGCGCGCACCTCGACCTTGGACAAGGCCTGAAACCCTTCGGCACGGTACACGTCGCAATCGCGGTGCAAATAGGCCACGTTTTCACGGTAAGTATCGATGGCCACACGCCGCAGGCTCAGGCGGGCAGGCGGACTGGGGTCAAGCGGGGGCTCCCTGTCGGTCATGCGGTTGTCTCCATGAACTTTGGCCTTCTACAGGCCCACACCTTACCGCAAAATCAAGGGTTTGGGCGGGCCGCTGTAGAGTTGGGGCAGGTCCATCACCCGCTCACCCAGGGCGGCCATGGACAAGTTGCGCGCCCATCGCAGCGGCCCTTGGGCATGAAAAATGGGCCCGTTGCGTCGGGACCTGGCCTGGACCCAGGCGTTGCGTTGCCAACGTTGCCGGGCCCAACGCTGCAACAGCGACGGCCAGTCGCTGGCAAGCTTGCTTTCCTTTTCGGCCAACAGCAACTGCCCCAGCACCCATGCGTCCTCCAGAGCCATGGCGGCGCCTTGCGCAAGGTAGGGCCGCAGTGGGTGGGCAGCGTCGCCCAGCAAGGCCACTGCGCCTTGGGCATGCTGGTGCGGGCCGTTCATGGGGGGGCGGTCGTTCAGGGGCCACAAACGCCATTGGGGCACGGCCTGCAGCACAGTGTCCAGATCGGCCGATACTGGGCCCAGTGTCTGGCGGAGTGTAGCGGCGTTTGCAGCGTGGTCCCAACTGGCCAAGTCGGCTGGGGCTCGCCCATGCACCACCACCACCACCACGTTCATAAAAGCACCTGCACGCACTGGGTAATGCACCGCATGCATACGCGGGCCCAACCAAGCCGTCACCCGCATGGCGCGCAACGTTGGCGGCAGGTCGTCCATGGGCACCAAGCCCCGGTAAGCCAAGTGGCCAGTGAAGTTGGCTGCACCGTCGTTCAACAAGCCTTGGCGCACCCGACTCCACACACCGTCACAGCCCAATAACGCCGCCCCATGCCAACGTTCACCGGTTTCGGTGTGCAGCGTCACCCCAGGCCCAGACCCTGCCCCTTGCAGCGGGGTTTGCACAAAGGCGCCCACACGCTGGCTCAAGTGGCAGCGCACGTGGCCATGAGCGTGGACCGCATGGAGCAGCAAGGTGTGCAAATCGGCACGGTGCAGGGTGACATAAGGCTGTCCATAGCGCGCCACCGCCCGTTCACCCAAGGGCAACACACCCAAGGTGCGCCCACTGTGGACATCGCGTGCCCACAGCTGTTCAGGGAAAGCCACCACCTTTTGCAACGCTGGCCACAAACCCCAATCGGCCAACACACGAACCGCGTTGGGCCCCAGTTGTATGCCTGCGCCCACCTCCGAAAAAGCAGCCGTTTGCTCCAGCAGTTCCACTGGCTGGCCAGCACGGGCCACCGCCAACGCAGCTGCCAAGCCCGCCATACCCCCACCCGCCACCAAGACGGACAGGTCGGCGTCAAACGGGCGCAGGCTTGCCAAACAAGTACCCCTGAAAGTGCTGGCACCCCATGTCCAACAGCAAGTTCATCTGCTCTTCAAGCTCAACGCCTTCGGCCACCACATCCAACTCCAGGCTGCGTGCCAGGGTCAAAATCATTTCCGCAATGGCACGGTCGTTCTCGTCGGTCAACAGGTCGCGCACAAACGACTGGTCAATCTTGAGCACTGCCAGGGGCAGGCGTTTGAGGTAAGCCAGGGACGAGTACCCCGTTCCAAAGTCATCCAGCGAGAATCGGATGCCGTGCCGGGCCAGTTCTTCCATTTTTCCGATGGTTTCTTCCACGTCTTGCAGCAGCAAGCTCTCGGTCAGTTCCAGCTTGAGCAAACTCGGGTTTGCACCGGTTTCGCGCACCACGGCCAACACTTCATCCACAAAGTTTTGCTGGCGCAGCTGGCGTGCACTCAAGTTGACGGCAATGCAGAGACCTTGTTTGTCTGGTTGTCCAGCCCACGCCACCAATTGGCGGCAGGCGGTTTCCAGCACCCAGCGGCCTATGGACAAAATCAAGCCGCTTTGCTCGGCGAGCGGTATAAACACCCCCGGCGACACCAAGCCGCGCTCGGGGTGCTGCCAGCGCACCAAGGCTTCGTAGCACGCGATTTGGCGCTGGCGGTCCACCACCGGTTGGTAAAAAAGCACCAGCTGATGGGCGCCCAAAGCCGCACGCAAATCGCGGTCCAGCCGGGTGCGATCGCTCACCACCGACTGCATGTCGGGGTCAAAAAAGCTCAAAGCGTTTCGGCCCAAGCCTTTGGCATGGTACATGGCCAAGTCGGCCCGTTTCATGATGTCGTCGTAACGGTCGTGGGCGCCCTTGAACAGCGTCACCCCCACGCTCCCAGAGCTGTGGTAGGCGGTGGAAGTGCCCAGCTGATAAGGCTTGTTCAGTGCCTGCAAAATTTTCTGACCCACGGTGTTGGCCGACAAAGCAGCGGCTTGTTCATCCGGGCTCAGGTCGGACAGCAGGATCACAAATTCGTCGCCCCCGAAACGGGCCACGGTGTCTTGTTCACGCACGCAAGCCAGCAAACGCTGCGCCACCTGCTTGAGCAGCTGATCGCCTTTGCCGTGACCCAAGGTGTCGTTCAGGTCCTTGAAGTTGTCCAGGTCAATGAACACCACCGCTGCCCAGGCACCGCTGCGTTCGCTGCTCATCTGGGCGTGGCTCAAGCGGTCTTCAAACAAGAGCCGGTTGCACAGGCGGGTCAGTGGGTCGTAAAACGCCATGCGTTGAATTTGCGCTTCCACCTGCTTGCGCTCGGTGAGGTCGCGGGCCAGGCCCAGCACGCCCAGCGCCTGCTGCTTTTCGTCAAACACCGCCACTTTGGTGACTTCGAAGGTGGCCACATCGCCTCTGAGGTTCAAGGGCAGTTCGGTCTCAAACCGCAGCAACTCGCCGTTGAGCTCGAACGCTTGCGCATCGGTGGCCAAATCGGTCTCCACAGCTTCGGGCGGGTTGATGGCCCCACTGTCCAGCCCCAGCATCGACATCACGGTGCGGTTGTAGGTCTTGGCCATGCTCGCGTTGGTGGCCAGGTAAAAGCCCTGCATGTCTTTGAACCACACCCGGTCTGGGATGGCGTCGACCAGCGCGCGCATGCGCTGCGCGCTGTTGCGGGCAGCGCGTTGGGCGTCGATGAACTCGGTGACGTCGGCAAAGGTGCGCACCCAGCCGCCGCTGGGCACTTGGGTGGTTTTGACTTCCAGCATGCGCCCGCCGGGTGCCGCACGCACCAGACGCCCCGGCTTGAGCGACCCTTGCACATCGGTCAGCCAACCCATGCGAACCAGGTCAGCCATCGTAATGGCATCATCAAAATCACCACGGTGCAGCATGTACTGCAACACAGTGGCCACAGGCGGCTGGTCCGCCAGCAAACGTTCGGGTATGTCCAACAACTGCGCCGCACGCGGGTTGTAGAACGCCAGCACACCTTGGGCATCGACATAAATCACGCCATGGCCGAGGTTGTCCAAAGTGGTTTCGAGCAGTTCGGTGCGGTTGCGCAACAACTGAGACAACAGCGACAGGTCTTGGTTGTCCTTGACGCGGTCGGTGATGTCATGGGTGTAGCCGTACCAATCCAAGGACCCATCCGGCTGGCGCTGCACCAGCGCTTGGGTTTCGTGCCAGCGACGGCGTCCCCCGGGCAGATTCACCCGGTACGTCACCTTCCAATTTTGAGCTTCATTTTCGGGTGACAGGGCCACATTGCGCAGCACAGGCAAGTCGTCGGGGTGTATGCGTTGCAACAAAGGCAAGCCATCGGCTCGGATCTGATCGGGCGTCAGATCAAACAAACCGGTGATGCCCGCGCTGGCGAACGGAAATGACACGAAACGCCCCACCGTGACATGCATTTGGTAGAGCATGCCCGGCGCACGGCTGGTCAAGGTCTGGATGAAGCGTTCGTTTTGAACATGCGTGGTCAGGTCAAACACGGTGCGCACCCACCCTTGGGGCACCGCCCAAGTGGTGATTTCCAAGGTGTGGCCGGTTCGGTTGTTGCGGGTGTAGGTTTGTGCGCCGGTGGTTGAGCAGTTGCGCGTCAGAAACGGGCCGTTGAGCACGTCAGCCAGGCTCAAGCCCGGGTCAAAGTCACCTTGCTCATGCAAATAGGTCAGCAACTCCACCTCGGTGGGGTCACTGGACATCGCCTCCGGGGGCAGCGCCATCAGTTCGAGCAATTTGCGGTTGAACAAGCGCAAGCGGCCATCGTGGTCCACCAGCGCCACCCCAAATGGGGCGCTGTCCCAAGCCAAAGCGGCAAATTCCATGTAGGGCAACGTTGACACAGCCGGGTCGGGTAACAGGTTGAAAGGTGGGTTCTTACCAAGCACATACGGCCCGCAAATGCAGGTAACTGATACAGCGCGTCGATAGCCTGGTCAGCCATTTAATCATAAAAACAAATTTTCAACAAATTTTTATTAGTAAATAATATATTTATATCACATTTGCCCGGTATTTCATTGCCCCTACACCGGGTTGCCTAGCATAGCCTGGCTCCAACCCAACCTAGCCGCCCGCCCTGCAGGACGTTTGATCCAAGTCAAAACCCAGGTTCAGCGCAGCCCCCCACCGGCCATTAACGACTTCATGGCGCTTTCACCCAAACCCGCACCAAACCGCTTGGCCAGACGCTGGGCCACGTTCTCGCGTTGGGTGTAGTCAATGATGTCTTCGGCCTTGACCACATCGCGCGCCACCTGGTCCAGGCTGCCAAAATCATCGGCCAAGCCCAGGGCCACCGCGCTCTGGCCACTCCACACCAAGCCACTGAACATATCGGGCGTTTCCTTCAGGCGATCGCCCCGCCCCTTGCGCACGACCTCGATGAACTGGGCATGGATTTCATTGAGCATGTTTTGGGCAATTTGCCGCTGTTGCGGGCTTTGGGGGCTGAACGGGTCCAAAAAGCCCTTGTTCTCGCCAGCAGTCATCAAACGCCGCTCCACGCCCAGTTTGTCCATCAGGCCAGTGAAGCCAAAACCGTCCATCAGCACACCAATGCTGCCCACCAAGCTGGCCTTGTCCACGTAAATATTGTCGGCCGCAGCCGCAATGTAATAAGCGGCCGAGGCACAGGTTTCCTCCACCACGGCATACACGGGCTTTTCGTGCAAGGCCTTCAGGCGGTGTATTTCATCGTTGATCAGGCCCGCTTGCACCGGGCTGCCGCCAGGCGAATCGATCAACACGACCACCGCCTGCGCGCCGGGGTCTTCAAAAGCCGAACGCAGCGCGCTGATGATGTAGGCCGAATTGGCCTCCGCATCTGAAGCGATGGGCCCGCGCACTTCCACCAAAGCCGTGTGAGGTGTGCTGGTGGCCGCACCCGACGGCGTCTGCCCCCAAAACCAACCCGCCAGCACCGCCAAAAAGACCAACCACAGCAAACGCAGTGCCACCTTCCAACGGCGGGCTGCACGTTGTTCGTTCAGGCTGGCAAACGCCAATTTTTCCAGGACTTCACGCTCCCACCCCGGTTCAGGGGCGGGCCCTGCCACGGACCGCTTGCCCAGCCAGCCCGCTTCCACATGCAGCCGCTCAAATACACCTTGGGGCTGGGTGGCGGCTGCGGTTTCCGCGTAAACGTCGGCTGGGGAACGGGGCGGTGGATTGGATGAAGGGTCTTGCATGTCAGGGTTCAAAACGCCACAGGGCGCAGCCGGTATTGTGACTGCCAGAACACCCAGCCATCGCGTTCTTGCAGCTGAATTTTGATCAAACCGCCTCGGCCCGGCCCACCCATGCAAGCACCATCGGCCGGGCGAAACAGGGCCCCATGGGACGCACAGACCAAATAGTGGCCGGTCAAGTCAAAAAAATGCCCCGGGCGCCAATCCATTTCCATGGCCACGTGGCTGCAACGGTTCAAGTAAGCATGAACGGCGCCCTGATAACGCACAGCAAATGCGGTACAGGTTTGCCCGTCGTAAGTCACATCAAACACACAGGCTTCGCCACTGTTGCGCAGTTGCGCGCTCGGGCACAAAGCATGCCACTCATCAGGCTGGGCAGCTGGCGTGTTGGGCTCGTTCAGTAGCGTCATGGCCCAATAAGGTAACTCAAAAGGGGTGAACCCACCCGTTGAGCGCTTTTTTACAACACACAATAGGGGCATGAACAGCACTTCCATCCCTCCCCAGCTGGCACGGCCTTTGGTGCTGGGTTCCACCTCGCGCTACCGGCGCGACTTGTTGCAACGCCTGCGGCTGCCTTTTGATGTGGTGGCGCCCGACGTGGACGAAACCCCCGCCGCAGGCGAAACCCCGCTGGCGCTGGCGCTGCGCTTGGCCTTGGCAAAAGCCCGCGCTGTGGCTGCATTGCGGCCCGACGCCATCGTGATCGGCAGCGACCAAGTGGCAGACCTGCACGGCGAACCGCTGGGCAAACCCGGCACCCACGCCCGTGCCGTGGCCCAGTTGCAGCGCATGAGCGGCCAAACCGTGGTTTTCCAGACCGCGTTGGCGGTGGTGTGCCAAGCCAGCGGATTTGAACAAGTCGACTGCGCCAGCGTGCGCGTGGTGTTTCGCGCACTGTCGGACGATGAAATCGAGCGCTACCTGATCGCCGAAACCCCATACGACTGCGCAGGCAGCGCCAAAAGCGAGGGGCTGGGCATCGCTTTGCTCGACCACATCGACAACGACGACCCCACCGCCTTGGTCGGTTTGCCCCTGATACGAACCGCACGGCTGCTGCGCCAAGCGGGGCTGCAACTGCCATGACCAACACCGACACACACAAACACGGGCGCTTGTACCTGGTGCCCACTCCTCTGGATTTTGGGTGCGACACCGATGCCGGCCTACCCGCAGCCCTGCCTGACGCAACCTTGGTGGCAGCCGCCCGCCTGACCCACTGGATCACCGAGAACGCCAAAAGCACTCGGGCTTTCCTCAAGCGGGTGGGTGCCGTGCATGCATTGGCCGCTCCGCTGCAGGACCAGCACATCACAGAATTGCCCCGTCAGGTACACAAAAAGGGCGACCACGACAGTGCGACCGGCTTCGATGCCAAGCCCCTGCTGGCGCCTGCACTTGTGGGGCATGACGTGGGTTTGGTCAGCGAGGCCGGTATGCCCGCCATTGCCGACCCAGGGTCTTCGGTGGTGCGAGCGGCCCACGCCCTGGGCCTGGAGGTGGTGCCGTTGGTGGGCCCTGTTTCATTGATGTTGGCCTTGGCAGCCAGCGGCCTGAACGGGCAAAATTTTGCCTTTGTGGGCTACCTGCCCGCCGATGCCAGCGGCCGCAGCCAGCGCGTGCGCGATCTGGAAGCACTGGCGCAAAAAACCGGGCAAACGCAAATCTTCATTGAGACGCCCTACCGCAACCGGGCCCTGCTACAAGGGTTGTTGGCCACGCTCAAACCCACCACGCGCTTGGCGGTTTGCTGTGGGCTGACTCTGCCACAGCAGCAGAGCCACAGCGCCTTGGTTTCGGATTGGAAGCAACGGACGCCATCGTTGCCACTGGACTTGCCGACGGTGTTTTTGATGGGGCGTTGAGCTTTGGGGTGATTCACGTTTAAAGTGGGCTTGTGGGTGAGCGAGGAGGGGGTGGGGCTGTGGCCTCATACCGTCCGCTGCGCGGCCAAAAATCGGCCACAGCCCCACCCCCTCCTCGCCTGGCGGCATCGTTTCACGTTCAGACAAAAGCCCCCCTTAAGCGGTATGCAGACACAGCCAGCTTTCGGCAAAGAAGCGCTACGCACTCCAAAGTCGGGGTGAGGGGCGGCCTGTCGGCCGATTTTTTGCCGCGCAGCGGACGGTATGAGGCCGGCAGGCTGCCCCTAACCACGACCCCAAAAAACGCCAACACCCACGCAAAAACCAAAGCACAAAAACACAAAAGCACGCCGAAGCGTGCCCCTGTTTCATCCCAGTGTCATTACAGGCAGTTCAGTGCCGGAAATGCCTCACACCCGTGAACACCATGGCCACGCCGCGCTCGTTCGCTGCATCAATCACTTCTTGGTCGCGCATGGAGCCACCCGGTTGTGCCACGCAGGTAGCACCAGCATCCACCACCACGTCCAAGCCATCACGGAACGGGAAAAATGCATCGCTGG
>JACCDQ010453225.1_pt1 | contig 13183 bp, 12 predicted proteins | sample 7446031 | NCBI WGS metagenome assembly JACCDQ01 (sample SAMN15323442, study PRJNA562643) | freshwater metagenome | isolation source: river surface water | place: USA:Blue River Watershed | collected 2017-08-17 | reverse complement strand
ATGCTTGTGCCCAAGCTTGGGTCGTTAGATAGTTGAATATTGGATTGATTTTGAAGGACATCATTTAAATTCTGAGCAGCCATTAACTGAATGGTTTTAGCAGAAATGGTTTGCACTGAATAGGGATTTTCTGAAGCCAATCGAGGCTGTACAGACCCGGTTATAGTTACCGGATTAATTCGTTTGATGTTTATGTCAACAACTACGTTAACATGTTGTTTTCCTTTGGGGATGGTGAATGAAGCCGGTTGAATGATTTTACCTTCTACGCCAATTAATTTAATTTGAAATTCAATGTTTGATGGGATACTGAATTCTCCAGACTCATCGGTATCAAAAATATAAACGCGATTGGGAACATCGGTTTGGGTTAATTCGAAAGCAATGGATGGAACGGGTTGGTTTTCAGCATCTCGTACCACCACCATTCGGTGAAGTGTTGCCTGCGAGAACGCAGGCACACCTGCCACCAAAAGTATAAAACTTAGTGAAAATCGTTTAACTGTATCGCAAATACTCCAGCACATTTTCCTAAGCGATCAATAATTATAGTTTATTAATGATTTGAGATTGTACACCGTTTTTGTTTTTAACTTCAACGATGTATTGTCCTGACTTCAAATTTGAGATATTTAACGCAGTTACTTCTTCGTTCGAATCAACATCCCCAGAAACTAAAATACGACCGTCTAAACCGTAAACATGGATACTTAAAATAGGCTCATTATTAATTGATTTTACAAATAGTTGATCGTTTGAAGGTACAGGGAAAATAACGAAAGATTTAGTTAACGCCTCCGTAGACGACAATGAAGTCAACAATACTCGTTGTAAAACAACATTACCCGTAGAGCTTCCACCAAAACCAATGAAACGTACGCCCCAGAATTCTTTACCTGAAGTGGTAGGTACTTCTACAATGTAGTTCATGCTATCAGCCACCACAAAAGCTTGTCCGTTAAACGTTTTCCAATCGTGACCAACACGGGTTAATTCATTTCTAAAACCTTTACCTCCAGTTGTATCTGTGTTGGCATCATCGATTAATTGCGCGTGATTGCTTTGTAAATCGCTCCAAGCCAGTCCTTTAAATTTAGCAATTCGAATTCCTCTTTTAGATTCCACTCCAGCTGTGATGTACGGAATGTAAACACCTTGATTCAATGTAGGAACATAATAGCGAGTGAAGTTCAAGTGCCATCCTTCCATTGCATCGGGCTCAACATCTACTTGCTTCATTGTGGTGAAGTTGAAGTACTTGTAAGTTGCACCGTTAGCAAGACTTTGTTTCAGTGTATCTGTAACAGCATTCGATCCGTTTAATTCAGCAATTGTAAAAATGAAATCACCGTTGGATTCTTGCGAAACCGGCATAAACTTGAAGAAACGCATGTTTTGACCTTTGCCTAAAGTGATTAAATACATTGAATCACCTACTACTTTATGTGTCGCTGCGTCGTAAACGCCCCAAGAAAAATCCCACATGTTTGCGCTTTTTTGTTTGTTTAGAGCCCCTTCTTCGTGCTTAACTAAGTCATTGTAAGGTTTTACCCATTTCTGCCATCCTGTGGTGTCGAAGGATGCGAAAGCTTTGTTATCGCCGTTTGGATACAAATACACGAATGCATCGCCCGTGTGGTTGAATTTTAACGCATTATCGCGGGTGTTAGAAGTGTGCGACATGTGCCAAGAATTAATGGGCATGGTATTCTTCACACCGCTAGATACGTTAAAGAATGCAAAGTTAGAGTACCCTGGTCCCATAGAAACCGTATCCGTGATAACGGTTTGGGATTTTACACTGCCAACCAACATCATCGTGCTTGCAGCTAAAAATAATAGTTTTTTCATGTATAGTGGGTTGTAAAAAAATTGTTGCTGCAAAATTACCTTTACCACAATCAAACCAAGGTGTTTTTATGTAAACTTCGTGTCATCAAATGACAATATTTCACCTGCAATTTACACCGCTGAGAATTACACTAAATAAACAATGACCTAGGTCATAAAATGTCGAAAAAATCGATGCAAAAGTCGAATATTCAGTTGGGTATCAAAATTTATTAGAATCGCGGTTGTACCTTTGTATTTTATGGGATAATTTTCTACATGATTTGCACAGAGCAACATTTAGAAAGTGCAAAATATTCATCTCAATGGTTCGATTTATGAAAACACTATGTCAAAAATAAGCATCAATATAGCCACCGGTTCTATAGAAAAAAAGAAAGTGATTCTAGGTATAGACTTAGGTACTACAAATTCATTAGTTGCCTACGTTCCTGAAAATCAGTTGAATTCAGAAATAATTTCTATAAACCAGGGTAATTTGGTGCCCTCTGTAGTATATTTTGATGAGAACGCTTTGCCCATAGTGGGTGCTGAAGCCAAGGCGAAACTAATTGAATCTCCAGAGCGAACGATTTTTAGTGTAAAACGTTTGCTGGGAAAAAATTACAACGACGTTCGCGATCACCAAGATTTGATCAGTTATCAAATAATCGATGACAATACAGATAGTTTGGTGAAAGTGCGCGTGGATGATCGATTTTACAATCCAATCGAATTATCAGCTTTAATTCTAAAAGAACTTAAAAAAGGAGCAGAATCCCATTTCAATTTAGAAATTACTCAGGCTGTTATTACTGTACCTGCGTATTTCAATGAATCCCAGCGACAAGCTACTCGGGATGCAGGTAAATTAGCTGGATTGGATGTGTTGAGAATCATCAATGAGCCCACCGCCGCTAGTTTGGCTTATGGAATGCAAGAAAAGAAAAACGGAAAAATCTTGGTATACGATTTGGGCGGAGGAACCTTTGATGTTTCGATTCTTACTTTGGAAGATGGAGTTTTCGAAGTGTTATCAACGCATGGCGACACGTACTTAGGTGGTGATGATGTGGATAGGGCTATCGCTGAGTTTTGGTTGTCAGGAACAGGAATTGAGTTTAATCAGTTGAATAATCTGCAAAAACAATCCCTACGATTGTTTGCAGAAAATGCAAAAATTCAATTATCCAAAGACGTATTTCAAACTGTACATGTAAATTGGAATTATTCTGGCACTGATCATGAATTTCAATTGAATTACCAGCAGTTAAAAGAATTGGCACAACCCATTATCGACAAAACCATGAAATCGGTGCACCAAGCACTTTCTGACGCTCAAATTTCGGTAAACGAACTTAATGAAGTAATTCTGGTGGGTGGATCTACTCGGTTCCCAGAGATTTATAAAACCTTGTCAGAAGTATTTAAAGGAGTACATATCAACAATCAATTGAATCCAGATGAAGTAGTGGCACTAGGTGCTGCTGTTGAAGCGGATATACTTGCGGGCAATCGTAAGGATATATTATTGTTGGATGTAACCCCATTATCGTTGGGAATTGAAACGGCTGGAGGCCTCATGGATGTTCTCATCCCCCGAAATTCAAAAATTCCATCTCGAGTGGGACGAGAATATACCACCTCTGTGGATGGACAAATCAACATGAAGATTGCCGTTTATCAAGGGGAACGTGAATTGGTAGCGGAAAATAGAAAACTCGGTGAATTTATTTTAAAAAATATTCCAGCAATGCCTGCTGGTTTACCTAAAATTGAAATACAATTTGCTCTGAATGCGGATGGTATGCTCAAAGTAAAAGCAAAAGAATTGAGAAGTGGGGTAGAGCAAGACGTGGAAATACAGCCCAGTTACGGATTGTCGGATCAACAAGTAGAAGAAATGCTCGTATCTGGACTCACTCATGCCCAATCAGACATTGAATTGCGATTAAATATTGAAGCTAAGAATGAAGCCACACAAATGATTTACACCGCAGAGCGATTTTTGGAAAAGAACAGTGAGTTTTTAACTACGGAAGAAATTCAAGGGTCTAAACAACGAATTGAAACCATAAAAGGTCTATTGGATTCAAACAACCGTCATGAAATATCTAAAGCGGTTGAAACGTTAAATGATTTTACTAAACCATTTGCTGAGCGAGTAATGGACATTGCCATTGCAAAAGCGCTCAAAGGTAACGATATTGCTAATCTATAAAACACGGAATCATGAAATTACGCACTGCCATGGTCTTTTTGTTCTTGGGGATATTCTCAAGTCAAGTAAAAGCACAAGCTGGAAATCAGGAAGATGATTTGAACATAGGATTGAGAATGGGTTTGGGTGCATACTCCTTCTATGGTGGAGAGTTGAAGAATGCAGTTCCAACCATTGGATATTTGGCGGGATTGTATATCCATGACGATCTGAAAAAAGGAAGATTTCATTACCAAGGGGGATTGGATATTCGTTTTCGAGGGGGGAATTTTACCAATCCATCCAAATTAGATACGGCTAAGAATCAAGCGTATTCAAAAATCAGTATGGTTACCCTAGATATGCCGTTGTCATTATTGATATCTTTAAAACCATCCGAACGACGTGAGGCCCCTTTTTTAGTTTTGGGCGTTACTCCGAGTTATATTTTGAGATCCGTGATGTACGTGGGTCCAGATAAAATTCCGTATAATCATTTTGTAGATCCCAATAACAGCCATGAAGACACCTGGGATAATTTGCCACTTAAGCCATTAGAAGTATTGATGCATATCGGATATCAGCAAAAAATGGAGGATTATGGTTATTCCATTGGGGTTAATTTGGGTGTTTCGGATTTGAATGATAACTTTTTCGTGAAAGGTGTTGCTCCTGTAACAGGTACGGGGAAACGAATAAGCACCTTCTCCATTGAAGCCGCTTTTATTTTTTAGTTAAATGGTATTCATTTTTTTATATCCTTTGTTTTTGGGGGATGTGATTTCTCAGTAATTTATATAAGCCCATTTTATTTTATAATTTTGCACTGGAATGTCTAAATCCGTAGCACTATATACGTTAGGTTGTAAACTGAATTTTGCTGAGAGCAGTACCATTGCTCAGCAATTAATGAAAAATGGATTTGAACGTAAGGAATTTACGGATGGAGCCGATTTATATGTAATTAATACGTGTTCGGTTACGGATCATGCGGATCGTAAATGCAAAAAGGTAGTAAAGGAAGCGCTCAAATACAACCCCAATGCATACATCATAGTCGTGGGTTGTTACGCACAATTGAAACCCCAAGAAATTGCCAATATTCCCGGAGTGGATATGGTTCTCGGAGCAGCCGAAAAGTTCCAATTAATGGATTATTTGCATTCCTTAGAAAAAGAGGAAAAATCGCGTTTGCATAATCAACCCATAAAGGATGTAAACGAGTTCGTGCCTGGCTTTAGCGAAGGAGATCGCACTCGAATGTTTTTAAAAGTACAGGATGGATGCGATTATTTTTGCAGTTTTTGCACCATCCCATTAGCACGAGGAAAATCGCGTAGTTCGGATATCGCTACTACCTTAGAACAAGTTCGTGAAGCTACAGCTAAAGGTGTTCGTGAAGTGGTGTTAACCGGAGTGAATTTGGGTGATTTTGGTGTGAATCACGGACAAAATTTTTATCAACTCGTTCAGGAATTAGACAAAATTGAGGACGTATATCGTTATCGTATTAGTTCAATAGAACCGAATTTGCTTACCGATGAAATCATCGAATTTGTAGCTCAAAGCAAAAAGTTCGTTCCTCATTTTCATATACCCCTACAAAGTGGAAACGATGAAATTTTAACGCGAATGCGTCGAAAGTATGTATCCGACTTATACCGATCTCGTGTGGCTAAAATCAAATCATTGATGCCGGATTGTGCCATAGGCGTTGACGTTATAGTGGGATTTCCAGGAGAAACGCATGAACATTTCTTAGATACCTATAATTTTATCAACGAATTGGATATAACTTACTTGCACGTTTTTCCATACAGCGAGCGCCCTAATACAACGGCTCGAAAAATGAAAGAACGAATTCCATTGGGTGTTCGGGGAGAGCGTACTACCATGCTGCGTACCTTAAGCGACAAGAAGAAACGGGCGTTTTATGAATCACAAATTGGAAAAACACGTGAAGTTTTGTTCGAAAGCGAAGAAAAAGGATCCATGATGAGTGGTTTTACCGATAATTACGTCAAAGTAGTAGCCGATTACGATCCTCTGCTGGTCGATACGGTGATTCCTGTCACATTGAATCATGTGGATTCTGAATTCTTAATGCACGGGGTATTTGAAACCGTGGAAATTAAACGTTAATTTGCATTGTGTTTCCCACCTTACGATTTTTTCTATACGATTTGTTTGGGATCGATATCCCATTCCTTGAAATTGTAAACACCTTCGGGTTGTTTGTTGCTTTTGCTATTGCTGCTGCCTATTGGGCCATGCAATCCGAGTTTATTCGCAAAGCAAAATTGGGCATTTTCCCAGTTAAAAAAGTCCAAATTACCGTTGGTGCACCCGCTACAAAAGGGGAGTATATTTCCAATGCTATTTTGGCCTTTTTGTTTGGTTATAAAATTGTTTGGTTGGCTGCTAGTGCGGGACCCGATTTCGCCCCGCAAGATCATATTTTTACCGCCGAAGGCAATGTGCTTTTAGGTGTATTATTTGCTGCTTTAAGTGGAGGATATCGATATTATGCCGATCGGAATTTAAGAAAATCCACCCCCCAGACTAAAACCGTTGATTATTCTATTGGCGATGAAATGGGAAACATCACTACGGTAGCTTTGGTTTCGGGATTTTTAGGAGCCAAAGTTTTTCATATTCTAGAAACTCCCGAGAATTTTTCTCTGTCTGCAATCATTTCGCAACTGTTTACTACCGGTGGATGGACATTCTACGGTGGATTAATTTGTGGAGCTTTAGGGGTTTTGATTTATGCTTCTCGAAAAGGGTATTATTGGGTAAACGTTCTGGATGCCGGTGGACCTGCTATGATGTTGTCGTACGGCATTGGTCGTTTTGGTTGCCATTTTGCCGGTGATGGCGATTGGGGAGTAGTTAATACTCATCCCAATTCATTTTTACCCGATTGGGCTTGGGCTTATAAATATCCACACAATGTTTTAGGGAAAGATTATGCAGCCATGGGTATGGAACCGATTCCTGGTTGCGTAGGCGATTATTGTCACCAATTGTCTATGGCCGTTTATCCTACGCCACTTTATGAAGCACTCATGGGATTGGGTTTGTTTTATTTGTTATGGAAGGTGTTTCGCTTTAAAGGGGATTCTAAACCCGGACAGTCATTTGCATTTTACATGATTTTTGCTGGATTGGAACGATTTTTAATTGAGTTCATCCGTGAACATGGCGACAGTGTTTATCAATTGGGTTCGATGCATTTTTCGCAAGCACAAATGATTTCGTTGTTGTTGATTTTGGGTGGAGCAGCTTTGTGGTATGCATCCGAACGAAATCTTTATAACATTCATAGGAAATAATACCGAAAGTTCGAGTAATTCACGATATTTATAATTATGCCCAGAATGAAATGGTTGTTTTTAGGTGTTTTCCTTTTTCGGGGGATGTTTTTAAGTGCTCAAAGTAAAGATACGGTTTACGTGGATTTTGAACGCTTAGATCCCGTTGAAGTTTCAGGAAGTATTGATGAAGAAAATGCCCGAAAGTACCAAATATTAAAGCGTAGAGTAAAGAAAACGATGCCTTATGCCAAAATGGCTGCATACAAAATCCGTGCAATGGAAGACCATTTATCAACCATCAAAGGCAAAAAAGAACGTAAAAAATACATCAAACAGTGCGAGGAAAACATTAAAAACATGTACACTCAGCAATTAAAAAATCTCACTGTTGGGGAAGGACAAGTGTTGATGAAGCTTCTTCATCGTGAAACCGGTAAAACATCTTGGGAAATCATGAAGAATTACCGGGGAACCACCGAAGCCCTTTTCTGGCAAGCCTTCGGCAGTATCTGGGGACACAACCTTAAGATGGAATTCGATCCCATTGTGGATTACCAAATCGAGCACATCATCAAATCCGAAGGGTTGGAGTGATTGATTCATCGAGCTAATTCATTGAATTCCTGAATCGGAATTTGAATTGTGCTGAGAAATTATTCAACCTCTTCCCGAGTTATAGAAATTCTATTTCTTCAAAAAACTTACGAGCAATATCGGAGCGCCCAAAATGGAAATGATGGGGTTGACTTGTAAAACGGTATCTGGTATTAAGCGGTGTGCCAAAGCATCCGAGAAAACGCAAATTAACATCCCCCAAAGCAAAGAATTTACAATGATTTTAGGATGGGAATCAGTGTTTAATGTGCGCTTAGCCAAGTGGGGTGCAATGATCCCAACAAATGCAATTGGGCCTGCAAAAGCAGTTGAAAGTGCAGATAGGATCGCTGTGAAAAGTATCAGAATCCGTTTGGTTTTCTTTGTGTTTACACCGGCTGATTCTGCATATAAATCACCCAATAAATAAGCATCTAGAGCAAATCGTTTGAACCAGATAATCATTGCTGAAGTCAAAACTATGGGCAACAATATGAAATTGTGACTATTTTGAATTCGTTCGAAGCTTCCCATCCCCCAAAAAGCAAAAGAGCGCAATTGCTCAGAATGGGCGAATTGTTGCAGAAGTTCGGTGATGGCCGAAAAAACGAAGCTCAATATCATTCCCGTTAAAAGTAGACGATGGGTACCTTCGTACCCGCGGTTGATGATGAATTGAAGGATTAAAGCGCCCAAAGCACCTAAAAATGCAGCTGCAATAATGCTGATTCCAGATGTGAAAATCTGCCCAAGTAAAAATGGGGAAGCGAAAGTGACCAGTGCCACGGCTAATCCAGCCCCGGGAGTAACCCCAATTAAAAATGGTCCTGCTAATGGATTGCGAAAAAGGGTTTGCATCATTAAACCACTCATGGCAAGTGCCATTCCAGTTACAGCAGCTCCCATAACACGGGGTACGCGCAATTCCCAAAATAAAAAGGGATTCTGCAAATCGTTGGGGTCAAAATTTAAATCCCAATACAAGCACAAAGAAATGAATATCAACAATATAAAATTGTATAAATGGATATTTTTCTTTCGTGTGTTCCGCATTGTTGATTCGAATTTCAAAGATACATTAAATGATCAGGATTCTCCCGAATTGTGGAATATGCCGCTTAACGGTGAGCTGCATAAAAGGGAAAGTTCAAATTGATGGATTAATTCCTTTTTGGGAAGTTTTACTGGATTATTCGATAATAATAAAAAGGGGCCGAAGGAGTATAAGTTTTCGATTTTTGAATCGAAGGTTTAATGTTATTTTGAGGTGGAGTTTGTCCTGCTTTTGAAGTATGGGAATTTCCAGAAGTAGACTTTTTAAAATCGGACTCTAGCTGAAGTTGGTTAAATAATTGATTCAAATCACTTAGGATTTTCTCTGGGTGCAGCATGCCATCGTCCCAAAATGGATTGTATCCGTTATTCGTTGCATGTAAATCGCATTGTAAAAATGGCAACGTTTTCCAATTGGGCAATTTTGCGATGCGTGAGTCTACGGATTCCGCTTGCTTTTTTGATGTGAAACTTCCGGGATTGAGTAAAACATCGGATTTGGATAAATCGTTCAGCGCTTGTTCCATTGAAATTTGTAAAGAACCTACGCCTTTGAAGTTAACGGAATTGCGCAACCATAAGCAATTGCCTCCAGCGTCTTGAACGATTTGCGTTAAATAATTTTGTCGCTTAGGTACCATCCAACTTCCGCTGTAAGGCAGATTAATCATTACGTTAATGGTGGTAGTTTTAGTTGGGATACTTCTTTTTATGGAATCGTAAGAACTTACAATTTGTTGAAATAGGAGTTCCGATTCCTTTACTTTCCCAAATAAATATCCATAAACCCTTATCCATTCTGCTCTAGCTAATGGATGGGGTTCCCAGAAATTTTGAATAAAAATTACTTTGTGATTTTTGTTTTCGATTCGTTCCCAATCGGCAATGCTTCCCATTTCCACCAGATTACAAAGTGTTAAGTTTACGTTGTGTTTTATGAGGGATTCTTTATGAATGTTTCCAGTTGCATCTCCCACTTGTGTACAGGTTTTGTTTAAGGGATAAATAGTGGGATCGTGATACTGAAATCGATCCACAGCAACCACTTGTTTGAGTAATTTTAGTTCTTTTAAGAAACGGGTGTTGGTTACGGATAACGAAGCGATTTGGTGTCTGGATTCAATTTTTTTGAACTGAGGATACCGAGTTTGAGGAGATGTCCCCCAAAAATAACCTGCCAAAGCAGATACGGAATCGAAATAAATCATAAGGAACGTATCTTCTTGATTGATACCGATTCTGAACAAACGTGCATACTGGTTGGTATGCCAAGAAATGGAGTCAACTTCGGGAGAATCATTCCGTGTTTGTTGGTTTATTGGGTTGTTCGAATTATGGGATGTAGAGTTGGAGTTGCAAGCCAAAATCCCGATAAAAATCAGAAATAAATAATAAATTTTAAATTGCTTGAGCATTTGGTTCGGGTTATCTGTTCAAAATTAGAACAAAAAAGTTGACAGGCTAAAATGTTGTTGATGTAATATGGGAAATTTCATGGAAATTTGTTTTGTGGTAATTGCCAACTAAAAAGTATGAAAAGTGGAGTTCTAAAATACAAATACGTAATAGTCCTGACCTTAGTTTTGGTTTGGATGACGTTTTTTGACGATAATAGTTTCATTTATCGCATAAAATTATCCAATGAAATTTCAAGATTGGAAGAGAGTATTGATATTCATACCGAAAAAATTCAGGAACTTCGTCGTCAGAAAAAAGAATTATTAGGCAACGATCGAAATTTGGAAAAATTTGCGAGAGAAAAATACCTCATGAAGAAAGACAATGAAGATGTGTTTATCATTGTGGATCCAGAAGTAGAGGATTGAATAGAGAATTTATAAAGTTGATTATTAGTGGATTGTTAAGGGATTATATGAACGACTGCGGTTTGACGAATTTTCATCCCCTAAGAATCTCAAAAAATTGTTTATAAAATAATGTATTATGTGCATTTCTATTGGAATTAGGTCAATAGGTTTGCAGTTGTACTAAAACCGAATAAATCGAAAATAACGTATGAAATTTATAGCTTCATCAAGCGAACTTTTGCAACATTTACTCACCGTAAACGGCGCAATTATGTCCAAGCCAATTATTCCTATTTTGGAAAATTTCCTGTTTGAAATTGGCAACAATCAACTAACTATTTACAGTACGGATTTGGAAACCAGCATGACAACTTCCATGGAAGTTACTGCGAATGAAAGCATGCGTGTGGCGGTTCCAAGTAAAATGGTCATCGATATATTGCGATCCTTGCCCGATAATCCGGTTACATTTAATATTGATCCTCAAACGTTTGCAATTGAAGTAGTTAACGACAATGGTCGATATAAAATGGCAGGTCAAGACGGTAGTGAGTATCCCACATTGCCCGAAAAAAGTGGTGAAGGAAGTTTTACCGCACCATCAAATATCTTGTTGCGTGCAGTTAGCAAAACCATCTTTGCTGCTGGTACCGATGAATTGCGCTTAAACTTGACGGGTCTTTTCGTAGAAATGAAAAAGGATCATGTCAATTTTGTTGCTACAGATGCCAATAAATTAGTGCGTTATAAACGTTCGGATATTCAACCTCAAGTGGAGCACAATTTTATTATCCCAAAGAAGCCGTTAAATTTGTTAAAGACGTCGCTTCCCAACGATGAAACTCCGGTGGTTGTTGATTACAACAAAACCAATGTGTTCTTTTCATTTGGAGATACTCAGTTGATTTGTCGTTTGTTGGATGAGAAATATCCGGATTACAATGCCGTAATTCCAACTGAAAATCCCAATACATTAAATGTTTCTCGTATGGATTTGTTGAGTTCAATCAATCGTATTAGCATATTTGCGTCGAAAACAACACATCAAATTCGTTTGAAAATTACCGGATCAGAATTGACAATTTCTGCGGAAGATTTGGAAATGGCCAATGAAGCTACTGAGCATATTGCTTGCGAATACGATGGTGAAGATATGGAAATTGGTTTCAACGCTCGATTCTTGAAAGAAATGTTGGCAACATTAGACGGTGAAAAAGTTCAAATGCAGCTGTCGCAGCCGAATCGTGCTGGCTTGGTAGTTCCTTTAGAAAAAGATGAAAAAGAAAACATCACCATGTTAATCATGCCTATGATGCTCAATAATTATTAATTATTGGGTCAATTTAAAATATACAAATATCACACTATTGTAAGTTTTAATTTAAATAATTCAATTCATATTAAGCCGCACAAAAATGTGCGGCTTTTTTTATTGTTTTTCAATTTAAAGTTAATAGCTTTGGGATTCACTATAAATAATTGTTATGAAGAAATTTTTTACCCTAGCTGCTTTGTCATTTGCATTTTTTTCAGGTGCAAAAGCCCAATTTGACATTGAAAATTTAAGCATTGGTGCTGGTTTAGCTCCTTGTCGCTATTTTGTCGGATTTAATTCCATAGTTAATCCTATGGTTAAAGTACAGTACGAATTAGATGATGAGTCATTAGCATCGTTGGATTTAAATTTTCCGAGTTACAATAACACTTGGGAAGATGGTCATGAGAAAATTAATTACGTCAATATCAATGCTAGTTATGGCCGATACTTCGTGGGTGATGCAGAAGAGTCATTCAACGTATTTTGGAAAGCAGGTGTTGGTATGAGTATGTTTACGTATGAGTATTCAGACTTAACTGTAAATGAATCGGGCAATGATGGAGATTATACCATGAATTTGGGAGTAGGTGCCAATTTAGGATTGACTGACAATATTCAACTTTTCGCTGAACCCACATTGGTTATTGGTGCTGGTCAATACAATTCCAGAGAAGGTTACGATGGAACTACCGGAATTGCCAATATTGGGTTGCAGATAGGTGCTAAATTCAGATTTAATTAAGATTTATTTTTGATTCCTATAATGAACAGCGGTTTTTTTAAAGCCGCTGTTTTTTTTAAATAGTTCGTTTCTATATTAAATTAAAATTCAATTTAAATTAATTGAATATTCATTGAATGTAAATTAAATTTAAATGTTATTCAAACACAGCAGTACCCACTCGAACCAGTGTGCTGCCAAATTCAATAGCGATTTTATAATCGCCGCTCATTCCAATAGATAATTCTTTAAACTCTTTAGATTGTGAAAAAAACTCGGATTTAATCCGATCGTATATTCCTTTAATTTCTGCGAACTCACTTCGAATTTGTTCTGTGTTAT
>JACCDQ010372475.1_pt1 | contig 13184 bp, 13 predicted proteins | sample 7446031 | NCBI WGS metagenome assembly JACCDQ01 (sample SAMN15323442, study PRJNA562643) | freshwater metagenome | isolation source: river surface water | place: USA:Blue River Watershed | collected 2017-08-17 | reverse complement strand
TTAATAATCAAGTAAAAAAAATTGGCAATTTGTGAATTTTCATAGTTTATTTACAAACTGATTGAAGCGAAATAACACGCATTGAATTTCAATCAGTTAAATAACGATTTTAACAAGTAATTAACAAATATTCAGTTTACAGTACAATATGGAAAGAAAAGCACATGAAATTGCATGGCAAGAATGCTTGGAGATTATTCGGGACAATGTCAATCCACAGAGTTTTAAAACGTGGTTTGAACCCATTAAACCGGTAAAAGTCTCTAATAAGGTTCTTACCATTCAAGTCCCCAGCCAATTTTTTTACGAGTGGTTGGAGGAGCATTATGTGCAATTGCTTCACAAAACTCTTAAAAAGGTAATCGGTCCGAACGCTAAATTGGAATATTCCATCATTGTGGAAAATTCCAACCATGCCGATCACCAGCCCTTTACCATCAATCTCCCCACAGGAAATTCATCCAAACCCGTGAACAACGAGTTGGGAATGCCCATCAATCTTGAAACACCCATCAAGAACCCATTCATCATTCCTGGATTGAAGAGAATGAATATCGACAGTCAATTGAACCCTCGATACACATTCGATAACTTCGTGGAAGGAGATTGCAATAAGTTGGCCCGCAACGCGGGATTAGCAATTGCGCAAAAACCGGGTGGAACCGCTTTTAACCCCCTAATGATTTTTGGTGGTTGCGGTTTAGGTAAAACCCATCTTGCACATGCCATAGGCAACATGATCAAACAACAGCACAAACAAAAAGTGGTGGTGTTTGTCAGTGCAGAAAAGTTCATCAATCAATTTATCGATTCCGCTCGCCAGGGCAACAACAATCAATTTGTTAATTTTTACCAATACTTGGATGTTTTAATTGTTGACGATGTACAATTTTTCTCTAAGAAGGAACGTACCCAGGAGGTTTTCTTCCAAATTTTCAACCATTTGCATCAAAACGGTAAACAAATTATTTTGACTTGCGATCGTCCTCCAAAAGATTTAAAAAATATGGATGAGCGTTTGTTGAGTCGTTTCAAGTGGGGATTATCGGCGGATTTAACTACGCCTGATTTTGATACCCGCGTTTCTATTTTAGAAAACAAAATGTACCAAGACGGTATCACGCTTCACAAAGACGTGGTAGAATACTTGGCGCACAACATCGACACCAACGTTCGTGAATTGGAAGGCGCATTAATTTCATTATTGGCACAAGGTTCATTGACGCGCAAGCATTTGGATTTGAATTTGGCGAAGCAGATTGTGAAGAATTTCGTTAAGAATTCAACCCGCGAAATCAGCATCGAATACATTCAAAAATTGGTTTGCGACTTCTACAACATTCCGGTGGAGGCCGTTAAATCGAAAACCAGAAAGCGCGAAATTGTTCAAGCTCGTCAGATTGCCATGTACTTCACCAAAGACCTTACCAAGGCTTCTTTGAAGAACATTGGTATTTTCTTCGGGGGACGTGACCACAGTACGGTTATTCACGCTTGCCAAACGGTTAATGACTTGATCGAAACCGACAAAAAATTCCGCCAAGACGTAGAAGAAATCGAAAAGCGCATCAAAATCAATACGTTTTAAGGTTTTGCGCGGTTAGGAAGGACTGGTTTGAATATGAGTTTAAGGCAGTTCTGGTTGAGTGATTGGGGAATTGGATTAAAAGTGCTGCGATTATAAAGGTATCATGTAATTCAGCTCCAATGGTTCAATTGATACCCAGATTAAAATAATAACGACAACATTAAATTTACAAAAGGCCAACTCTAGCGAGTAGGCCTTTTTTTTTGCGGTTGGTTGGAACTTCCAATTGGGCTTATGTGTGGTTGATTTTGAACACGATTCTTGTCCATTTCAATTCATTCAATAAAATAATCATTCATTGATTAAATAATGTTGATGCGGGATGGGGGAAATTGTAATTTGATAACCTCTTCCAATTAACTATGTTCTTCTTGAATAAATTAGAAAATCATCTATAACCTTTGGCCATGCGCTGGCCCATTTCGAGATATTCTTCTTTATGCGCAGGGATAGTTCCAAGTCCGTCAACGTATCGATTGAACATACAAAAGGCAGCTGCCACCAAAACCGCATCATGTATTTCTTCATCGTTGGCTCCATGTAATTTGGCTTCATCAATATCTTGGGAAGTAACGAGCTTGCCACTTTTTTGTACTTTTCCAGCGATTCTTAGCAGAGATTTCATCTTCGCTGAAATGCTAGCCGTTTCTAAATTTTCAATCACGCATCTCACAGTATCGCCGTTGTCACCAAAGTGCACATTAGCCGCAGCGGTGTGTGACAAATGACAGAATTCACAATCGTTTAAATGTGACACATACGATGCAATTAACTCTCGTTCTCCAGAACTTAGCGGTGATGCGTCAATCAACAAAGTGTGGGCCAGATTAGATAGTGCATTTCCAGTGTTTGTTTTATATTGGAATAATTCCACAATTCCGGGTTGGTTGATTCCAGTTTTTATATGTGTCATAGCTTTTGATTTTGATAAATAATCGTTTTTGCAGTCTTTATAAATTCACTATGGTATTCAGTTTATCGAATTTCATTCAAATTAATTAGATTTTCACCCAATTCAAACTAATTTTACTTTTTCTCTAATCTTTCTGGGATGTTATTTTTTTGCTAACTTCCCACCAATGAAATGGTATAACTTATTTTCAAATTTCTACGATAAATCGTTGGAGAAATTGTATTTCAGCAGCCGACAAAGAGCCGTTGAATTGTTGGATTTAAACGATAATCATATCGTTATGGATGTAGCTTGTGGCACTGGGGCGAATTTCAAACATATTCAAGCGAGCAACTACCAACTTGATATTTACGGCTTCGATTACTCAAGTGGAATGCTTAAAAAAGGACAAGAATTAGTTGATAAAAATTCTTGGACCAACGTATCCTTGTTCCAAACCGATGCTCGGGAATTAAACTCGCAATCCATCGAAAAAATCACTACCAAAAAGCTACATTTTGATAGAATCATTTGCGTGCTTGGACTTTCCGTAATTCCCGAATGGGAATTGGTGTTAGATAATTTACTTGATCTACTAAAGGAGGATGGGAAAATAGTAATCGTTGATGTGTTTGCTGAAAACAGAAATTTCAATACTTTGTTGGTTGAAAAAATAGCCAAAGCCGACCTAAACCGTAAAATTTGGCAGACACTTGAAACAAAAACTGATAATTTTCATCTTGAATACTTACCCGTAAAGGAAAATAAAGTCGGCGGAAAACTGTTTGTGGCTGTCGGAACAAAACGTGCAAATTAACGACCGACCTACCACTTTGATTACATACTTAAGCTCAATATCAAAAATTAATTGATAGATTCGAACTGAACTATGAATAACACCACCCCAAACACCGAAGTAACTGCCTTTTTGGATGAACTCCATCATCCCCTGAGAAAAGAAATAGAACTTTTGAGAATTTGCATTTTATCGGCAGATATCCAATTGACGGAAAACATAAAATGGAATGGACCCAATTACAGCATAGCCGGCGATGATCGAATTACCATGAGAATCCAACCTTTAACCACAAAACAGATTCAACTCATCTTTCATCGCGGTGCAAAAAAACAATCACAACCCGAATCTCAGCTCATTGAAGATCCCTCAAAACTTTTAGTTTGGAAAGAAAACGATCGAGCTATCGCTACGTTTAAAAATATTACGGAAATTGAAAACGCTCAGGTGGAACTGATTGAAATTGTACAAAAATTGGTTGCGGCAGCTAAATAAAAACCAAACCTATTGGATTCAATTAAATTTGAGATCAAATTTCACGGGAAAACACAGCTCCATCAAATAGTTAACCTACTAATATTTAAAGATATTATCTTTGTGTCGTGGATAAAAAAGGCTCAATAGAGATACACATTGCAGGTTCTATTGGAAATCTGGAATTATCACCCGAGAATTACGACATCCGGGAAGTAATTGCCATACTCGAAAATGCCGAAAATCTACTTTTTCCCGGAGATAAAAAACAAAGACCGAATATAAGCTACAAAATTGAAGAAGGTTCAGTAAAACATATTTTCAACACCTCAATTCAATTAATTATCGGCTTTAATGCTATCATTGGTCAAATAAACCAAGATAAAAATATTGACTTTCTTGATTTAGACACTGCAAAGGCCTTTGAAAATATTCAAGTCATTGCCGCCAAACGTAACTTTATTTTTAGTATAAAAACATCGCTCAATAATTCTAACACAATTAGAATTGATAATTCAACACGATATTACAGATCTGAAGTGATTTGGGCAGATGCTGAATTTTACTTTTACGGAAAAATAACCAATGCAGGAGGTAAAGACAAAGCTAATATTCACGTTTCAACTGAAGATTTTGGAACGATAAGGATTCAGACTCCTATTAGTTTCCTTGAACAATACAGCGAAAATCTACTCTACAAAACATACGGAATTCGAGCAACAGGCAAACAACATTCAGAAACAGGAGAAATTGACACCTCTTCTTTGGTTTTTATCGAATTGGTGGATTACCAACCTAAGTATGATGAACTTTATTTAAAAAGTCTTCGGGATAAAGCAAAAAAATCTTGGCTTGCGAACATAGATCCAGATAAATGGTTAAACGAAGTGAGAGGTGGATATGATGCATAAAGCTGTTTTGCTTGACACAAGTTTTTTTATACGTTTTCTGAATGATAGTGATCCATTATTCAAAATTGCGGATTCTTATTTTCGTTATTTTTTGAACGAGGATATAAAGATGATGATTTCTACCATCAGTATTGCAGAATACTGTGTCGGAGGTGATATTCACGAATCGCCTTTGAGAAATTTACAAATTGTCCCATTTAATTTAGATCATTCCAAACGTGCGGGTGAATTTGCAAAAATTGCATTTAATAAAAAGAAAAATGGTGAAATAATCGTTTCAAATAGAAATATCATCCCAAATGACACGAAACTGTTTGCTCAGGCAGACTGTGAAAAAGCTATTGAATTTTACATTTCTTCAGATTCGCAAAGTCTAAAAATTTACAACTCCCTAAAACCCGAAACATACCCAAAATTCCAATTCATTGATCTTAATACGCCTTGCAATGAAACATTCGGTATCCTGGATCTTAATTAAATAGACAAATTTGAATCAGCAAATTCGTCAAAACGCCTTCCTTCCAGATTTCTAAAAAATACAATCAAACTTTCTACACATCACAAACTCCTACCCTTCCATTCCACCGAATTTCTGTATACCCATGTCGAGAATTTGGGTAATTCACTTTACAACTACCTACCTTTGCTCTTTTTAGCAAATCACCACCATGCGCCGTTTCTATAAAAGCTTCATGTACGCGTTAAACGGGGTTATTCACTTAACCAAAACCGAACGCAACTTTCAAATCATTGTAGTCGGTGCAATATTCGCCTTATTAACCAGCATCGGATTTCATTTTAGCCCGTCTCCTCTCAGTCCAACCGAATGGCTGTTCATTTGCTTGGGAATTGGATTGGTGTCCGTTTCTGAAGCACTCAATACCGCCATCGAAAAAACACTTGATACGCTTCACCCCGATCTTCACCCTGGTGTGGGCAGAGCCAAAGATATGGCAGCAGGCGCAACCATGATTGCCGCTACCATTTCGCTGATAATTGGATTAATAGTATTCGGTCCCCGGTTATGGGAGATGCTTTTGTAATGAACTTTAAAATTGACCCCGAAATACCTATAACTAAGAAAATTTCAATTTTAATCAATCGACAAATCCTTCAACTGCTCTTTCGTTAAAGCACTTGGAGCATCGATCATTACGTCGCGACCGGAATTGTTTTTCGGGAATGCAATGAAGTCCCGAATGCTATCACTTCCCCCGAAAAGACTGCATAAACGATCAAATCCCAACGCAATTCCTCCGTGTGGAGGTGCACCGTACTTGAAAGCGTTCAACAAAAATCCAAACTGAGCTTGCGCCTCTTCAGCGGTGAAGCCCAACAACTTGAACATTTCTGACTGCAATTCTTCGTCGTGGATTCGGATGGATCCGCCGCCAATTTCCACACCATTAATAACCAAATCGTAGGCATTGGCCTTTACATTTCCCGGATCGGTAAACATTTTACTGCGATCTTGAGGCAATGGACTGGTGAATGGATGGTGCATGGCATGGTATCGCTCGGATTCTTCATCCCACTCCAAAAGAGGAAAATCTACCACCCACAACGGTGCAAACTCGTTGGGGTTTCTCAATCCCAATTCAGATCCCAAATGCAATCGCAATTCGTTCAACTGCTTACGCACTTTATGGATATTATCGCCAGCCAGCATGAGCATCAAATCGCCATTTTCTGCACCAAATGCCTCTGCCCACTTACTTAATTTTTCGCTATCGTAAAACTTGTCGACCGAAGATTTCAATTCGCCATTTTCATCTTTTCGGCAATAAATAATTCCGGTTGCACCAATTTGTGGACGTTTTACGTATTCCACCAACGCATCGATCTGTTTGCGAGTATAGCTCGCTGCACCTTTGGCACAAATACCAATCACGGCTTGAGCTTGGTCGAAAATGCCAAATCCTGCACCGCTTACTAAATCCACTTCCGATGATTTCAATTCTACAAACGACATCCCAAATCGAAGATCGGGTTTATCGCTGCCGTAATATTTCATGGCATCATCGTAAGGCATGCGTTGGAAGGATTCAAACTCCAATCCTTTGGTTTTCTTGAAAAGGTACTTAACCATTCCCTCAAAAATCTCCAAAATATCATCGCGCTCAATAAAACTCAATTCGCAGTCGATTTGGGTAAATTCCGGTTGACGATCCGCTCGCAAATCTTCATCTCTGAAGCATTTTACAATTTGGAAATATCGGTCAAATCCGCTTACCATCAATAATTGCTTGAAGGTTTGTGGACTCTGAGGAAGAGCGTACCATTGTCCTGGATTCAAACGCGAAGGCACCACAAAATCGCGAGCTCCTTCGGGGGTACTTTTAATTAACACAGGCGTTTCCACTTCCAAAAACTGCAAATCGCTCAAATAGTTTCTAATTGCTTGAGCCAAGGAGTGACGCAATTCCAAGTTCTTGCGAACGGGATCTCTACGCAAATCCAAATAGCGGTATTGCATACGAATATCATCGCCGCCATCGGTTTCGTTTTCAATGGTAAACGGAGGCGTTTTTGCTGCGTTTAACACCGTCAATTTATCCACGATAATTTCGATATCACCGGTTGAAAGTTGAGGATTTTTACTGCTTCGTTCAGCCACGATACCTTCGGCTTGAATCACGAATTCACGTCCTAACGATTCGGCTTGCTTCAAAACCTCGGGGTTGTACACTTCATTGAATGCCAACTGAGTAATTCCGTATCGATCGCGCAAATCCACGAAGGCCATGCTGCCCATTAAACGTGATTTTGCCACCCAACCGGATAATGTAACCCGTTGTCCGATGTGCTCTATTCTAAGTTCTCCGCAAGTATGTGAACGAAACATGTGTATGTATTTATTAATTAAAATTACGTAATTTATTTATTTTCTTTTTTTCGGGGGATGTCAATTCTACTCGAAAATCATTCCCCATCGTTTTAATTTGATATGGTCTCCGAGAGCGAACTGCGTTTCCTTGGCATGAATGCGCTTCTTTCAATCGGTTGAACTTGCATTATTTAGTTGCACCTCCATCAAAGTGATCCCAACCTTGGGCACGAATACCAAAGGTATTTCCGGCATTGGTAATCAAGTTGTACTTCCCTACTTGTTCGGTGGCATATCCAATAATCGACAAATCCGGGTTGTTTTTGATTTTTTCAAAATGTTCTTGTGAAATGGTCATCAACAATTCATAGTCTTCACCACCATTGAGAGCCACCACCGTTGGATTGATATCAAAGTCTTGAGCTACTTGCAAGGTTTGTGGATCTATGGGCAATTTATTTTCATAAATCTCAAATCCAACACCCGAAGCATTTCCCAAATGAAATATTTCAGAAGCAATACCATCGCTGACATCGATCATTGAGGTAGGAACCACTCCCATTTCATTCAACATTTGAATAACATCCCAACGCGCTTCCGGTTTCAATTGACGACCAACTATGTAATCGTAAGGTTCTAAATCCGGTTGCATATCTTTCACTTCCAAAAACACGCGCTTTTCGCGTTCCAGAATTTGCAATCCCATATAAGCACCTCCAGTATCCCCCGAAACAACCAACAAATCGCCGGCTTTAGCACCGCTGCGTTTTACAGGTTCATTTACAGCCAAACCCATGGATGTAATATGTACAACCAGACCCTGACGGGAAGAACTGGTGTCGCCACCAACCAAATCCACTCCGTACTTCTCGCAAGCCAATTTGATGCCTAAGTACAGTTCCTCAATAGCTTCCAAAGAAAAGCGATTACTCATGGCGATGGAAACCAATATTTGAGTGGGTTTTCCATTCATGGCACAGATGTCGCTAATTCCTGAAACAACGGCTTTATAACCCAAATGCTTCAAAGGAGTGTACATCAAATCAAAATCCACTCCTTCCAAAAGTGAATCCGTTGAAACTAACACGGGATTACCCTGAGCATCAATCATCGCAGCATCATCACCAATTCCAATCAGAGAAGTAGCTCCAGACAAAGGAAAATGTTCCGCAATGTGCTTAATTAGACCAAATTCGCCTAATTCAGTTAAATCCGTTCGTTCGCTATTTTCAAACATAACTGCAAAGGTAATTCAATTCTACGAGTTCATTTACGACAATGCGATACAAACGTTCTTTGGTTCGGTGAAAAACTTCATAGCGTCCCAACCGCCTTCTCTTCCCACACCCGAAGACTTCACTCCTCCAAAAGGCGTTCTCAAATCGCGTAACAGCCAGCAATTCACCCAAACAATTCCGAATTCCAAATCAGCAGCAAATTTATGTGCACGGGTTAAATTGTTCGTCCAAACCGTTGCCGCCAAACCGTATTCTGTTCCGTTGGCAATGGCCAAGGCTTCTTCATCATTTTTGAACGGCATGATGGTAATTACCGGTCCAAAAATTTCTTCCAAATTGGTCCGACACGACATATTCAGGCCTTCAATAATAGTGGGTTCAATGTACCAACCGTTTTCAAATCCTTCAGGATGCAAAGCATTTCCTCCAGTCAATATAACACCACCTTCATTCTTGGCAATCTCAATATAAGACAACACTTTTTTATAATGCTGTTCGGATACAATGGCACCAATTCGCGTACTTTCATCCAGTGGATTCCCCACTTTCAGTTTTTTTACTTCTTCAATCAATCGGTTCTTAACCGTTTCGTAAATGGATTCATGGATCAAAAGGCGACTACCACACAAGCAAATCTCCCCTTGATTCATAAACGATGTATTCACCGAAGTCTTAATCGCTTTTTCGATATCCGCGTCTTCAAATATGATATTGGGATTTTTACCTCCCAATTCCAAGCTCAATTTTTTAAACATGGGACCAGCAGTGGCAGCAATGACTTTTCCGGTTGCTGTTCCGCCGGTAAATGAAATGGCTTTGATTCGGGGATGTTCAATTAGTGCTTGCCCTACTTTAGGGCCTAAGCCATGAACAATATTCAAAACACCTTTGGGCAATCCCGCCTCAATGCAAACATCCGACAATAAAAAGGCAGTTGCAGGTGTGAACTCACTGGGTTTTGCAATAACAGCGTTACCCGCTGCCAAGGCAGGTGCTATTTTCCAAGAAAACAAATATAACGGAAGGTTCCACGGACTAATGCATCCAACCACTCCAACGGCTTGGCGCAACGTATAATTAATGGCGCGGCCTTCCATGGAATGACTTTCAGAAGCGAACTGCATGGCTGCAGTAGCAAAAAATCGAAAATTCTGTGCTGCACGAATCATTTCATTTCGGGCCAACCACAAGGGCTTGCCTTGATCGTTGGATTCTGCTAAAGCAAATTGTTCTCTTCGTTCATCAATGAGTTCTGCTATACGATTGAGGACTTTGAATTTTTCTTCAGCAGGGATGATTTCCCATGCTTTTTGAGCAGCTTTTGCGGCCACAAATGCCTGTTCAACATCCGAAGCATCCGAATCGGCTACTTGTCCATATACAACTCCTGTCGCGGGATTATAATTGGGTAAATAGTTTCCCGATACAGGTTCAGCAAGTTCTCCGTTTATATAATTTACAATGTTCATCTCCAATTTATTTTGATTCAAAGGTGGCAAAAATCTCCATTTGTTTGGGGGAACTCCAAAAACTATTCTCCCAAATTTGCAATCGATAACCTTTCATGGGTTGGTAACTCATTTCTACATTTCTGTCCATCAACAAACTGCGCGTTTTGTACTTCCAAGTCAAAATTTGCACTTCATTTTTAACCTTCCAAATCGTAAATTCTTGCAAATAAGCATTGGTATCCGCCGCAGCATTTCGAGCAATATGGTACATGCCGTTGCTGTCTATGGTTTGACTGCTCTTACTTTTAATCAGTTCAGACTCAGTTGGAAAATTGAGAAATCCCTTCAATTCCTCTTCCCATTCTGATTGCGAATTCAGTGTATCCATTTGTCTTTCCACCAATTCACCTTCGGTTATGTCTTTGGTGATTACAATCGGCATTTTCGACAACTTCACAACCTCAGCTTTCATGAATTCTGCCCATTTATCGTTTGAATCTGGATTTGATGCTGGAGTTTGTTCATTTTTAGCACAGGCCGACAATCCAATCATCCCCAACATTAAAACCATTCTAACCCATCCCAGTTGCTTCGTATTCATATAGTTAATCTTTAGGGATGTAAAATCAATTATGTACAATTAATGATTTTCCCGTCATTTCAAAAGGTTGTGCAACTTCCAAGATTTCCAAAATAGTGGGTGCTACATCCGCCAACTTACCGGAATTCAATCTCATTTCCAAGCTATTCAATCCCAATTCTCCACTATTTTCATCCCCAACAGATGAATCTGAAGTTCCATTCTGACCGCGTTGATTTATCCACCACACCGGAACTGGATTGGTAGTATGAGCGGTATTGGGTGTTCCATCTTCATTTACTGCAAAATCGGCATTTCCGTGATCTGCAATCACTATGCTTTCATACCCTTGAGCATTGAGCACTTCAAGCAATCTTCCCAAGCAAGCATCCACAGTTTCAACGGCCGTTACAATGGCTTCATATACACCGGTATGACCTACCATATCGGCGTTTGCATAATTCAAACACACGAAATCGGGAGCTTCTGAACGAATCATCTCTATGGCACGATCTGTAAGTTCAATAGCACTCATTTGGGGTTGTAAATCATAGGTGGCCACTTTCGGAGACGCTGCCATTAATCGTTTTTCTCCTACAAATGGCTCTTCTCTGCCACCGGAAAAGAAAAATGTAACATGGGGATATTTCTCGGTTTCAGCTGCCCTTAACTGGGTTTTGCCCGCTTGTGCTACTACTTCTCCCAAGGTCATTACTAAGTTGTCATTATCGTAAAGAATGCCGCTCACGTTGAATTTCTCATCGTATTGTGTCATGGTGTAAAAATTCAAATTCAATCGATGCATGTTGTATTCGTGAAAATCTTCTTGGGTTAATGCACGAGTAATTTCCCTTCCCCTATCGGTTCTGAAGTTAAAAAACAACACGGTATCACCTTCTTTGATTAATCCTTCAGAATCCAACAACATCGGTTCCATAAATTCATCGGTTACACCATTCGCATAACTTTTTTCAATGGCTTCCACCGCGTTATTCACCGCCAAACCTTCTCCATTTACCAATAAATCATACGATTTTTTTACCCGTTCCCAACGCAAATCACGATCCATAGCAAAGTACCTTCCAATAATGGTAGCAATTTTACCCGGAGTTCCTTTTATAGATTCTTCCAGATGCTTTATGAAGCCTGCTCCGCTTTTAGGATCGGTGTCGCGTCCATCCAAGAAAGTATGAACGTAAATATTTTCTAAACCCATATCGCTGGCAATTTTACACAGTCCAGCAGCATGATCAACGTGTGCATGCACCCCTCCATCCGAAACCAAACCCATCAAATGCAATCTACCACCTTGCTCTTTAGCTTCGTTTAAAGCCCGTTGCAATACAGCGTTACTTGACACGGCACCTTCTTTAAAATCTTTGTTGATCTTTGCCAACATCTGCCATACCACTCTACCAGCACCAATATTCATGTGTCCCACCTCGCTATTTCCCATTTGCCCTTCAGGTAAACCTACATTTTCGCCGTCGGTACGCAATGTTGCATGTGGATACGTTTGCGACAACGAATCGGTAATCGGAGTGTTCGCATTGAAAACAGCATCGGAATGAGATTTATCACCTATCCCCCATCCATCCAAAATAATTAAAGCAGCTTTTTTCGACATTTTTACAAAAATAAGCAAGGTAAAACGTTATCCGATGTTTTTAACGATATTTGCACCATAATATGAGTTTAAAGATTTGCATTTTTTGCGGTTTATCTCTTTTCGGGGGATGTTTATACGGCCAAGGCAAGGTAACTATCATTGCCGAAGATGCTGTATTGCAAGCCGAAAATCACAGACAGCAAAAACGCAGCGCCGATGATCACGAAGTACTGGGTTATAGGATATTTATTGGGATGTTTTCAACCCGAAGTCAAGCCTTGGAGTTTAAAGTCCAAGCCGACGAAAAATTGCTTCCTGATTACGAATCTCAAGTAGTTTACGACGAACCCAACTTCAAAGTATATGTTGGGCAATACGCGTCTACAACCGAAGCAGATGCGGCTTATGCCGATGTTAAAAAGCTGTTCCACAATGCCAAAAAGATTCGAATGGCAATCAAGGTAAAAAAGAATCAATAAACTATCTTTGAAACTTATTTTCAACGAATCCGAAGCGAAAATTTCATGAAAGCGGATCCCAAAATTCAAAAAATAAAAGAAGAAGTTCGAGAAATATTCACTCATTTCTTAGAAACAAACAAACAGAGAAAAACTCCTGAACGATACGCTATACTCGATGAAATTTACTCGTATAAAGACCATTTTGATGTTGACCAATTGTACATCAAAATGAAATCGAGAAATTACCACGTAAGTAGAGCTACAGTTTACAATACATTAGATTTATTGGTAGAATCGGGTTTGGTAAAAAAACACCAGTTCGGTCAAAACACCAGCCATTACGAACAAGCATACGGA
>JACCDQ011335315.1_pt1 | contig 13185 bp, 21 predicted proteins | sample 7446031 | NCBI WGS metagenome assembly JACCDQ01 (sample SAMN15323442, study PRJNA562643) | freshwater metagenome | isolation source: river surface water | place: USA:Blue River Watershed | collected 2017-08-17 | reverse complement strand
GTTGCCACGAACCCGTGCCAGAGTTATCCACAATGACCAAGTGTTCAACAGGGTAATCAATCGAAGCAAGCAAACGGTCAGCCAAATCAAACCGTTTCAAAGTGCAAAAGCCGATAACAGGAATCATGCAAAACCTAAAACCTGTTTGCAGATTTTCATAAAGTCTGATTTCACTTTTTCGACTTTCCTAGCAAGCGACCAATAACAGGCAACCAATACTTCTCCCAGACAGTTTCAACATCAAACTGTTGAGCAAAATCAATCGCAACCTGACTACGACCACGACCAGCCTCATACGCCAACTCCAACGCATCAACAATCGAAGGAACCAACGGAATCTGCCACCAAGCCTCCTGAGCCGAATCCCACATCGGCTGCCCTTCAACAAGCCAACCATCCTCAGCCACCAAATCCTTCGGAGCAGTCCAAGAAGAAGCAATCACACGAGTACCACACGCCTGAGCCTCCACAATAGGAATCTCAAACCCGCCACCAAACGAAGGAGCCAACAACACATCCATACCCGTATAAAGAGCTGCAACCTCCTTATCAGACATACCAAACTTGTAATCAACAAACGGAGGAAACATAACCGCCTCTTTAGGAATACCCAAAGACTTCAACAACGGCAACAAATTCCAACCACCAGCAGTACCCAACGGATCGGTGTGTAAATACAACACAGAATTAGGGTGCTTCTCACGGAAAATACTAAACGCCATCAAATTCTCTGAAAAGGCTTTACGGTGAACCATTCCAGACGCTTTATTGGCCGCAACAGAACCCACAACAAAAGTGTCCTCATCGACACCCATAAACTCACGAACATTCTGCCCATTAATTTCCCAAGTAGGCTTCATAACCTTCGTATCAATAGCATGAGGCACATACTCACAATCAATGCCCTTAGCCTTCAACTGTTCAACACCAAAAGGAGCCATAGCAATCGGAGTGACATTATCTTTACGCAACCAAGCCTCAACCTTCGGAGGCAAAGTTACATGGTCAAGCGGAACCCAAGACGCAATGTTCAACTTATCCCAAGCTGCACCCTTCAAAACCCACACATCATACAAAGTGATGAGCAAATCATTTAAGCCCTTGTTTTGAGCCTTCCAATGAGCGTGTTGCATAGGAGCAACATCATTCGAGTAAGTATCCATGCCCCGAGGGTAATGAGGTATAACACCGTGACCAGTATCGTAAGTAGAAACATTACCTTCGACACCATAGTTTGATAAAGCCGCAACCTTAGCACCATCCCTCTGCAACCGATCAACAAGCATTTTTGTTTGCATCCCGTAACCAGTCGGTTGACCAGGCGAATTAGACCAAACCGAAACAAGACCCTTTATTTTTCCCATGAGGAACCTTTCGTAGTAGGTAATCACACTATACCAAAAAAGAGGAAACCCCCCAGAGCCTACGCACTCTGAGGGGCTTCCAGTCTTGAAGCAGGGTTTAGCTTGCGCCACCCTTGAAGTAACCGATGTGGCTTGCGTGGGTTAGTCCACCGTCAAGACGGATTAGACCACGGTAAGTTACCACGTCGGTGTTGAAGGCATAGTCAGCAGACTGGTCTACACGGATACCGCCAGCAACACGAACCTTGAATGAAGGTAGGTGACCGAACAGTACCGACTTAGCGCCAGTAGCAACAGCAGCAACAGCAGGGTTCTCGTAAACCGAGTAACCTAGCAAGGTTGCAGGCTGACCAGGAATTGCAGAGTCAGACCAGATGTAGTTACCTGCACCGTCCTTCATCTTGCGAGCTGCAGCGATACCAGTCTTTGACATCTGGAAGCCTAGACCTGGAAGAACACGAGCGCCGTCTGCGATACCGTAAACGAGGTCGATTAGGTTCTCATAGGTAGCCGCACCAGCAACACCAGTTCCACCAGTAACAACCGAACCAGCGGCAGCAGCCAACTTGGTGGTTAGAACTGAGTTAGCCTGAAGACCTAGAGAGGTTCCTAGTTCCTGAGCAATGTAACCAGTGATGTCGAAGCCAGCGTCAGAAACAAGTTCTGATGATGCTGAAACTAGAGCGCCGTACTTCTCTGCACCTAGGGTGATTGATGAGAAGGTTGGGTTTGACTCGGTGATTGCTGAACCAGCTGCAACTGAACCTGCTGATGAGGTTGCGGTTACGGTTGGGATAACAAGTGACTCACCTGAAGCGGTGTTGAAAACCTCTGAGGTGGTTAGCATAGGGCCAACCAACTGAGCGATTTCGAATACACGGTTGTAGAATGACTGACCTACGGTGTTAGCCGAAGGAACAAGAGCTGCACGAGCCTCACGAGCGAACTCGTGTCCACGAACCTCACCACGAGCGATTGCACGAAGCAAGTCAGCGTCGGTGTTTACTGACTTCTCAGCAACGGTGAACTGTGAAGCAGCCTCAACAGCACGAGCCTCACGCTCGGCTAGCTTGGTTGCAGTAGCGATAGATGCGTCGCGGGCTTCAATGTCTGCCTCGATGCGTCCAATTTTCTGAAGATCCTCAGCGGTAAGTCCACGCTTCTCTGATTCTGCAAGGTCAATGACTTCGCGCATCTGAGCAACTAGGTTGCTGCGAACCTCAGCCTGAGTCTTAATGAACTCTGACATGATTCTCCTTAATAGAAATGAATTATTAACCTGCCGCGCAAACGCTGAACAGAACCCGACCGAGCAAACTCTGAATCGTTACTACAAGTTTAGTCGATACTTGCACACACAAAAAAAGAACCCCCCACCGAGAAAAAGGGTTTAAACATCGGTGGGGGGAAAAGAAATGCTACGGGAAGTTAGCGTTTTTCTTTTGCTTCTACAACTCTAGCCTCTTTAGGCTGTGTAGAAATCTCATCGGCCTTGTCAGCCTTTGCAAGATCCTTTAGTAGTTCTGCAATAGAACCGCTGTCAGGGTTGCCAGTAAATTCTGCCACAACCTTGATTGCGATGTCAATTTCTTCTTTGGTGGCCATTAGATGCCTTTCTCAATTAGGTCTAACTTCTTTTTGTAAAGAGCAACCATGTCACCCTCAACTTCTTCAACTTCTGGAGCTTTAGTTAGTTTACCAATAACTTCGGTAATCAACTGTCCTTGTTCAGCGTCTAGTTCTTCACCAGTTTCGATACGAAGCAAAGCATCAGCCAAAACATCAGCCGAAATGCCATCTAGTGAACGAACTGAAACAGTTCCAGAAGTTTGTTCGTACGCTGGAGTAGACACAAGGCTCACTTCGGCAAGAGAAACATCTTCAAGGTAACGGGTTTGACCGTCCTGTGACCAAGAATCCTTTTTGACAGAAAATCCAAACGACATTGCATCGATTGTGCCAATTTTCACAAGCGTAGCAAGGTCACGTCCGAGCGTGGTGTCAGGTAGTGTCGCAGTAACTTTCAAACCACGAGAATCTTCTACCAACTGAAGTGAACCATTACGGGTTGAAGCCAATGGGTTTGAGGTGTCGTGGTTCCACAGCAACATGATGCGGTTGCGTGACTGGAGTGAACGTTTGAAAGCACCAGGTTTCACAATCTCGGTGAACGGTAGTGGAAGGCTAGGTTCGTTGAACACAGAGGCGTAACCTGTGAAGGTGCGACCATCACCTTCGGCTCGCAACTCAATGTGGTTAGTGCGAATTTCGCCCTTACCAAGCGAACGGTCTTCAACGCCTTCTAGTTTGGCTTTGATGCTGTAAGCAACCTTGAGCCACTTAGCGCGTGACTCGTCCATAACCTCATCAGTCATAGTGCCTCTTTCTTCTTCCCTAATTCTAGCAACAACCGATTCAGCAAAGGCTAAAGTGCGTTGTGCGGCTCTCTTGGAAGGCCCTGAACCCCAAAGCAAATGAGCCACAACCCCAGGTGAAGGGTAGTTCTCTGATGAAGGGTCTGCGTCAGGGCTGTCTAGGTCTACAAGGTGGCGAGCAATCCATGCGGCGATACGAATCCACTTGTCGTCTGAGATTGTGCCGTCAGCCATTTCACGGGCTTCACGAACGGTGCGTTCGACAATGCCATCGCCAGCCAAACCATCGGCGTAATACTGCAAACCACGACGAGCTGCGGCTCTCATGTAAGCAGGAGCGCCCTCATTGATTGCACGAATCTGCCCCATGTCCTCAACAGGTTCAGAAGGAGCGTCTATTTCTTCAAATTCTTCAGCAACCATCTCGGGACGAGGAACAATCTCCAATTTGAAGACATTCATAATCATGTACTTGTCAGTAGCGGTAAAAATGCCATCTTCTTCGTCATAAATGCGAATAACAGCCATTTGACCATCAACCATTTCGACCTCAGCCAAAATTTCAGGGTCAAGAACGTTCCAAGAAACATAATCGCCTACTTGAAGGGCATCAATCGCAGCTCTTTCGCCCTCGAAAGGTTCTTCGTCTGAAATGCTGATGGCAACAGCCTGATCAATAGCCGACTGTTTAGTGGTGTGGCAACCGTAGTAACCGTCGCCGTCGTCAACAACAGCCCAACCTGATTGGCACTCAGCGTGATTCTTTGTAATGTAATACGGCATTTATACCTGCTTCAAATAGCCGAGTTTTAAATCAGCCTTAGTGGAAATGGCATAAACCTGCTCAAGCGGATTCATGTCAAGTTGGATGGTTTCTAATTTGAGAAGTTGAAGCCCATTGCTTACTGAAACATTTGAATTGCCCAAATAAATCGAATCGTCATTGTTCATGTTGTGAATGATTAAACGAAAGTTTGAATTGTATGTGCCATCAATGAGAGTTGGTGTAAGACCAACCGTCACCTGCCCAGTCGTAATCATTAGACTCCGTAAACGCTCTCAGGGTCTTCAGGATTGATTTGTGCAACAGACTGCAACTGGTTAGTAGGAACGCCCGTGTGAGCAATAGCAGGCAAACCGTAAGCCTTCAAAACCTCATTAGGGTCAAAACCAGCATCAATCAACTTCTTAACCATGTTGACCTTGCCTTCTTCTTCGGGAAGTGAAGCTGCAGACAAGTTGACATTAGCCAAAGGCACACGGTAAACGTCGCCACCATCCACAGGAGAAAGATCTTCCAACTTGCGAATGTCGTTGATGCTCATAAAGCCAGCCTGAGAACCAACAGAGTAACCCTGAATACGAGTCTGGAAGTCGCCACGCAACAAACCATCAACGTTGAACTTCAAGAAAGCGTTATTTGGAAGCAAACGGCTGTACGCCCATTCCAACTTTTCAATGTAAGGACGCAAAGTGTGAACAACAAACTGGATAGCGTTCTGTTCAACAGAAGCATACGACTGAGTGCCTGGAATACCCATCATTGACAACGGAATGTTGAACAGGCGAGAGATTTCTTCAACAGCAAAGCGACGTGACTCTAGGAACTGTGCAGAATCGTTGTCAACAGAGGTTGACTTGTAGGTTGCACCACCTGATAGGACACCAGTTTTGTGTGAATTGCGGAAACCCTTGTGGCGTTGGTCAAAACCATTAGCCAAATCACGAGCTTGCTCTTTAGTAAGCAACGGCCCAGGGAACTCGATGATGCCCTGAGTGGTTGCACCCTGACCAAAGAAACGAGCCGCATACTGTTGGAGTGCTGAAGCGACTCCTAGAGCGTCTGAGAGGCGGTTTACACGGCTAATGCCACGCATAGAACCAGGCTCAAGAACATCGGTGATGTGAATGATGTCTTCGCTAGTTAGAGCCTTACCAGATTCGCCCTCGTAAGTGAAAATCTTGCGACCCATACCGTTACGGGTAACAGTTACCTGTTCAGGGTCAAGCACAACAAGGTTCACAATCTCACCCTGACGGTCACGGAAAACACGAGTAAACGAGTTACCTGACACCATCAAAGACACAAGGTTCTGTTGCCAAAACGCTTGACGAGTGTTGTCAATGTCTGGCTGGTCAACCCATGCTGGACGAGGACGGTAAGGACGACGAGTACCATCAGTCCTAATGAACGTGTCCATAGGCAAAGTTGAAATGGTGTCAGAAATTAGGCTAACAGCCGAGAAAAACGCAACAACCTCAAAAGCAGTCTTCGGGTTGATAGCAACACCAGCCGAGTTTTCCAAAACAAGGTCAGAACCTGTTCCCCAAACACTCTGGAACGAAATCGCACGATTCTCAGTCAAACGACCCAACATTATTTACGCTCCAACGCTAAACCAAACAACAAAGCACCAACACCAGCGACAATGATGCCTGCTGGAACAAACCATAGGCCAACGCCTAAAGCAATAACAGCCAAACCAGCTGCTTGTAGCGTAGTAGCCAACATAAAACCGCCCTTACATAAAGAACTCAGGAATAACCTGCACTTCCATTCTACCTGCTGTCGCTCTATCAACTGCAATGACCGCAGCAACAGCCGCGTCAATACGTCTAGCACTCGCACGATTCTCTTTCACGATACGAACACCAAGGTTGTCAGTTTTAGTCACAGCATTAGATAAATGGCGGGCAAGCAACGGATTACCGTCATGTGAAACACGTTTCTCAGTCACAAAGTCAAAGAACTTAGCACAACCAACAACCATGCGACGAGCAGACGTAGAAGGATACTCCACAATCGGAACACCCTGATCCGCTAACACTTCCATAGAGCGTTGCCAACGGAACGGGTCACAAGCAACCTCACGAACACGAGGGAACCTGCGACAAAAGTTGAGAATTTCTTCTTCAACCTCAGCAATGTTTACACGCCAAGTATCATCATGGATGGTGTCATCCTTCTCCCAAGCCTTTACCAAAAAGACGTGCGGAACCTGCTCCTCAGACTTAGGCACAGTAGAACCAACAATTACAGACGTGTCACCCGAAAACGAACCATCAAAGCCCAAAATAATCTCATCATCAGGGCTAACCTCATAATCGCCCACACAAGCATCCCAAGCACCATTAGGCAACCACGAAATCTGTGACGACACCCATTGATTCAAACGTTTAGTACGAAACTCCGCCTCGGGAGTACGCTTTACCGCTGAAGCAAAGTCCTCAGCCGAAACAATGTCACCAAATCCTGGATTAGCAATCTCCCAAGCTGCAGGGTCACGATGATCCATGTCCTCGGGTGCTTCCCACCAAGCCATAAAGAACGACGGGTCAACAACTTCACCCTTAGCAACCTTCTTCCCATACTGGTAAAGGCTGTAACAAATACTGTCCTGACCTGTACTGTCAGACTTCACACCAGCAGTAGTAATCGCCACCAACTGCCCGATTTTGCCACGGTTACCCATAGCCAGCGAGAACACGTCAAAGATTTCACGATTCTTATGGGCATGAAGTTCGTCCATAATTACCCTCGACGGGTTAAGGCCTTCCTTCGAATAAGCCTCTGCTGACACAACTTTAAAAACGCTGTTAGTAGACGGCACAAAAATGCTGTCCTTATACACAGTTACAAGGTCGGCAAGTTCCGAATCCTCAACCATACGCTTCGCTTCACCAAAAACAATACGAGCCTGCTCCTTCTCAGCAGCAACCGCAATAACCTCACCACCATTGATACCCTCAGCCAACAACGAATACAACCCAATAGCTGCAGACGACAACGCCGACTTACCATTCTTACGAGGCATACCAATCAAAGCAGTCTGAGCAACCAAACCACCATCAGCATCACGAGCATACAAACGCTTCAACAACTCCTGCTGCCAAGGACGCAACCGCAACGCCTCACCAGCCCGACCAGCAATACCATCCTTACCAATCGACCCAAACGTTTCCGAAAACTCAACCGCAAACTCCCCATCACCCAAAGCAATAGCCTCAGACGAAACAGGAGTCAAATGAGCAGGCGGCCAATTAGCCATTCTTCTGAGCCTTCTTAGCCATCAATTCCTCAAGTTTGCTCTTAGTCTTAGCCGACACCAAACCCAAACGAGTACGATCCGCAGGACTAAACCCAAGCAACCCCAAATTAGACCGCAACTCCTTCTCCAACTCATGCAACCCCATAGTCACAGTCCTATCAGTCGGATTCACCCACCACAACTCCTGCAACCTAGCACGACGATCCATCTGCTCACACACAAGCTGCACCAAATGAGTATCAGTCCGAATAGAAATCCACAACTCACCAGCACCGAAAATAGAATCCCAAAACTGGCGACCAACATCACCCAACTCACGCAAAGGCTCAACATAGCCATACTCCAAAGGAGCAAGCCCATCATTCGAACGCAACGCTCGCTTACCAGGATTACCCTGAAGAATCTTCAACTCTGCTGGTTTCGGTGGATTAGCCATAGTTTCAAGCGTAGCAGTTTTCAAGGTTTTCAACTGCGGAAACACACGTCCTTTTACGGGCGGGGTGTCGAGGTCGGGTTGAAATCGGTGATTTTCCCACCCCCCACTTGCCCCCTAGGGGGTAGGTGTCGTCCAGGCGGGCGTGTGTGCCTTGTAGCGGTGTTTCAATCCTGTTGGACGTGTGTCAGTTCATCCAGGGGGGTGTGGTGGCGTTGTCGGGCATCCTACGGCTTCGACGCGAAGAATTTTGATCTATTTTTAGGGGGTGACAGATTTTGGGTAAAAGAAAACCCCCAAGCCGTGAGGCTCAGGGGCTGTCTTGTGTTGCTGTGGGTTAGGCGTTCACCCAATCGTGAGAGTGGTCACCGTTTAGGCGGTAGTGGCGTAGGTCACAGTCCCACTCACCGTAAACGGCTTTCCTTGCTGTGGCACTTCCCTTGGTGTTGCCTTGGAAGTCGTGGCGTACCTTCTGAATTGCTTCAAGTGCGTTCTCTGCGTACTCGTAAAACTCTCCTAGTCCTTGGAGGTTCACGGCGTAATAGTTCTCTGATGTGGTGTTCATTTCAAAACTTCTTTCTAATTGTCTGGCTTGTTTGGGTGTGTATGGTTCCGACACTTACGGCGATGGCAAAAGCAACAAAGGCGGTGAGTGCTTTTAGGGCGTTCACTCGCACTCAGTCGAGTAGAGGGCATGACGCTTTAGAAACTCAGACTGCCATTCGGGAGCCGTTGCCTTCCCGTTCATGATGTCGATGAACTCCTCTAGGGCGTTCGCCCCGTCGTGATAGTTGATGTCTTCGAGGTAGTCCATCGCATAACGGATACCCTCAAGGATGGCTTGGTTCTGTGCGTGCTTGAGTGTTGAGAAAGTGATTTTCACTTCGTCGTTGCGGTGGTAACCGCCCTCATAAAAGTTCTTGCCACAGTCTTCGCACTCGGTAGCAATTTCCTCATTTTTTGAGTCTGAGGTTTCCAGCTGCGAAACGCCCCCTGAAAAAATTGGGTCGATTTCTTCCACCGTGGTGACGATGTGTGGTGCGTCAAGAGAACCCCCAAGCCACAACTCGAGAGCCTCCTCTCGACTGTCGGCGTGTGTGTTGTGTGTAACTACTTCGGTGATTTTGTAAATGCTCATTTTTGTTTTCCCTTTTTCTGGTGATCTTTTTTAGGCGGTTTTTTCGGCTACAAGTTCCGAATAAATACGGTTATAGGTGTCTAGGTAATAGTTGAAGACATCGATAGCCATTAGTGCGGTGATGCCACGGGTTCCAACCTCTGAGCCGAGTTGTTCTTGCCAAGAGTCCGTGAACTCGCTGTCGAGTTCCATCCAATCGCTGATGATGTCCGAGTAATAGACGGGCATGGCTGAGTCTGCGAACTCTAGAACCATGTCTTCGGGGTATGCGTTCTCTTGAATACTTTCCCAGTTGTCGAGTAGTTCTTCTTTGATTGCTTCGTTTGAGTAGTACATTTTTTGATTCCTTCCCGAATCGTTTTCTAAAGTGTTGTTGCGGTGTTGATGTTTACGGCTTCGACCCAAAGTGAGTCTTCGAGTTGTTCCCAAGTGAGCCACGCATCTTTTGCTAGGGCATGTTCTTCCCAATGGGTTTTTAAAAGTTCGCTTGCGTGAGTCGGTGATTTATCCGAGTATGACTCGAATGTGAAGTTTGCGGTTTCTAGGTGTCCAACATAAAGAGTCACGATTAGCCCACCAACAAAGAGAAGACGATTACAACGGCGTAAATAAAACCGATACCGACAACGGCACGAATAACATTTCCGAGAAATAGCCCGAAGTTTTTCCAAGCGGTTTTCATTATTTGCCTGCCTTTGTGATTGCGTCCTGAATCTCTCGGGCTGTCGCACCCTTGCGGAATAGGTCGTTAATGATTGCCTGAAGTGGCAACTGAAAAACACCCTGAGCAATTAGACGGGTCACATTCTTACGAATGACGTTCTCCATGTCTTGAGCGTTGTCTACTGAGTCCTTACCCGAGATGATTTCTTCACTTAGAAGGTCGCACGCTTCAAGTTCTGCGAAATGCTTAGGGTAGGTTCCGCCTTCGATGGTGACCGATGAAGTGCTGGCACATTCCCAAGAAATGTCGTCGCTGGTTTCGTCTTCGAAAATGCCGACGGTCAAGGTGTGTCCTGCGTAGACAAAAAGGCTGTCTAGGGTGATGGCTGGTTCTAGGTCGTAGTTCCAAGTAATTTGGTTCATTTTGATTCCTTCCCGAGAATCGTTTTAGGCAATTTGCCTGTAATAAATGTAGCACCTTTACAAGAAACGCAACACCCTTTATAAAAACTTTTTTTCGGCGTGTCTGTCTGGCTTGTTCGAAACAACTGTTCGAAACAATGTGACAACATTCGAACGTCTGTTCGAAACACCTGTTCGCAGCTGGACACAGCCCGAATCAGCCCCCGAGAACCAGATTTTCCGTCGAACCAGATCCTGACCAGATTTTAACCAGATTTTTTTCAACCAGATTTTAACCAGATGCTGACCAAATTCTGACCAGATTTTTAAACCAGATTTGACCGCCGACGATTACAAGAACCATGAGCCGCCCTCAACTCGGCAACATCCCCATCCTCACCAGGTTGAACATGATCAGCCTGCCAAGGGTCAGTTAACCTAGCACCCTCGCCACAAATCCAACACAACAACGCTGTCGCCCGAATCTCCGCAGCTCTCCGCTTATACGAACCAGAATACTGACCAGATTCCCGTTTCACGTTAGCCCGTTTCACTTCATGTAACTGTTTAACCAGATTTTCGTGCGTGACACAACGATTGCCACCTGTTGTGAGTTGGCCGCAATCTAAACAAGGTTTAGGAAACCGACTCATTTGTTCTTATCCGTGGCATAAAAACCAGATCCTTTGAATGAAACACCCACAGTTTTATAGTCACGAACCATCTCTTTGCCACAATGACAGACGGCTTTGAAATCTTTCACATGAATACTGATGGTTTGGGTGCGAGTGTTGCCACATTCACACTTGAAATCGTAGACGGGAATGTTAGTTCTCCTTCAGGTTCTTGCGTACTCTCTCCAGAAAGGTAACAATCGCACGAGCTTCACGGTCTGCCCCAATGTCTGCCAAGTCATTAGCGTAAGCGATTAGGTCTTTGATTAGTTGGTTGGCGCTCATGCTGCCCTTCTTGCTTGAAAATAGTGTTTAGTACAAAGTTGTTTGGCTCTAGGTTTCTCAGAGCATCCTTTTACCTTACATTGCCAAAGGTCAACTACTTCATCAAAGATGAGTGGTGTCTTTTCTTTTATCTGCCCCGCAGCTTTACGTTCACGGTAGTCGGCTAGGTAATGTTTAGCACATAGGTTTCGGGCTTTGACAGGTTGGCCACAATGACAGGTCACTTTCGCCCCTCGATGAGTTCAATCGCATAACGCCAATGCTGATCTGCTTTAGCCAACCAGCAAGCTTCACAGTCGCAGTTCACGCCATCGGCTTCTAAGAGTCTGATGATACGGTCACGCTCGGATTGTTTGCCGTCATAGAACCCTGTTGTGTAACCCTTGTCAGGTTGGTCAGGTGTGTGACTCATTTCTCTCCCTTGATAAGCCAGACTTTCGGGGCAAAAAGAAACTCAATCCCGATAACTTCGCCTTTGTCATTTAGGTCATAAATAACTTCGCCTTGCTTTTGTTTAGCAGACTTAGTTTGTATGCCCAGGGATAGGTAGGCCATGCCATGTTCATCTGGTGGCGTTAGGTTCACTTGTTCTCTCCCTTGATAGCCCTGCTTAGGTTTAGCAAATACTCAGCCGATGCGGTCAATAGCAACTGCTGATGGCGCTCTGCCTCTATCTCAAGCGTTAGTGCAATACGGTCACGCTCATCCCTCGCACCGACAGCCTTACCAAGCATTAGCCCCTTAGCAAAGCCAGCATCATACTTGCGAGCAAAGGTGCGTTGTAGGCGTGTAGCCCAATCTGGTTTCATGTTCTTCCCTCTCTAGATTTTCTTTACTGATCCCGTAAACTCTTTGCCCTGTGTCAACTCAAAGATGACCACGCCAGGCTGTGAGTCTTCACCTGCGTTGAGGCGATACCAGTCTGACCCGTTATCCATCGTTGCAGCTTGAACCCAAAAGCGTGAAGCCCCTCGCTCGTTACTGGCACATTCTTGCACTCGAAGGTGGTGGAAGTGACCGCTGGCTAGGATGGTTGCGCTGGCGATAGGTTGTTGCCCAAACGCTTGCTTCTGCCAATAGGTTACAACACCTTCAGGGCGGTTTGCTTGATGTCCGTGAACAATCCCCAGACGGTGAAAGTTATCCCCAAAAACATCCACAACAAGGCTCTCATCGTGTGGTTGTGGTTCAAAGAAGCGAATACCAGATTCGGTTTCTTTTGACAGCCTGGCAAGGGTGCGACCAATGTGGATACCCCAGTCGTCTGTTGCCAAGCCAACTCGTTGTTTGTTGATACGAAACTGGCAATGGTTTGAGCCGATAGAAGCATAGGTGACTTCTGGCACGATGGCTGACACTTGCTTGAGTAAATCCCAAGTGAGTGTTGTTGCAAGGTCAACCTGTTGCATCAGGCTAAGGTCGTTGCCTTGAACCTGTGCCATGTCAGCTGCGTTGCTGAAGTTCTCGATAATGTCGCCAACATCTGCCACAATCACACGGCTAGGCTTAGTTGCCTTGATCTCGGTGATGATGGTTGAGATGGCTGTTAGACAGCGTTCGATAAGGTCTTGGCTGTTACCGCGTGAAGCCGTCTTACCTACCTGTAAGTCAGACCAGAGAATGACAAGGGCTTTATCGGCGTTCGTTGCCTTAGTAGCCTTCTTGATGTTCTTCTGCGCCTGGCTGTATAGCAACGGCAAGTCTTGTTTCGCCCCAAGTTTACGGAAGCGGAAACGGTAAGCCGTGAGCCAACGAGGTTCTAACGGGAACGGTTGTGACACCTGCCAGCGAGAGGTGCGAGG
>JACCDQ010146080.1_pt1 | contig 13185 bp, 11 predicted proteins | sample 7446031 | NCBI WGS metagenome assembly JACCDQ01 (sample SAMN15323442, study PRJNA562643) | freshwater metagenome | isolation source: river surface water | place: USA:Blue River Watershed | collected 2017-08-17 | reverse complement strand
AATTACATCATTTTCTGTACCAGAAACTAAAATATCAGATACTGATATTTGTGGAGTTAAGTCTTTGATATTAATAGTAATTGGAGCTGTTGCTGTAACCATAGCATTATCAGTCACCGTAACATCGAAAGTTACAGTTCTATCTACGGTGTCCGTTTTATCTGGAGTAAAAGTAATTATACTATCATTTAAAACTGCTGTTCCACCAGTAATAGTACCAAGAGTAGTATTACCCCATAAAAGAGCTAATTGGGAAACAACGTAATCTCGTAATTGAATATCTACAGTTTCATTCTCTGTAATACTTGCAACGATTGGAGAAATAACTATATTACTAGTGTTTTGTGGTAAAGTTAAACTTGCTACAGTTGCGCAAGTTCTTCCTGCAAATGGACCGAAGTCACAAGGTGTTGGATTTAATTTATTTGGTTGAATAGTATCACTCATGATTTGCCTCTAAATAATATTTAATTAACTAGGAAATCCTAGTTAAAATAATTGTCGAGATAAGATTCAATTGAATCAATATCTACATTGTTGTAATCTATATTAAATTGTGAACATATTTGTTCATAAATTTTTGTAGTATCTAAAACTGGGAACATTCTTTCAATTGTTAATTGAATAAGTTCCATTAGTTTTTCATTCGTAAATGCCTCAGTAAAGTCTTTTTTAAACTTTACAACTAAGTCATTAAACGTTTGTTGAACTCCCTCAAGAGTTAGTGTTTTCATAATTAGATTTTTAATATCTAATTCTTTATCAACCATTAATCTAATTTGTGTATCAGAAAATAAAGTATTAATATTTGCATACTGAGATGGTAACCATTCAAATATTGTTTTAATCTTATCATCTGTAATAAATTGTAGATAAGGCTTAACTCTATATAAGAAATAATTCATTTGAGTTTTATTAAGAATTCTTAAAATTTGATAAGGATCTTTATAAATCTTTTGTGCATTATCGTATCCAATAAATTCAGATGATAATAATACGGTATCAATATACTCTTTTGTAAATTTCTGAATAAGATTTACATCAATTACAGCTTCTGGATTTTCTTTAACAGTTTTAATAATTAAATCAACAATTCCTGCCAGCTTTAATTCATCCAATGTTGGAACAGTTTCTGGAAGAGATAATTGGAATTGTAACATATCCATATAAATCTCTTGATGATTAAACCATAAATTTACTGGACTTGCTGATAAATCATAATACTCAGTTTCTGTAATTTTTTCAAGTTGTCTTGCTTGAGTCAATAATACTATATTCTCTTCTTGACTAAACACACTAAATGGATCTTGACCTTGTGAAACAAGCTGGATAGCCATTTGTATTTTAGTTCTTGCAATCTTTCTTAAAGACATAATTTTAACAACTTGGTCAATAATTATATTATCTAATGGGTTTTTATCTTCATCTAAATTAACTTGCGATTGATCTGGATTTAAGGAACCAATAGTTTTTAAAACTTCTAATTTAATTCTTTCTGGATCAAAAGTAGGAGCTTCTTCAACTGTTAGTTCTTTAACTGGTCCAACATCATATACAAATGCTTTAGGTTTAGTAAAAATATTAGATGAACCCAATCCAATGTTTGTAGACATCTATTTATCCTTAATTAATTTTAATCGTTATTCCAATATTTGAAGAAAAACTAAAATATGGTGGAACGAAATCTATAATCTGTTTTTGTACTAATGCTGGTAATTCACCATTTAATACTTTTGTTTGTAATTCGGCATCTGTAAGTGATATATCATTTGTGCCATAATTTTCCTCAAATAGACTATATACTTCACTCGATCCCCTAACTCTTATTGGACCAGACGGATTCCATAATCTAACGTTTTCAATTACATTATAATATTGATTAAAGTAATTTAAAATTAATTGCTCAATTTTAGATTCATTGAATTCTAAATCATAACCTTCTAATGAGTTTAAATAGTCTTGTACTAACCAAATCAAATCGGTTTCGAGATCAGTGGTATTAGTCCACTTAGATCTTTGAAGATTTATAGAAGATACCATTAATTCTAAATTTACACTAATTACTGGTTGTACGTAAACATCAGTCGTTTCAAAAATATAGTTTCTATATAAATTTTCAATTTTAATAGTATTATAAAATGCCTGAGTTAATTCTATATTTGGATTAATCCTATCATGTAAATCAATTACTTGAAAGAAGTTGTCAAACTTTTGAGCAGCATAAACTATATCATTAGTAACGAATTTCTTTTCGATAAATGGTAAATTTAGTACATAACAAGTTGATAAAGTAGTATCAAATAAATCTACATCATACCAATAAAAATGTTGTTGTTTTAAAATCGTTTGCTGATACTTAGTATTATTTGCTTGAAGAAATTTAATAACTTTTACATCTTCATTTTTTACAGTTAATGTAATATTATTTAAATATCCTGGAACATTAATGGTTTCATCTGATCCTGGATTATAAGCAGTTTTTGCAAATCCATCTAATAAACACCAACTATTTAAAAAGGTTTTATTTACTTCAACCCTAAAATTATTTCCAGCAGAAAATACTATATTTTGATTTACATTACATGTCATATAATATTTATAATTAATATTAACTGATCTTAATTCCAAATATGTTTTTCTTTCAAACCAATCATAAGTTAAATACATAATTGGATTGTTTTCTAATTTAACACTTTGATTTGTTCCAGGTTCAGCTATTAAATCAATTTTAACTTCTGGTAGAATTAAATAAGCATTAATTCTATTTTTAAAGTTAACATAATAAAATGGGCTAATCATTTGGATTCCATCATATTCCATTTCTGGTAAAAATGGATTTTTTTCCAAATCAAATAATGTCATATTCTTAGTTGTAGTAGGAACAATTTTAGAAGCTTTATCTCTAATGATATTATAAACGAATATATTATGTTTAGAATTAAAATATTTTTTATCTATATATGGTTCCCCAGCATCTAAATAAAAAGCTTCTTTAATGTCTGCAATACATCCAAGATATTTACCTCGAGTATTTAATAACTTTCTTCTAATATCATTTTTAGATTCTAAGTTAGCTCCACCAGTCCCACCAGTTACAGATACCGCTTTAATAGTAGTAATTTTAGATGATGTAACACCAGTTACATCTAATACTTCTACTAAGATATCTCCAACATTAAATTGAGTTGATGGTAGGTTACCATATTTCCCCTGAGTAGATTTAATCTCAATTAATATAGTTTCATTTAATTGAGGTTTTCTACCATTAATTCCATCTCCAGTTGTAAATACAATTGATGTATCATTGAAGTTTACAAATATATGATTATCTGTTTGATTAGATAAAGATTTTGTATATTTGATATCAAGAGGAATTAATTCATAAACAACATCTAGATCTTCAGATTTATAAGTTCTTAAATCATCGGTTACGATTATTCCAGCTGTAGAATTTCCAGATCTTCGCCAAGCATTAATTTGATAAATATTATCGATACTTGGAAGTTCCATATTAAAAGTATAACCATCCTCTTTTAATTCAGGAATAGTTACTAATTTAAACTTTCTATCATATTGTTTTACTTCTGTATTAACTAGATAAATATATTGAGATACATCTAATGGATGTTTAACTCTATAAACATCTAGTTCTTCTACTTTATCCGGTAGATATTTTCTACCTCTTACCATTCCATTAGTTACATAAATTTCTATTGGATCTTCTAAAGTAAATCCATAGCCATTTTCATCTTCTAATTGAACTTCCCTTCCAATAGTATATTTAAGAACTTGACCATTAGTCAAATCTACTTCTGGGATGATAAATGATAAAGCAAATGTTGCTGGGGTACTAAAAGCAATATCTATATTCTTTACGGTTGCATGAAAAAATAGACCTTTATAAGTTTCAGCTGTTGCTGGTGAAACTTCTTTCATTAATCCATTATAAAAGTTAGCATTATCTGATTTGATAATAGCCATTGAATTAATAATTGCTCCTAATATACCAGTTTTTAAAAGTGTAGGGTTTGATACTTTTAATTCACTTGAAACTAAATTTTGTTCAAGTCTCATAAATTCACTTGTTGTAAGACTTGATAAATTTAATGGTGTATTTAGGTTAGTTAAAGACATTTACATCCTTTACGTTGTTGGGTTTTGTTGATTAGAATTATTATTCTTTTCTGATTCAGTTTGAGAAGTTCCATACCAATATGATAAGATTTCTCCAAGTTTTGCATGATAATAACCAGTTACTAAAGTAATAAATGGATTTAAATCACCAATACCTTGCATCGTATTTGGTGCTCGCGTTATGGTATGTATAATATACGCGTCAAGTGCGATGCAAAATATTATAATAAGGAACCCAGAAAAGGGTCCAACGAATTTCGCAAACGCGTCTATTAGATTAAGTTCTTTCTTTGGATTAAATTTTAAAACAAATACTAAGTCTAAGTCTTTCAACTTATTCATTTCTACTGCTTTAAGATTTTCTCCATCTGATCCAGCCTGATATAAATCTATACCTGACTCAGATCTAATCCAACTAATTACTTGAAATGTCAATTCTTTATTTGGACTATTTAATACCGATGCAATATTTTTTACACCGTGTGAATTTAGCTTATCTAATAAACCCGTCATCTGAAATTCCTTATTTTGTATTTTTAATTATTTGTAAATAAATATTATCTAAATCTTCATCAGAAATTTGATTTTGATTAAATTTTGGCATAATACTATTTGCTGGAACTCTAATTTCACCTCTAACATATTTTTTGAAATCATCTTTTGACCAAGATGCTCTAATATTTATAGAGTTTTCTTTTAAATGATGACAAGAGTTACATATACCTGGTAAAAATGGTTCTGCAACTACATCATTTTTATTAACAGAATTATTTTCCAGTTTCCGTGACATCAAAGTTACTTTTTCGTTTAAATCATTTAAAATTTTTAACTGATAAGTATCTGTAGAATTCTGATTAGAAATAGTATTATAAAAAATAAATAATATTACCATATTCAGAGCTATTAACCATTTAATAGCACCTACTACTTTATTCGTAATATCATATCGGAGTTGATCCTCTTTTCTTCTGAAAGGTGGATCCTCGTAGTTCGATACTCTCCGATTAGCTCTTGGTTCTTTAATCGTACTCATTATCTATCTCCTACAGAGGCTTTAAAAGTATTTAATTTATTCATAGCAATTTCTAATATAATTGGTAATGCTTGTTGAAAGATTGCACCAGCAATAATAGAAATCAAAAACCTATATTCAATAAACTTCTTTAGAGCTTCGATGTTAGATATTGAATCCCAAGATAAATAACACCCAATGATAGCATATGTAATGGCACTTGCTAAATCTAAAAATAAAAACATATAATTATATTTATCTTTATTCCAATACTTTGCTTTAGTTACCTTTGATGGTGCAGCAGCATAGTTTGTTCTAAAGATTAAGAGAGCAAGAACTATGGTAATTAATAAAGCCATCAATAGTTTTAAATCTGGCATTCTAACTCCTCTATTTGATCAATTCATTTAATGTTGCAATTAATTTAGTTAATTCAGAAGATGTTTTATTTGCGGTATACCTTTCATTTGCATCATATGCATTTAATAAAGTATTTATATCTTTTAATAATGCTGGTTCAATTTGAATCTTTGGATTATCTCTTAAAGTTTTAAGATTACCAATAGAATACTCATCATTAAATACTTGGAAAGTTCTATTTAACCAACCATTTAAGAATTTAGATTGAGAAGCATTATCATTTACGATTGACATATATCTTTTAATTTTAATAATTGAAAAATCTATGTGAACATTGAAACTATTTTTTACTAACTCAGAGTTTAGTAAGCCAATAGTTCCACCACCAATAACTCCATCCGGATCAGTTTTAAGATATTCTTGTAAAAGTTTTTTACCTTTAGGGGCTCCAACATTTACACAGAAATCAAAAAATGATTCAGCGAAAGTTTGAGAAAGAATATTATCAGCATTTAAAGTATCCCAAAATTCTACTTTATAGAATTTAATAATTAATGGTCTAAACTTTTTAAGTTTATCATTAATCTCTTTTCTTTGAGATTCAGAAATTGAAATACCTTTAGCTTTATCTGTTCCAAGATTTTTTAAGTCCTGAGCAGAAATTGTTGGTACAACACTAATAATAACATTAATAATATCATTCCAGAATGGTGCATTAGGCCATCTTGTATAAGATACTCCTAAATATGTTAATCCACCTTTATCACCACTATCCATAGATAATTCACCTTCAGACAAAAAGGTTTCAGCTATAGCATTATCAGCTTTTGCCATAATATTCTCCTAATTAAAAAATGCCCTCTGGGATTCCATAAACTCGTCATAAAAGTTACCAGAAGGTTTTTGTTTATCATACATTTGTATGATAATATCTATTACTTTATAATTTACACTATAAGTAGTAGCTTGTGATGCACCTCTTTGTCCAAGTAAATTTTGTAAAGGTAATCCAGTTGGGGCTATACCCATAAATTTAATTAAACCTTGAAGTTCATATGTAAAAGGTTTTAGTATTGCAACCCATAGTGCATTATAATATGGAATTTCCATAAAATAACTTGTATCACTATATTCAATATCTGTTTTAGTAATAAAACCTTTTTTACTTGCCTCTATATAATTATACCAATAATTATGATATTTAAATACGTCGGCATCACTATTTTCTTTCCAAGAAATTGTAAACTCTGTAGAAATATTAGTTCTTGTTGCAACGGAAATTGTTCTTAATCTTCCAGATACCCCTTCATAATCCATACCAAGTTGAACTCCATCAATATCTTTAATAAGATGACCAAATTCTTTTTTTGCTCTTGGTATAATAGTAGAAGCTCCTGGACTAAATTCTTTATATTCTGCAGTCGCATCATTTGAAATGTCAATTACATGTTGTTCCCAAGTTCCACCAATCATATTAACATAATACCAACCATTAACATGTGGAGCCCATTGAGATCTAGTTTTAACTAAAATTTCATGAATAAAGTTTCTAGTAAAACTAGCATACTCATCATTGAAATTTCTCTTTTCTAATAATGCCTTGATATTTCTTTCAATATTATTATCATATAAATTGGTAGATAATTCTTGAGTAAATTCTTTTTTAGTAAATGACATTTTTATCCTTTAAAAACTACTTTTCTCAAAATACCACGGTCTATTTACAAACGCTTGTTTTATTTTTAATAAATATAATAATACATAACATTTTCTAATTTTAAGAATTTGTGCTGGAGAAGCGTTTAATATACCTTTTCCATAAACTAATCTAATAGAAGAATCTATTCTTTCTTTTAATTTAGGAATATTATCTTTTCCTCTTGCACCAGTTATAATATTAGCAGAGTTTGTAATATTTAAGTTTGCAATAGTTTGAGCATTGTTAATTTTCATAGCTTGTAAAAATAATTCAATTGTTTCTTTTACTTCTTCAGCATTTTCTGGAGCTCTAACAAAATCTTCAAATTTAGATATCTCTCCGTGAGAAAGTTTTAGATTTTCTCTAATATGTTCTCTATCATCAAATGATACTGGATTGTGAGTATAAACAATTGATGTATATACTTTATCTGAAAATTGTTGAATAACTGTTAAAGCATTTCTTTCAGTCATAACTTCATCATCTATTTTAGTAGATCCAGTTTTATAACCATCATTGAATGCCGCATAATAATGTTTTGATAACCCAACATAAGCTTGATTAATTCTTGTAAAAGAAGCAATTAATATTGAAGGAATACCTCTAAGTTCATGTGCTGGATGATCCCTAACAGTTTGCCAATATTTAGCATCTATTCTAGGAGCCCATACACTTATAATTGCGTCAAACGTATTTGGATATACTTTTGCTATATTTGTTGATCTAAGTTTATTAGACATAACATATCTAGTAGTAGTATTATCCGAACCATTTTTCCAAAACTTATAGATTCTTCCTCTATATAATTTAACAAACATTAGGGTTAAACATAATTCTCTTAAGAATTTCAAATTTTTATAACAACCGTAGTAATATAATAAAGCTAAAGTTAGATAATATGTATCCATATGCATAGGATTTTGAATAGAGAATCCAACTTCTATTGCTGCTCTTTTTAGAACATCCGGACTAATACCAAGTAATGATAATAATTCAGTATCTAAAGATTTTGGAGCACCAACAGCTTGTGTAAATAATTCAAAGTTTACTGCATTCTGTCCAAGTTTAGTAACTATACCTTGCAGTAAAGTTATTATCTTCTTTAAAACTATTGGATTATTATCTAATTTTTCTACGACGAATTCAAATGCTTTTGGTAGTTTAGTATAACTACCTATTGGTAATAAATCTGGAATCCTTCTTCCAGATAGTTCAGTACCAATATCTTTTGCATCTAATGTAATCGTTTCTACCTTTGGTTCAACTCCACCCAGAGTAGTTAAACCTAATTCATTCTTAAAATTATCGCTCATATTTTTCCCTCATGTTGTTACATATTTTACTCTATTTTACAATACTCTCTATGTCTTCTGTATCTAATGTTGGTTTTTCTATTTTAACTTTTTCTAATGCTTCGTCTAATGGATCATCTTCAGAAATTAATTCAGAGATACCTTTATAGTCATCAAAGTTATAAGAATCTTTATCTGTACCCTCAGCAAACTTTACACCAGCTTTAAACATTTTTAAAGCTAAGTTTCTAACAAGTACATTAACTGCGTCATTGAATTCACATTTAACAATTTTGATATTTCTATCAAATGTTGAATAGTATTCTGGATCAACTTTTTCAGCATAGTTTTTCATATTTAAAATTGAATCATTTGGTAAAATTACTTCTTTTAAAGTATTACCAACCACTTTTTCAAAGATACCATATTTTTTAGAAATTTCTGGATCAAGATCTGAATCAGATTTAACTAATACTTTTATAATATGTTCTACATCGTTCTCATGTAATGTCAATAGTTTTCCACTTTCTAATGGACCAGAAAAATCTTTAACTATTTTTGATCTAAAAGAATTATAAATAATATCTTTAATTTCGTTTTCAGTTAAAGCTTCTATTTTTCTTTTTGTTCTTAAAGAAACGTTAGCCACTTGAGGAGCAACATTTGTTTCCTCATAAAGTTCTCTAGCTAAATCATAAGTTTTTATAATCATTTCTTTAAATTGTGGAATTTCATTTTCCGTTAAATAATTTGAAAACAATTCACCAAACAATTTTAAATCTGTTTTAGCTTTTGCTCCAAAGTCGTTTAGACTAAAATGTCTCATCATTCTTCCTTTATCTTTGATATAATTCGTTTTGTCTATTTCTTACATATTCATTATCGAATATTCCAGGTCTACCATTTATTGGTTGTGCTTCTGGATACTCTTGTTGAGCAGGAACACTTTCTGGATATTGATTTTGTCTAGGTTGGAAATAATTATTAGGATTAACTACTTCTACATTTTGTTGAGGATAAGACTGTTGTCTAGGTTGGAATCTTTGTTCTCTAAGATAGTCCATTTGATTTCTTTGGTTATCTAATCGATTATTTTCAAATCTATAGTTCCCATTTGGATCCATATTAGTACTGTATCTTCCACCTGGTCTTGGACCATCAATTACTCTTGTATTATCATCCCGTTTAAAAGTATTTGTATTTGAAGTAAAATTTGATTCATGTGTAGTATTACTAAACTCATCAAATTTCGATTGTTTATCAAGTAACTCAGTCTTCTTTCTTTCGATTTCAGCTTGTTTCTTCTTTTTCTCTTTAGCGTCAGTTAAAGATTTTAATTCTTCTGAAGCAGATTTAATCTCTGCTTTAATTTTATCAATATTTGCTTGTATTGATTTATATTTAACAGATTCTCTAACTCCACCAAACATAAGATCTTGATTCCATAGATCTTTACCCCAATTTATTGAACCAACTTTTGCAAATTCAGTTAATGGAATTGAACTTAAGAAATTCATTCCCGTCATACTTAAATGAGCTGGCATACTTAATATAATTCTACCCTTAGTAAATATAAACACTGGATTATCATTTAAACCTAATCTAGTTAGCATAAATAATATCTTATTTTGTGGGTTCATAACTTTTGACACTGGGTGATTAATTAATCCCTCTTCAAATTTAATCGTATCAATATAATGAAGGATCTCATATGAAGCTACTAAAGTCTCTTCAGTTAAAATGAAGGCTTTAAATGAATTTTGATTTTGTAATAATCTTTTAATTAATGGATTATTATTAACTTTTAAATCTTTAATTTGACTAGATTTTGAAACAGCCAAATTTGTATATTTTATAAATATTGGTAAGAATACTGATTTAACCAAAGCTTTTCTAAGATCATCACTATTAAGTCCACCAACTTTATATTTTAATAAACCATTTAAAGTTACTTGATCTAATTGATTAAGTAAATCATTAGATACATATCTTTTAAAATTACCACTTGCTTCTGTATTAAATGAATCTATAGTTTCATCTAAAGTAATAGCTATTCCAGACATTGCTGGAGTTACTAATGCAGAATGAAATAATCTTGAATCAATAATATCTACAGTTTTAGTTTCAGATTGTAATCTTTGAATATCTCTATCAAATTGTGCAGAATAAATATATTCATAAACTTCAGAATATAAAGTAGTTAAATATGCTTGAACAATTTCTAAATTAACTTTTAAAGAAATTTTAGCTTCTTTTTCTAAAGAAGTAACCGTAGTATTAAATGATGTATTATTACCATTTAAAGTAGTTAATTCTCCTTGCATCTTTTGAATATCTGCAAGATCTTGTTTATATTTAATTACTGCTGGATCAACGTTATTTGGATTATTAAGGTAATTTGCAATCTCTTGATCTTTTTCTTCTTGAGTAGTAAACCCAGTTAAATCAAGTAATCGTATAATATTTCGTTTAGCAGTTTGAGCTTGATCAGTTGCTAATAATACTTTATCTTTTAAATTCTGAATATACGTTTTACCATTATTAGTTTTAGTATTACTTAAATTTGGAATGTTAGCAAATATATCAGCTTTAAATTTATCAACTAAATCTTTTCTAGTTGTATTAATTCTTGCCTCATCTAATTTACCAATTTCATCTAGAAAGTTTCTAAATAAAGTAGTTTCCAATTCATTAATAATTACTTCTTTGTTAATAGATAATAATGTTTCTTCAGAATTTGCAGGATCTTTTACAGATATTTTACTAATTAAAGTATTTGAATTAATCTCTTCCATAACATTTGATGAAGTATTAAAAGCTCTTAACGCATCAACTATACTTAAAATTTTACCATACTCATGAGTCTTTGCTTGAGCATATTGTCTAAGCATAGGATTATAATTTTCAGTATCGAAGTTAGAAGTTTCTTTAATAAAATTATTAATTTGATCTAAACTAATATTTGTTAAGAACGAAGCATCCTTAATTTCACCATCAGTATTAAATAAATTTAAAAACGTTTTAGAATGAAATTTTGAATCAGTAGCATTAACACCAGATACTCTTTCAGCTATTCCTGAAAACAATCCATTTCTTCCAGATCGTTTACCCATTCCAGCAGCTTTAACTATTTTAATAAACATATCAAAAGGATTAATATTTTCATTTTTACAAGTTTCTAAAAACACAGAAAAGTATTTTCTAAAATTTACACCGTTATTATGAGTAGTACCAATATCTGTTACTTTCATATGTGGAGCAATTAAACACTTTAATACTAAAAATAAAAGAGTAATTTTATCATCATAAATTATTTCGTCTAATAATTGTTGTTTAACTAAATCATTAGATAAAATTAAAAAATCATAATTATAATCTTGATAACCAGATGAAGATTTTATTGGTTCTTCTATATATATTGGAAAAAATATATTAGTTTTATAAAAAGGGTCTGCTGATAAAGCTTGGTATAATTTCTTAGTGTTTTTAAAGGCATGTTTTATAACATTAGCTTTTATTAATCTTTCAGTATCCATGCTATCAGAGTATGGTTGATTAGGACTAGAACTATTACCTTTATTCTCTTTAATAAACTCCATAATGGAAATAGGTGTAATATACTTCGCTCTATCCATATAGATCGAATTAGATAGCTGATTAACTGTAATCAAGTCAGATAATACCTTAATTAAATAACTATCTATATATTTTCTCTCTTTTCCATCTAGGTCTACTAAAGGAAATGAACCTAATGAAATTTTCTTCATTTGGTATCTCCTTAATTAAATTTTATCTGGCTTATTTAGCCGGTTTTGTCTCTTCTTGCATTCCAGATTTCTTTTTAAAGTATGCAGATTTTGCTTGGAATAAATATTTTTTTACTACCATAGATTTGAATTGCATATATTTCTTTTTGAAACCATTTGCTTTTACATATAATGGATCTTTAGCGTCTTTAGCTAATACCATTGAGATTGCAGCAATTGCTGCATTGTTTTTTGCAGTTGCAGTTCTTTTTGTAAAACTATTTGTTTGTAACGACATTTTGTATCCTTAATTATTTTAGTTAGTTAAACTATATTTTGAAATTAAACTTGATTTTGAAAGTGATGGTTTTCTATCCATAATCTTACCTTCAAAAGGAGACGATTGGAATTTATTTTTATGTAATCTTAAATAATTTTCAACTTCTGAATCAACAGAAACTAATTTTTGTTTTAAGAATTTTCCAGCTTCTTTATCTACTTCAAAGAAACCACTTTCTAATCCAGTAGCTAATTTTGATAAATGTAATCTAAACATAATTAATGATAGAATTGCTTCTTTAATTTGTTTATCTTCATCTGTTTCAGTTGGTAAGAAATTTAATAACTGTTGTGGATTATCAGAGTTAGCTCTTGTAATAGTATTTAAAATTCTAGAATGATCTTTTTTAGATTGTAGATTAGAAATTAATAATAATTTATAAATATCAACCAATTTAGTTGCTAGACATTTTCTAAATCTTAATAAAGTATTATAACCATCATTGTTAGAATTTGCTTGACCAAACATTGCTTTAATAAACAATTTTAAAACGTTATAATTTTGTGGTCCAAAGATTCCAGATAGAAATCCTACTTTAGATTCATTACTAATTTGATCATCACCAAAATCTAAAACATTTCTATTTTGTGCAACACATTCTT
>JACCDQ011755700.1_pt1 | contig 13186 bp, 10 predicted proteins | sample 7446031 | NCBI WGS metagenome assembly JACCDQ01 (sample SAMN15323442, study PRJNA562643) | freshwater metagenome | isolation source: river surface water | place: USA:Blue River Watershed | collected 2017-08-17 | reverse complement strand
TGCGCCCAGTTGCACGGCAAGAGGACTTTGGCAATGCTTACGCGTGCATCCGCCGTCGGAGCCCACGCCGGAGGCCGGAATGGAGGTACTTGGTCTGCGGGACCAAACCATGCCCAGACCATGCCTGCCCATTCGCGAGTCGGATAGGCCTTGTGCTTGACCTTTTCCACTAGGCCGGAAGACGCAGGCTCGGACGCCATTTCCAGCACGTTGCCTTGGGCGTCCATTTTCCAGCCATGGTAGAGACAGCGCAGGCCGCCTTCCTCATTGCGGCCATAGACCAGCGAAGCGCGTCGATGCGGACACGCCTCGTCAAGCACGCCGACAGTTCCGTCACTGTCTCGGAACACCACCAGGTTCTCGCCAAACGCCTTGGCCTGCACCGGCGCGCCGTCGGGCTCGCTGACCTCCTCGGTCAAGCAAACCGGAGTCCAATGGCGACGCATCAACTGTCCCATCGGGGCGTCGCCCTCGACGCGACACAGCAGGTCGTTCTCTTCCTTGGTCAGCATGCAATCCTCTCTTGAAAAAAAGCTGGGTTCAGTCCGCGGTGGCGGACGCCCCGCGCCGCAGCACGACCGGTTTGCCACCGAAGCGCAACTTGCACATCCAATGCGCCAGCGCTGCGTCCATGTAGTCAGCGTGCGCAGGGAACCAATCGAGCAGCGCGGCAGCTAGCGTGCGCGTCGGCTCGAACTCCCCGCGCGCCACGCGCTCGCCCACACCCACCACCGAACGAAGTACCGCCGCGTGTTCGTCAGCATGGCACTCGCGCGCCGGGAACTCCGTCTCGGTCATCCAGCGCTCTTCGATCTCAAAGTGTTCGCGCGTGAGACGTTCGAGGTCCGCAAACGCTCTTGCAACTTCTCCATCCGGCGCCTTCAACAGCGCCTCGACGGCCAAGACAAATTCGGCATGCACCTCGTCCATTGGAGGGAAGCCAAGGCGGAAGGCGTCGGGGTCGGCGTGCGCCACCATGCGGACATCAGGGTTCATGACGGTCGCAGCTTTGTTAGAGGCCTAATAGTATTGCGTCAGATCAATGTTTTCAAGCTGTCAGGGTGATGGCAAACCCTTAGCCGCCGAACTGATGCCGTGTGCGCCCGCTGACACAATCGAGTGTTCATCAATCGTGCAAACCTCAATCGACGTGTCCAAGAACGACTCGAGCCGCGAGGCGGACATTGCCAACCGAGTGCTACGGCACTGGCATGAGGCGGTTCCCAACGACCGCATGGCCCATCTTGTGAAGGACGCGACCCGCGTATTCCTTCGCTCCCTCCAGTTGCGCCTCGCGCGCCACGACGTCCAGCTGGGACACTGGGCATTCCTGCGCATCCTCTGGCAGCGGGATGGCCTCACCAAGCGAGAACTCAGCGTCGAGGCCGGAGTGATGGAACCGACCACGGTCGTTGCACTGCGCGCGATGGAGTCGCTTGGCTACGTCGAGTTGCGCAAGCGACCCGAGAATCGGAAGAACATCTATGTCTTCCTGACGCCTCTCGGCAAGCGCATGAAGAAGTCGCTCATCCCGTTAGCCGAGGAGGTCAATGCAGTGGCGCTGGCGGGGCTATCCGAGGTGCAAGTAGAGACGACCCGGAAGGCGCTTCTTGTCATGGTGGCCAATCTTTCCCGCGACTGCGCTGGAAGCGACGGATGATCGTCATCCATTGACAGCCGGCGAACCTATCGGGCCACACTCATCAGCCCCTGCACGACGGCCACACGCGTCTTGCCTTCTTCTCTGGAGTCGCCACCCTGAGCTCACACAACTCGGCTCCGCTGCTAGTGTGGTGCGCCGCTCTGTTCTGTACTTATCGTGAGGCTGCAGCCAGAGCGGCCTTGGCCCGCGTGACCTTGGCCAAGGTGTCCGAGGCGCTGGCGGTCCAGATGAAGGGCTTGGGGTCGATGTTGTGGTCGGCGACGTACAGGTCGATGGCCAGTTCGAGCTCGGGCACGCTGGTGAAGCTGTAGCGGGGGACGCGCTTGTCTGTGATGTCGCGGAAGAAGCGTTCGACCATGTTCAGCCAGGACGCGCCGGTGGGGGTGAAGTATGACGACGCGCGGATGCTTGGCTAACCAAGCCTGGCACCTCAGGGTGGCTGTGCGTGGCGTAGTTGTCCACGATCAGATGCAGCGTCAGGCCCTTGGGTGTCTTGCGGTCGATCAGGCGCAGGAACTTCAGCCACTCGGCGTGTCGATGCCTGGGCTGGCACATGGAGATCACGCTGCCGTCCAGCGTGTTCAGCGCGGCGAACAACGTCGTCGTGCCGTGGCGCTTGTAGTCGTGCGTGACGGTGCCCGCGCGGCCAGCCTTCATCAGCGATCCAGGCTGCGTGCGGTTGAGCGCCTGGATCTGGCTCTTCTCGTCGCAGCTGAGCACCAGGACATGCTCCGGCGGATTGAAGTACAGGCCCACCACGTCCAGCAGCTTGTCCTCGAAGCGAGGATCGCGCGAGACCTTGAAGCTGCGGCTCAGGTGCGGCTTCAGGGCGTTGTTGCGCCAGGCCCGACGGACCGTCGTGGCGCTTACCCCAAGGTGCTCGGCCAGCGCGCGCGTGCTCCAGTGCGTCGCGTTGGCAGGCCTCTCGTGCTGCGTGGCCTGCACGATGCGCGACTCCATTTCGACCATCATGCTGGCAGGTCGGCCCGAACGCGGCGAGTCCTTGCGCAGGGCGTCGATTCCGCCTGCGAGGAAGCGAGCCCGCCACAGCGCCACCTGTCGCCGGTCCAGGCCAACCTCCAGGGCAATCTCCTTGTTCTGCATCCCCTTGGCCGCCAGCAGCACGATGCGCGCACGCTGCTGAAGCCGAACCTCGATGCGCTTGCGCTGCACCAGGATGTGCCGAACTTGGACTGGGCACCCCTGGCCCGTCACCGGATGCCCGACAGTCTGCCGTTGCCGGCGAGCTTCAGCGCAGCTTCGTTGTCGACGATCGAGCGCGCCGGCGCAGAGCCTCTCCCTGCCAACGGTGTCCGGACTGCAGCCGCGAGCCGGCGCAGTCACAGCCCGTACTGGTCGACCGACGACGCGACGACCATCTATCGGGCGTTGGCACGCCACATCAGGCGGCATGTGGCCCGGGGCACTGAGGTTCACGCGATCGACTTCATGCTGAACCCCGATCCCCTGCAGATGGGCAGCAGGATGCGCGCCCGGCACGGGGCGCTGGTGGCGTTCGCCGATCTGTTGTTCACCGAGTGCATGGAGACCAATGCCGGCCTGCGGCGATGGCCCTATCGTGATCCACGTACCGGTGCGAACCGAGCAGTCCGGGACGGGCTGGTCCAAGGCGCCCTCGACGGCGGTAATGCGTGGCCGCCCGCGTCGCGGGCCGCACGGCTGGCCTGGGTGCGCAGGCAGGCGGCCTGCGCTGCGATCACGCACGCGTGGCGGCGCGCACAGAGGTTCGCCATCCACGCGGCCGCGACCGGCTCGCCGACTGGAACGCGGCCACCGCGCAGTACGGCCCTGCTGGAGCCTCCCAGTGGGCCTACATCGACCAGCTCAAGCTGAGCGGAACGGCTCTCTGGTTCAACGCCCCGCCGCCGTACCAGGTGACCTGGGCTGCGGCGGTCATCGGCGAACACCTGCGCTTCGTGAGCGTGCCCGCGACGGCGCGGATCGACTGGACGCTGCCGCGCGCGAGCAAGGTTCTGCGGCGGGCCAACTGGGCTGAGGCCCAACAGCAACGGGCGACGGAACTGCTCGTGTCTTGCAGCGGCCTGTGCCTCACCTGGTCGGCGCACGGCGGCTGGGGCGTGTGCGCGTCGGCAAAATCGGAGATCGCGCCGACCAAACGCCACCGCTGCTGGGCGTCGCCGGCACGCCGCGGTTCTGGGTCTTCCCGTGGCAAGGCGGCTTCGCGGCCAGGGCTTGCGAGGTCAGGATCCAAGGCTTCGGCGCCACGGCTCGTGAGGCCGTCGACGCCCTGCGGGCGGCCGTTCGGCAGCACCGCAAGCAGTTCCCGCAGGAACACTCCAGGCCAAACACGTCAACGTCCAACCCGGTCCCGTTGCGCCCGGATTGTCATCTGGGGTACGAGGCGCAGGTCAGTCTGGAACTGCAGGCGCACGGCTTCTGGAAGCGGGCCTGGATGTTCGGCAACCTCGCCCGCGAGCACTTGGCATCCGGCCCGCGTTCACGCCGCCGATAGGCCTGTTGCCCTGGCCGAGGCCGATGAAGCGCAGCGGCGAACGCCTGCCTCCCGACATCGGTGACGTTGCTGTGCCGGGTGAATCGGCGTAGTTTGGAAAGCTGAGCGCCGCAGCCGCCGGGCCAAGCATCAAACTTGGTTGCAGGGTGGCATCAACATTGGTTGCATGAGCGCAAGCGACCCTCGCCTTGCGATTTTTCATCTCCAAACGACGTCCTGATAAGTCCACTTAGTAGGACATCGCAAAAATTCTTCTATAGTGCTGGTTGGATATCCAGGGAGTGCCGTTGGAACGCACTGCAAGCGCCGCTCTAGAGGGAAAACGGGCTGAGGCAAGCGCCGGCGACCCGGGATCGCCCCTGCCGCGCCGCCGCGGCCGCCCGCGAGGCTCTCAGACGCGGCTGCTGACCACCGGCGTTGGCGAGCTGGGGCGCCACCACTTCGCCTTCTTGCGCGCGTTGATCGACGGCATCGACCTCGAGCAGGCCTGGAAGCGGTACCTGGCCTTCTCGGGCGGCTTCAACGATCGACGGCACTTCGCCAGCCGACTGCGGCAGCTGGTCGACGTCATTGACCGAGCGGGACCCCAGCGGGGTCGGCAGGCCGAGGCGAGTCTGGTCGTACCTGCCCTGCGCGCCCTGCCCGACTTCGTGCCCGCGCGCGGCCGCCCGGGGGCCGGAAAAGCCGGACACTTCATCGGACCCGGAGCGCCCGGAGAGGCGGCCGACCAGGCCTCAACGCCTCCCCCCTCCCCTCCCCTCGAGGACTGGCGGTCGGAGTACTGCCGCAGGACCGGAATCGACGAGGACTTCTACACGGAAGCCGAGTGGCTCGAGCTCTACGTCGACGAGTTCGGGGAAGCGGCCGTCATGCCCGCTGCAGGGGCAGGAAAAGCCGGACACATGGCGGCACCGCCCTCCCCTGCCCTGTCCGCAATGACCCACGCCAGGCTGGCAGAGCGAGTCGAGTCCGAGCGCCAGCCGCGCCTGTCGCCGACCCAGCGAAAGGCGGTGCTCGAGGCGCTGGCCGCGCTCGAGCAGGTGCTGGCGCGTGAGCCCAGCCTGGACGATGAGGTCGGCTTCTGGCTGGCTGCCGGGATGCCCAGGGAACTGGCAAGGGTCGGGGTCAAGTCCCTCGGCGACCTGGTCAACTTCATCAACGTCTACGGCTTTCGCTGGCACCGGCGCGTCTCCCGGTTGGGGGTCGTGCGGGCTCGCCGGCTGCTGGACTGGCTTGCGCCCCTTGCGGAAGCTCGCAGCCGCCCTCTGAAGGAGTCGGCCAGACGGCCGGAGACCGACCTGGCGCTGCTGCGTAAGCGGGAAATGGCCGGGTCGACGGTATCCGACCGGTTCGCGCTCGTTCCCATCTTCGACGGCACCCTTCCGGATGCCCTCTCAGGTCGGATCGGGACCTTCCGTGCCCAGGACGCCAACATCTGGGGCGCTGAGACCGACGTTCAGGCGATCGGCCAGTGGCTCAGCCGCTACCGGGGCCAGACCCTGCGCGACTACACCCGGGTCGCAGAGCGCTTCTACCTGTGGTGCACCCACGTCCAGCGCAAGGCGCTGTCGTCGCTCCTGGAGGCCGATCTGCAGGCCTACCAGGCCTTCCTGGCGGCCCCGCCGGCGGACTGGGTGCAGGAGCGCAAGGTGCGTCGCGAGGACGCATCCTGGCGGCCTTTCCGGGGGCCGCTGGGGCGCAACAGCCAGCGCCATGAGTTCACCGTGCTCGGCAGCATGTTCAGCATGATGCTCGAGAAGGGCTACCTGCGCGCCAACGCCATGGCCAACATGGGAGGCACCCTCGGGCTGGTGAAGCCAAGCATCGACGTGCGCCGTTCCTTCAGCGACCGGCACTGGGCTTTCGCCCTGCAGGTGCTGCATGAAAAGCCGGACACTTCGGAGCGACGGCGGCTGGAACTGCTGCTGGAACTCGGAAGTTCCACGGGGCTGCGGCTGTCGGAACTGGCCACGACTCGCATGAAGGGCTTCCGCCAGGAGGAAGTGGACGGTGAACCGGCGTGGTTGCTCGAGGTCGTCGGCAAGGGCGGCAAGCTTCGGACGGTCGTGGTCCTGGACCACGTCAAGGAACTGATCGAGCAGCACCATCGCGACATGGAGGCTGCCGGCGTTGGCTTCGACCCAATGGTGCGCAGGGTCCAGGTCCCGGGCAGCCTGGCCACGACAGCAGCCGGCGAGCGTGCGTTGGGCCGGTCGGCCGAGAGGATGTCGACGGTGGCCCGGGTCGACGACAGCCTAGCCAACGTTTTGGAACGTGAAGCCCAGCAGGCCTGGCGGCCTCTGGTCGGCATCCTTCGCCGCCCTCCTCCACGCCGCAAGCTCGACCACCTCGGGGTGGCTTTCGTCGATCGCAAGGAGTCGACCCAGGCGGACCGGTTCGGCGCGCTCGAACGGTCAGCGATCTACAAGCTCTTGCGGCGCTTCTTCCGTGACGTGGCCACGGCGGCGGCATCGAGGAGTGACGCTCCGGATGCGACCGAGTTTCTCGGCGCATCGACCCACTGGTTGCGCCACACCTTCGCGAATACGGCGGTGAAGCAGATGCAGCCGCAGGTGCTTCAGAGTCTGCTCGGTCACTCCGATCTGCGCGTGACGTCGGTCTACGTCAAGGCCGACGCCACCGACATCGTTCGCGGCATCCGGTCGATGAAGCGAGCGTCCGATGGAGCCAGGCCAAAGTCGTAGCCCTTGACAAGGCAGTTGGCTGGGGAAAATGACCGGTCATGCTGCTTGCTCACCGCATCAGGCTCGACCCGAACAACGTCCAGGCTACCTATCTCGCCCGGGCCGCAGGTACGGCGCGATTCGCCTTCAACTGGGGGCTGGCCGAGTGGGAGCGGCAGTACAAGGCCTGGCGTGCCGACTCCAGTCGGGAACGACCCTCTCAAGCCGCATTGCGTCGCCAACTCAACGCCATCAAGCGCGAGCGGTTCCCCTGGATGCTGGATGTCACCAAGAACGCCCCGCAGATGGCGATCATCCAGTTGGGCGAAGCCTTCAAGAACTTCTTCGCGGGCCGGGCTGGCTACCCCCGATTCCGCAGAAAGGGCGTGCACGACCGCTTCACGCTCACCAACGACCAGTTCGCGATCGACGGACGTCGCATACGAGTCCCAAAGATTGGCTGGGTGAGGATGAGGGAGGCCTTGCGCTTCACCGGGCGGATCATTTCGGCGACGGTATCGCGCGTTGCCGACCGCTGGTTTGTCAGCATCACCGTAGACACACACGATCTTTCACATCTGCCTGCAGCCGAGAACCAAGGCGTGGTGGGTGTCGATCTGGGTGTGTCAGCGTTGGCGACGCTCTCAACCGGCGAGGTGGTTGCAGGCCCGAAGCCACACAAGGTCCTCCTGGGTCGCCTGAGGCGGCTCTCTCGAGGCCTGTCGCGCAAACTCAAGGGATCGGCCAACCGCCGGAAAGCCAGGATGAAGCTCGCACGGTTGCACGCCAGGATCGCAGCAATCCGCTCGGCCGCTCTGCATCGGCTCACGACAGGCCTGACGCGGCGGTTCCACACCATCGGCATCGAGCATCTGAACGTCCGCGGCATGCTGGCAAATCGGTCACTCTCGCGCTCCATTGGCGATATGGGCTTCTTTGAGTTTCGGCGCCAGTTGGACTACAAGGCTGCGATGCGAGGCGGCCAAGTGGTGTTGGCCGATCGCTTCTTTCCCAGCAGCAAGATGTGCTCCGGTTGCGGCCACAAGGTCGACGAGTTGCCGCTGACCATGCGCCAGTGGTCGTGCCTCGTCTGCGGCCAGTCCCACGACCGGGATGAGAACGCTGCGGTGAATCTGAGAAATTGGGCGGTGAGTTCCACCGCGACGGCCCGTGGAGAGGAAGGCTCTGGCTTCGGTCGCGAGACCCTAGCGAAACCGGCCTCAGCGAAGCGGGAAGCAACCGGCCGGTCCGGCGCAAGGCGCGCGGGTCGCGGAAGCGTTGCAGAACGGTGTGGTACGGAACCACACGCCCCGCTCGGCAAGCAAAAGCAGGGGTGATTCAGGTGCCTGTGGTACGGTACCACGGAGACTTTCCGGCGGCGCGTCGGGCGGCCGCAAGAGGTTCTCACTGAGCGGGCGGACCGAGAAAAACCGCTCCGTGGTTTCGTACCACGGAGGCGCTCCATTAAGCGTCCGGGAGATCGGAAAGCAACTTCTGCAGCGCTTCCTCGAACGCTGGCCAGCGCGCCTGGGAGAGGACCCCACGGGGCAACTCCACAGTCACCGCCCCGCCCTTGCCTGCCCGGATCACGCCCTTCTTGCCGTCCGCCAGCGCGAAGGTTCGAGAGATGTCCTTCGCCTTGGTTTTGCCCTTCGTCTTGACCGCTTCCGTCAGTGAACGAAACACCTCGGCAGCCGCCGGCTTCGGCGACCGGCCCGCCAGCGACCGGGCCGCGGCGAGAACGGCATCGGGGTCCTGCTCGAAGGCCTTGTCCAGCGCCACTGCCCAGCGAAACTGGATCTCCACGGGGCTGCGGAAAGCACCCACGACCTCCTGCGGCAGTTCAGCAACCCGCAGTGCCTTGGCGACGTTGCTATGGTCCAGCCCGATCTGCTCAGCGAGACGCCTTGCACTGGGAAACAGGCCCTCGTTCAGAGCCTTGTGATAGCTGACGCCCTGCTCCCAGGCTGACAGGTTCGAGCGGCCACGGTTCTCCCGCTGCATCTGCACGTAGAGGGTCTGGTCATCGACGTTCTCATCGACAACGGCCCGGACCGGCAGACCCAGTTCGAGGCAAGCGCGCGTCCGGCGCGAGCCGTACACCAATTCGAAGCGCGGGCCGTCTCCCTGCTCGCCCGGTGCTCCGCGCATCGGCCGGACCTTGATCGGCTGAACGTTCCCGCCGGCGCTCTCGATCTCCCGCTTGAGCTCGATGAAGGCCTGGCTCGAGAACGAGTCTGGATGGCGGTCGGCCCAGCGTGTCAGCACGATCTGGCGCGGGTCAATCAGTTGCTCGCCGACCTGCAGTTTGAGCTTCTCGATCTCGGCATTGAGCTTCGAGACGGCTTCCGTGTCGGCCGCTGCGCCGGAGAGCATTCTGGAGAGCATCCCCACCCCGGTGCGAGGAACAGCTGGCTTCACGTCGGCCTGAGGCTCGGTCGCCGCTGCGGGTGCGGGCGCCTCGACATGGTCCGGAATCTTGAAGGCGATTCCTTGCCCCTTCTTCGGAGTGGCCACCTCAACCTCCCACCTGGCGCTGCCAGAACGTTTCCATCTGCTGTTCGATCAGGTCCACGAACCGATCGTAGGCTTCGAAGGCGCTCTTGAACGTGCGCGTCGAGGCGTTGTCGCGACTCGCGTCGTAGACGGTTCCGAACTCCTTGCTGGCGGTGCGAACAGCCTCGACGTCCGGAATTTCAACGGGCAGGACGCGCTCGGCGTAGGCGGCCTGAATCCACTCGCGGATGATCGCAGTCGACTGCCCGGTGTTGTCCTTGGGCGCGGCGTACTTCACCTTCGACAGCAGGATGTTGATGAACGCGAAGTCCTTGCCGGCGCCGCGGCCGGCAAAGTCGTCTGCCAGGTCCTTGAACAGGTCCCAGAACTGCGCGCTCGACGCGAAGTCCAGGTTGCTCGGCGGCAGCGGCATGACGATGCCGTCGCTTGCCATGAGCGCGTTCACCGTCAGGAACGACAGCGACGGCGGCGTGTCGCAGATGATCACGTCGTACTTCGACCGGATGGGGTCGAGGCCGTAGTCGAGCGTGCGCCAAAACTGGAACGATGCTTCCTTGAGTTGCCGCGTCGGCAGGATGAACTCAGCAGAGAAGAGGGGAGAGGAGGAGGGCACCAGGTCCACGCCGTCCCAGTACGTCGGCCGGATCGCGTAGTTGATGTCCGGCTCGTCGCCGCTGAACAGCGGCAACAAGGTCTGGGTGACGTCGACCTCTGCGTCGGGAAGGAATCCGAAGAGGGTCGTCATGCTGCCCTGCGGATCGACGTCGACCACCAACACCTTGTGGCCTCGCATGCTGAGGCCTTGGGCGAGGGTGGTTGCCGTGGTCGTCTTCGAACTGCCGCCCTTGAAGTGCGCCGTGGAGATCGTGATGGCCTCGCCACCTTCGGGCCGCAGATGGGCCGATCGGTAGTGGCGGGCCCACTGCCGCATCTCCGAGAGCGTGAACTCGCGACGCGCCCCAGTCGAGGTCAGTCGCCCGGTCGGAAGCCCACCCGGATTGCGCACGCGATAGTCATACTGCGAGCGCTCGATCTTCAGCCGCTCGATGAGTTGCGTCGCCGAGAACGTCGGAGGCAACTTGCGGGCATCCGGCGCTAGCATCACCCCGCGGGCCTGCGCCACGATGGAGGTCGCGCGCTCTGCCTGCTCAGTGATCGCCTTCAGCGAGATCGGGTGGGTGGCTGACGGCCCCTGTGTGGGCGGCTCCATGCGTTCCTTGCAGTGCGCTATGACAACGAACGCAATTCTACGTGAGGCAGTGCTTTTTCAAGACATCGATGCATTCCACGTCTATCGCAGATGAGTCGGTGCATCGGAGTCATAGAGCCTGGATTTCCGGACGTTCTGCACCCTTCCTCTAAGGTCAGTCGTCGATCAGTTTAAGAAGTTCAATAGTTCAAGACTTTCATGGCCGGAAATATATGTGAAATCAATAGGTTAGACGGTATTCCGTCCGGACTCCTGGCCTGAGCCGTCCGGACATCACCGCGGAAGCGTCCTTGAAGCGACCTGGAGGCGTCCGGAAAGTCCTGGGGGTAACTTCCGCGCCTGTGGATAACTTGCTGTCCGGCTTTTCATACCCTGCCTCGGGTCACCGGATGCCTCGGCAGTACCTGTCCGAACTGGCCAGCGTGCCGCGAAAGCGTCCGGGTTTTCAGGTCCCTGGTAGCCGCAATCTTGATCAGGTCTGATCGAACGCCACCAAGGACATGTAGCGTCCAAGAGACGCTGGTCAACCCGGACGTTTGACCGAGACCGGCGACCTAGAATGGACGCATGAGCGGCGTGGCAATCGTGAGGCAGATGGATGTGGTGCAGGGCATGCTGCACAAGTCCGTCATTGCCTTGGCGATCGTGCCGACCAATCGCTCGTTGACGGTCACCGGCCGCAAAGCGTACTCCGTGATGCTGCACCTTGCACAGATGCAGGCGGCCGCAGGAACCGAGGGACCGGACGGCGGATTCGCCGCGCCACTGAACTCGATCCTGCGCGGCTTCGGCGCCACCAACAGCATCTCGAGCGACGCGAAGAAGTACATCGATCAGATGATCTCGACGAAAGTCGAATGGCGACCGCTGTCGAAGTCCGAGCAGCAACTGCCACTGACCTTCGACACGAACGGGAAAGAAGAGGGCGCTCCGGCGCCGCAGATCACCGACGAACTGCGCATCTTCAACCTGCTGGCGGAAGTGCGCATCTACAAGCGCGCGGGCGAGAACTGGGTCACCTGGTACTACCCGCCATCGATTCGCGAAGAGCTGGTCAGCCCCTCCCGATGGGCGCAGGTCGACTTCGCCGTTCTGCGCCAACTCACGACCTACTGTGCGGTCGCGCTCTACGAGATGTGCGCACGATATCGGGACAGCCCGGCGGGCGTCACCAGCCGGCAGCACTGGACGTGGTGGGCAGAGACGCTGCGGAGCTCACCGACCTCCAAGGTCCGCGCCTGGCGCAAGTTCAAGAACGAGTTCGTGACGCCGGCCATCAAGGAGATCAACGAGCTCGGCGACATCGAGATCGAACTGATCGAGTTCAGGCGAGGGCGCGAGGTCGAGTACGTTCAGTTCGGCGTGAAGAAGATGGCGCGCCGGCCTGAGCGGATCGCGCCGGCGGCGCCGGACGTCACCAACATCCTGCGCGGCGGAAAGCTCGGGATCCGCGACACGGTGATCGAAGAACTCGAGCGCACGTATGGCGTCGACGCCGTCACTGAGGGGCTGGATCGCTACGAACGATTCATGAGCGGAGGCGATCGCCCGCGCATCGGCAACGCCGGTGCCTACCTGCGAACCATCATCGCGAACAAGGCGCGCGAGGAGGCCGCGGCAGGGCAGGGCGCCGCACCGGAATCGAGTGCTCAGGTCGTGGTCGAACCGGCGAAGACACCAGCCGTGGCCCGATCGCAGCGAGACATCGAGGACGCGGAGCGGCACCGCCGCTTCACGTTGATTCGCGATCAGTTCGCCAAGCTCGAGCCGGACGAGCAACTCGAGTGGGTTCGGCGGGTGCGCGATGAGGCCGATGCGACCACGGCACCAAGCCCCAGCATATTGAAGCGCCTCGCGCGTGGCGAATGGCAGTCCCCATTGGTCCAGGTGATGGTGATCCAGCACTACGCCAAGAGCGAACTGGGCGAGGACTGGGCGAGCCTGCCGGCCGACGAGTTCGAAAGCCTGATGGCCACCGACGCGAACAGCGAGCGGGACGTGGGCTGAGGCTCGCACTGAGCAAAAAGAAAGCCCCACCGCTTGCGCGATGGGGCTGAGGTCGTCGCGGTCAGGCCGCCATCTTCTCCGGGACATCTTCGACGGCATCGCTGCCGACTTCGTCCTTCCCGAGGTCAAGTTCGGCGTCCAGCTCACGCTGCCGCACGACCAACGACGCGAGTCGCTGCTCATGCTCGAACGGCCGCTGAAGCTCCGCAGCCAGGCCGTCGAGCTTCGCCCGCATCTGGGCCAGGCGCTGCGCGCAGTCGTCGCGGTGGGGCGCGATACCTTGGATCGCGTCGATCAAGGCGGCATGCAATGCCGGCCCGGTCTGACAAACGCGGCACTCGTGGGAGCTTGCGCCCCGCACGAACAGATGCACCTCGTCCTCTGCGCGTCCGATGAAGACGCCCAGCTCGAAGCTGCCGATCGCACCCACCACCTCGTCTCTCGCAGATCGCGAGATCGCGGTACGAGCGCTGCGAACGACCGCACGCAGGGCATCGCCGATATCCTCTCGGCCTCGGTAGCTGCGACGATGGATGTCGACCACCAGGTCCGTTGCCAGCAGCGCCTGGGCTTGCATGGCATCCGCTTCCAGCGCCGCGAGCAGCCGTTGA
>JACCDQ010396279.1_pt1 | contig 13188 bp, 11 predicted proteins | sample 7446031 | NCBI WGS metagenome assembly JACCDQ01 (sample SAMN15323442, study PRJNA562643) | freshwater metagenome | isolation source: river surface water | place: USA:Blue River Watershed | collected 2017-08-17 | reverse complement strand
ATAGAACATTGATAAACCTGTGTTTGCAATGGTATCGCTAACAGCCTGTTGCGGTGTTTTATTGTTGTTTAATAGCTCATCTTTGTACCTTGTCAAGAAATAAATTGTCCCATCCGAGGCAATACCAAAAGCAATCGAGAAAATTAGTACGGTAGAATATTTCAAGTGAATATCAAAATACCCCATCAGACCAGCCGTAATTAAGAGCGGAATAAGGCTTGGTAAGGTTGAAATAAAGACCATTTTCCAACTACGGAATAACAAGGCCATGATAATACAAATCAAGAAAATCGCTTGTAAGGTACTTTCCATCAAATTGCCTTGTAAGTAGGCATTTTGCCACGCATAAATTACGCTATTTCCTGTGATTTTGGCATCATAACCTCTCGTGTCTCCTTTTTTATACAACTCACCCGTTTCAGCATTATAATTAAAAATAGAGTCAATTTTTGGTTGTAACTCATTGATTAATTGCGTTGTACGAACTGTTCCGCAGTCAGATATTTGGAAACTCACACGGGTAAAACGTTTCGTAGAATCAATAAATCCTTTGAACGAGTTTTCTTTTCCTGCTATGCTTGAATTATACTCTCGTAACTTGTTTAATTCATCAATACCTGGGAGAACAAAGTACTTCGGGTCACCTCCTCGATAAGCTTGGTAAATGTATTTCGTTGCTGTTACTAAAGAGATTGCTTTTGTAAATTCTGGATACTTGGCAAATTCTTTCTCCATGCGTTTAATCTTCGTGAATAGTTCGGGCGAAGACATCACTCTGCCAGGTTCATACGTATCAATTGCAATTTCAAAAGGCATTACCCCTTTAAAGTTTTTCTCCACAAATTTCAAATCTGTTAAAATAGGGTTGTCTTCCGCCAAATCATCGACGATATAGCCAATAGATTTGATTTTGAGCATTCCTACAATAGAACCAACAATGATCACAATGATAATTCCATAAATAACAGGTCGGTGATTATGGACTAATTTGTCAATGCCTAACAAAATTTTAGTTACTCGTTTGCTTTCTAAGTGAGCTGTTTGCTTCGCAGAAGGGGCTTCTAAATAGCTGAATACAATTGGAATAAAAGTCAAGGATACCAAGTAAGTCAGCATAACGTTAATGGCAGCTACAATCCCGAAGTCAGATAAAAACGCACTACCCGTAAACGCAAACACCCCAAAACCAATACTCGTTGTTAGGTTGGCAAGTACAAGTGTAGGGCCTACTTTCTCGATACTTGTATGCAAAGCCAAGAGCTTATCACCATGGTTGGCATATTCTTCATGGTATTTGTTCAGTAAGAAAATGGTATTGGGTACACCAATCACCACAATCAGCGGAGGAATCAATCCTGAAATCACTGTGATTTTGAAGCCAAATAACACGATAATCCCTAGCGAAGAAACAATACCGATTAAGACCACAATGAGGGCAAAAAACATCACCTTCACATTGCGGAAGAAGAACATCAGAATCAGAGACGTAACCAAAATCGAAAGCCCTAAGAATACACCCAATTCATTGGAAATCTGAGCTGTCATTTCGGTACGAATAAAAGGCATACCTGATAAATGAAGGTTGACTTTATTCTTTTCCTCAAAGGTTTGAGCAAGTTCTTTAATTTTCTTAACGAGTGTAACCCTTGATTTATCGTTAATCGATTTCTGATTAAAGGTAATCATCATCAAGTGAGCATCTCCTTGTTCGGTAACAATTAAGCCCTGATAAGCAGGAAGTCTGCTCAATTTCGCTTTTACCGAATCGACCTCTGCTTGAGAAACCGCACGATGGTCAATTAATGGCTGAATATCAAAGCGTTTAGCGGTATCATTTTTACTTATAAGGGGAACGTTTCCTGCATAAACAACGGCTTTAATACCGTCCATTTTTTTGATTTCAGCCGCTAAATCTTGCCATTGCTGGAAGAAAGAAAGGGTAAATAGTTGTTTGTTTTCAACGCCAATAACCATGACGCTCCCGTCTTCTCCGAATCGTTTTTTGAAAGCCTCATATAACTGAAAGCGTTCATCCGACTTAGGAAGAATTTTGGGTAATTCGCTTGAAATTTGAATTCTACTGGCTGAAATAGTCATGAAGATGGCCAAGATGACTACGCCAGCTAGGTAGGCGATTCGGTTGTTAAGAATACTGTTGGCTACGTTTTTCCAGAAGTGTTTCATTAGTAAATTTTTGACGCAAGAATTTCTGCCCAAAGTAAGTCTTCGGGAGTCGTAATTTTAATGTTTTCGTATGAACCTTCGATTAAATGAATATTAAATCCTGCTGCTTCTGCCACGCTGGCATCATCAGTGAAGGTACTTAACTCTTCAGTTTCAAACGCTTTTTTAATTACTGAAACTTGAAAAGTTTGCGGAGTTTGAATAAGTCGAACCGTTGAACGGTCGATGGCACGATTAGCGACACCGTCGATTAATCGTACAGAATCTTTTGAAGGCACACTGACTACCGCAGTTCCTTGCTGCTGGGCTACCTCAAAACTTTCAAGAATGGTTGTGGTTGAAACAAAAGGGCGAACGCCATCGTGGATGGCCACTAGCCCTTCATTACCGATAGCAGCTAAGCCATTTTTTCCTGATTGGTAACGGCTATTTCCTCCCTTTACAAGCGTATGAGGAACTTCTTTTGCCAGCACTTCATGCTTACTTAAAAGAGCTTGCCAATAATCAAATTGTGTTTCGGGTAATACCAGCACGAGTTCAATACTTGAATCCGCTTCTTTGAACCGTTTGAGGGTGTGCAACAAAATAGGAACGCCTCGTACTTCAATAAATTGTTTGGGAATGTCGCTTTTCATGCGGCTACCGCTTCCTCCTGCCACAATAATGGCATATTTGGGTTGCGAAGTACTAGCAGATTTCGTTGAGTGCATAGGGGAGGGTCAGGTCAACAAAAGAATAAGTCGGTATTGATTTTGTGCCAATACCGACTTATAGAATCAATGAATATTAGATAATTAACATGGCATCGCCATAACTAAAGAACTTATATTTTTCTTTGATAGCAATTTCGTACGCTTCTTTAATCAGGTCGTAACCTCCAAAAGCTGCCGTCATCATAATCAAAATAGACTCAGGCAAGTGCATATTTGTTAGGAGTGCATTCGGAATTCTGAAGTCGTAAGGAGGGAAGATAAATTTATCTGTCCAGCCTTCAATTGGCTTCAAGTGACCATCTGCCGAAACCGAAGATTCTAAGGCCTTCAACACGGTTGTTCCTACGGCACAAACACGTTTTCCATTATCGATTGCTTCGTTTACTTTATCGCAACAGCTTTCATTAATCAGGAAATTCTCAGAGTCAGTTTTGTGTTTGGTCAAATCCTCCACATCTACTTGACGGAACGTTCCTAAACCTACGTGAAGCGTCAATGGCGAAAAGTCGATACCTTTCAACTCCATACGTTTCATGATGATTTTGTTGAAGTGCGTTCCCGCTGTTGGTGCTGCTACAGCTCCTACGTGTTCCGCATAAATAGTTTGGTAACGTTCTTCGTCAGAAGCTTCTACCTTACGTTTAAAGCGAATTTCGTCAGGAAGTGGCGTTTCCCCTAATTCATGAATAGCCTTCATCAAGGCATCATGGTCTCCATCATACAAGAAGCGGATAGTACGTCCACGAGAAGTCGTATTATCAATTACCTCTGCTACTAGGTCACTATCGCCAAAGTACAATTTGTTACCTACACGAATTTTACGAGCAGGATCAACCAAAACATCCCAAAGACGGTGTTCACGGTTCAATTCACGGAGTAAAAATACTTCGATTTTTGCACCTGTTTTCTCTTTTTGACCAAATAAACGAGCAGGGAATACCTTCGTGTTGTTGGTGACCATTACATCTCCGTCATCAAAATAATCTAAAATGTCAGAGAACATTTTATGCTCAATTTGTTTGGTCTTGCGGTTAACGACCATCAATCGAGATTCGCCACGGTGTTCCGGTGGATACAGGGCTATTAGGCTTTGAGGAAGGTCAAATCTAAATTCCGAAAGTTTCATTCTTATTGTTGTTGCTGTTTTATTCTCTATCAAAGGAGTGTCTGTTAAAGGGTGGATACTGGATTATATACCAAAGCCCAACGTCCTTCGACAAATGACCTCAATACGATTCTTACAAAGATACAATTTCAAAGGGGGGCTTGTCAACCCCAAAGACAAATAAAAAGACCAAGTAGGGCTATACTTGGTCGAAAAGGTGTTTTTATTTTAAAATATTTTTCTTATTTTGCTGATTTTCCCTTTTTCTGCAAAGTATTCTCTTTTTTGAGCTGTGATTGAATTTGTTTCCAAATGATTTCTAAGTCTTTATGCTCTGCTATATTCTTGACTTGATGAATGTGTTGTTGAGCAAAAGTAATCCGTTCCTCTGTCAGCGGGTGGGTACTCAAGAGGGCAGGAGGGGCAAACTTGCTATCTCCTTGAAGGGTCTCAAATAAGTGCAATAATCCATTGGGGTTTACCTTATTATTTTCCATGATGGTCAAGGCATTGGCATCGGCCTCTGCCTCCAGTTTTCTGGAGTACCCTAAATTACTGAGATTATTGGCATTGTCTAATACAATCGCCGAAACGCCATTAATATCGTTTGTAAAGAAGGCAACGAACAAATACCCCGCAACACTTTTGAAAATATTTTTAAGAGAATGACGATTGATAACATGGGTTGCTTCATGTCCTAGCAAGGCAACGAAAGCCTCTTTTGTCTTAACCTTTTTGAGAATTCCGCTAAACACAACGATATGCCCTCCTGGTAGGGCAAAAGCATTTACTTGCTCTTCTTTGACAACGGTTATGTGCAAAGGATAATTGGTTTTAAAATCAATTTTATGCAAAAACTGATTGGCAAGTACGCTTAAGCTATCGTCAACTGTATATTGTAAGGGACTTTGCTCGTTGTTTTCTTCAATCATGTTGTGGTACATGGTTTCTCCCCAAGAGATTTCTGTTTTCTGAGGAACTGTCATGGCCGCAACTGCTGCAATCTCAGGTAAGATATACTGATACACTCCCCAACCAAGAGCGATAATGAAACCGATAATCAGTAAAAAAGTACCCGTACCTTTCTTGATAGCCCAGTAGTATTCTTTTTTGAAAAAATTTAGATAAGGGTAGGTCTCTCGGAGGGCTTCATCTAGTGCTGGGTCTGTACATTCGAGTGTTTCTTGAGGGAAATCACCGTATTTAAACGTATTGGTGTCTCCCATAAATTCACTTGGTTGGATGTCTTTCAAAGGCCAATGAATAGATTTAATCGCACCATCTGCTAGTACGATGCGAATATCCCAGTGAGCATACGCTAAGGTGAGTGTTCCTTGATAGGCACCCGAAGTTTTCCCATCAAAGTAGGTGATGTCAAATGTTTTCATTGCTTTAAAAAAGAGAAAGGACATCGTTTTAGACATGCCCTTTCTCTTTTCAATATTACGAGTTATATCAAGTTAATATCAAGGTAATCGGCTAAATCTTCGCCTGTTGCGTCTTTATAGGCCTCCTCTGTTTGTTCTAGGGCATTTGCATCAAATTCGCCTTCTACCCAAATGTGCTGTGCAATGTATTTAAAGGTACGTACTTGTGCCCAAGGAGAGGCCAATCCTAATGTACATATCGTGATAAGGAAATTGACTATCAGTAGTCCCCATAAACTACCACCACTCATGTTGTTCTCAAAAACAAGGGGTTTGCCATTTTGTGTTACTTTGATGTTTTCGAGGAAATAATTATATAAATCAACCACGAACCAAGGTAGATAGATACCACCAGTAATAATCGAAAGAAACCCTCCTGTTAGTCTTAGCCAAAAGAAGTCTCCCCCTTGTCCTGTGTATTCAAAGGTAAGATTCCCAAATCGGAGATGTTTGATGATATACCGTCTTAAATCGGTAATAAACCAGGCTCCATAAATCCCTAACGTAATAATACTAAGGAGTATACCTTTTAGAAATAAAATAGCCAAAGAGCGACGTTCACCTCGATACCCAAAGTGAATTCCTCGCCAAGAGCTTCGAGAGGTACGGTAACGTAAAGACCCATGAACCGCAAACGGAATAGCAAAGAGAATGCCTGCATACAAAACAATCATCCCAATGACCATAAATATGCGAGAACCTAGTAAGCTAAGAATACCAATAGCAGCATAAAAAACAACGATGATGCCGACTAATTTCAAAAAGCCTTTGAACATTTCTTTGCCTGTTCCATGAAAGATAAAAGGACTACCGCTAAAGATGGTTTTTTGATAATTGTACTTGAGGCTGGCAGCTTTTGCCCAAGGGTAGTAGAAGCCAAATGTAATGAGGGTCAGTAGCCAGTTAACGATTTGGATTTTAAATAGCTCTAGCCCGTCGCCATTGAAGGAAAATAAGTGGTAGTTGTCGTTGGATTGGTTAGATTCCATAAAGAGATGTATTAAAGTTAAAAGATAGAGTGATAAATGACGAATTATGATAATTCTCGCACAATAACGAAATTATTTTCTTATAATTCAACTCTTTACCTTAGATTGTTAAACAATTTTATTTTAACGGGGTTATTTAACTTATGGTTATAAGATAGCATTACATTGCTGTACATCACATCTCATTTATTCCTAGTTATATTCACGATTAATTGACACAAAAATGACCTCAATTTCACTCTTTTGGTTTCGTAGGGATTTACGTCTATCCGATAATGCAGGCTTGTATCATGCCTTAAAAAGTGGGATACCTGTCTTACCGATTTTTATTTTTGATAAAAATATTTTAGACAAATTGTCCAATAAACAAGATAGACGTGTTCAATTTATTCATCAGACCTTAACCAATTTGAAAGCGGAATTGGAAGCCCTAGGTTCTACACTCCACGTTTTCTACGGTACTCCCGAATCGGTTTTTCCTCAGTTACTAGATAAGTATGTAATCGATACTGTTTATACAAATCATGATTATGAACGCTATGCCATGGAACGAGATGATATGGTACAAGAATATGTTCGAAGTGAAGGAGTGGGCTTTAAAAGCTTCAAAGATCAGGTCATTTTTGAAAAAAATGAAATACTTTCTAAGTCCAACGAATCTTATACGGTGTTTACTCCGTATATGAAGAAATGGAAGTCTGTATTGACAAGTTTTCATACGAAAGCTTATCCAACAGAACGCTATTTTGCCAATTTGATGCACGCTTCGGAAGTTGACAGAGTCGATATTCCTGATTTAGAAACAATGGGTTTTGTAAAAAATAATATCGTTTTTCCATCAAAAGAGTTAAACGTAAACCTACTGGAAAAGTATGCTGCTCAACGAGATTTTCCTGCCCTTGATGCTACTTCTCGTCTATCAGTTCATTTACGTTTCGGAACAGTGAGTATTCGAGCTCTTGTGCGTCAGGCCTTAGCTTCTTCAGAAAGCTGGCTCAATGAATTAATTTGGCGAGATTTCTATTTTAATATCGTTTATAATTTCCCCCATATTAGTGAAGGAAAATCGTTCCGACCTGCTTATGATCGAATGGAGTGGCGAAATAATAAGGCCGAATTTCAAGCATGGTGCGAAGGAAGAACAGGCTATCCGATTGTTGATGCAGGAATGCGAGAGTTAAATGCTACAGGCTTTATGCACAATCGAGTGCGGATGATTGTTGCCAGTTTTTTGGTGAAACACCTTGTTATTGATTGGCGTTGGGGCGAGGCATACTTTGCGGAAAAACTACTAGATTTTGACTTTGCAGCAAACAACGGAGGTTGGCAATGGGCTGCTGGAAGTGGTTGCGATGCTGCTCCATATTTTAGAGTATTTAATCCAACTTTACAAACCGAAAAGTTTGATAAACAGTTGTCTTATATTAAGAAATGGGTGCCAGACTTGAACTCTTTTAGCTATCCTCAACCACTTGTTAATCATGAGTTTGCCCGCAAGAGAATATTAGATGTGTATCAGAAAATATTAAAATAAAAATAAATTATAGTAAGTAATCATTATTTGTGTATTATTTTGAAATAATATGCAAATATTGTTGAAAAAAAGATGTTATTTTAAAATTGAAAAAGTGACTTTGACGATGCGTAATAGTCTATACAAGCATACGAAATGGCTCTTTTATGAGTTTAGCTGTGCTGTGTGCTTCCATTTTACATCAATTATTTCAGACAATCTTATTTAAATTATGGACTTATATTCGACTTCAAAAAGTTACATTACACCTGACTTTATTTCAGCTATTTCTTCTTATGTTGAGGAGGAAACTACGTATGTGCAACCAATTATAGAGGGTACCATATCCGTAGTTTTACTGGGTCTAACCCATAAATTAAAGACAACAGAAGGAATGGATTCTCTTCTAACCTTCATGAAAGAAAGAGCCTTTGGTAAAGTAGATTTATCCCATTTAGCGGATGTATTTACGGATAAAGTGGCTCTTAGTACGTTCCAGCAAAATGGGGCAGATGCTTTATTATTGCTATTTGGTGATCGTATCAACGTAAATATTTCTTTTGATTTCTCTATTGCTTTTCCGATAGAAGCTAACAAGGCTATTGCTTTGATGAATTTGGCTACTCCTGTAGTGTTAGGTGTTATTGGGAAAGTCCTCCTTCAAAAAGGAGAAACTATTAGTACCTTACAAAATCTCCTTGAAGGACATTTTGAAATAGGAAAGGCAAATCTACCTCAAGGTGTTGCCTACTCATTAAAACCGATTCTCGATCCAACTAACAATACAACAGTTCCTCAAAAAGGCAAAAAGGGAAAGGATACGAACTTTTCTTCTTTCTACGAAGGAATAAAAATGAAAATCCCTAAATGGGTTACTTCATTTTAGTTTTTTAAGTCAAAAACATAGTTTTATGCTTTTTGCTTTAAGGTGTCTTAACGAAGTTAGGACACCTTTTTTTGTTTTTTTTGAAAAATACGCAACCTTTGAAGCATCAACTCCGTATTAGCCCTGTATGGGAAACAAACTACTCATTAATAATCCTGAACAATTGTTGCAGGCAAGTCTCCGTGGAGATCGAAAGAGCCAAGAAATGCTCTATCGGGTTCACTATGGCTATGCCATGAGTATTTGTTTACGCTATACTCAGAATAGAGAAGAAGCGGTTGAAATTGTGAATGATGGCTTTATGAAAGTGTTTACAAAAGGGGAGCAGTATAATCCTAAATACCCTTTTCAGGTATGGTTGAGAAGGATTATGATTAATACAGCATTGGATTATTATCGCTCTCATCACAAGCATTATTTTCATGAAGATATTGCTGAAGCATCTTTTATTGAGTCAGAAAGCAGTAGCCCTTTAGACGACCTAAACCACGAAGCATTACTCAAAATGGTACAACAGTTATCTCCTGCTTATCGAATGATTTTCAATTTATTCGTGATTGAAGGCTTTTCTCATGAAGAAATTGCAGCACAATTAGGTATTTCTGTTGGAGGTTCTAAGTCAAATTTATCTAGGGCTAGAGAATGCCTTAGAGCACTTATCTATAAACATAGTATGGAATCTAAGCCTGTTGTAGTTAATAAAATAGAACAATAAATACACCGTAATAATATGGTCAAAAAATAAATGGATAAGCATAAAAATCACATATCAGATGAACAGCTAGACGAACTTTTCAAAAGTATGTCGGAAGGGTTATCTGTTGATTTTGAACCAGCTTCATGGCAACAATTAGAAGGCAAGCTACAAGCTGTGGAAGAGGGGGGAAGTGCTTCGTTTTGGAAGTATAAAGGAATCATCATTTTGTTACTACTATTCGTTGGTGTTAGTAGTTTATTGATAATTAAGAGTAGGAAAGAGGTTAAAAACAGCATTGAAAAAGCAAATAAGAAAACTTCAGCGATAAATAATACTGAACGTGTAACGAGTTGGAAGGAAGATAAAGGAGTCATACGCTCAAAATCTCAAACGAATCAAGTCGTTATTGCTCAAAAATACCATCAAGAGAGGAATCTAGTAACAGCAAGATCGAATCAGGTAGAAAAAGCTAGAACAGGAGCTCATAGCGATGCTTCTCACGCTGTCGAAGTGGCTTATACAGGCTTAACTCCCTCTGATCGAAGTACTGTTATTGTTCCCAAAGATAGTTTACTTATGCCTGAAAATAGTAAGTTATTGTCTATTGATTCTTTAACGCTTTTGGCGAGTAAAAATCAAGAACCATCGCTCGTATTTCTATCTACCAAACCACTAAATACATTTAGTAATATCCAATTACCTGTTATTGATTTTGTCCCGATTATCTCCTCTTCACGAGTGGTAGCGGCTAGTCAAAAAAGCCCTTTTAATCGAAAAGGGCTGGTTATTGGTCTTTATTTTTCTCCTGATATTTCGACGATTGCCAACAATCAGGTGGAAAAAGTAGGAACGAACTATGCCGTTCAACTAGAATATCGTTTCTCAAAAAGGTGGACGCTTCAGACAGGAGTAATTCGGTCTTACAAAGTCTATGAGGCCTATGGTAGTCAGTACGAAATTCCACTTAAATGGAATGCAGGAGCAGTTCCACAAAGTGTGGATGCTGTATGCGATATGCTAGACTTACCGCTTAATATTCGTTATGACATTACTCAAAAACCAGATTCTCGCTTTTTTGTAAGTACAGGCTTAACAAGTTATGTCATGCTTCGAGAAGCCTACTATTATACGTATGATGTCAAGCCAGCAGGAGCACATGATTCGTGGATTGGTACTTCAGGGCCGTTTATAGCCAGTAATCTAAATTTTTCATTTGGTTATGAAGCTCGTATTACCAACCGCTTAACTTGGCAAGCAGAACCTTTTGCCAGAGTGCCAATTTCGTCAATCGGTTGGAGCAAGGTCAATTTGTTTACCATGGGAACATTTGTGTCTCTTAAGTATCGATTCAACTAGTTTTTATAGCCATAACCCTCTCTTAAAAATCATGAAAAAAATAATGCTCATCCTAACCCTGTTTTCTTCTTTTTACTCCTGTAAGAAAGTGGAAACAGAACCAAGTGCCAGTACCGAAATAGCGGCACAAGTTACCCAAGGAACATGGGTTGTCAACTCGTTTATCGATAATAAACAACGAGACAGAACGGCCAAATATAGCGAGTATAGTTTTGTTTTTGGAGTAAATGGGAGTTTCAAAATAACGACAGCTAGTGGTAGCTTGCAAGGAACTTGGACGACTCAAAAAGAGGGAGTTAAAGAACGCCTTGTGCTTACCTTTAATACCACCAATATTCCCGAAGAAATTCTTGATTTAAATGATGATTGGTATGTCATGGAAAAGACAAGTACAAGCATCAAAATGCAAAAAATCAATGGATACTGGGAAACGGGTACAGTACAAAAAGAAATGAGTTTTAAAAAGTTATAACTTTTATATCAACGCTTAACTATGCTATTAGTATGAAAAACGAACAAGTTACTAGAGGACAATTTTTAAAAGAGTTAGGTTTGAGCAGTGCTGCTCTTATGGCTTTTTATTGTTTAGGAGGGATTTCTGCTTGTAAAAGTGGTTCAGACCCAGCTCCAAGTACAACGACGGGTACGACGACAGGAACAACAACAGGTACGACTACTACTGGCGTGGATTTTACCTTAGACCTTACATCTTCGGATTATAAAGGCTTAAAAACTTCGGGAGGATTTGTTTATAAAGATGATATTATCGTTGCGAATGCAAACGGTACTTTTGTAGCTTTATCAAAAGCATGTACACATGAAGGTACAACGGTGACTTATCGAAGTGCTAGTAACGATATGTATTGTTCGAATCATGGTTCTCAATTTAATGTGGATGGTACAGTAAAAACAGGCCCTGCAGCTACCAAATTAAAAGTATATAAAACAACCCTATCGGCAGATGGCAATAAGTTGCAAGTAACTGCTTAGGGAACATATGACTAGGATTGGTTAATAAAAAAGGATGACGCTGTAGAAGTGTCATCCTTTTTAGTTAAAAAAACTTCATGTCATTCTTGAGACCCGAGTATTTCTTTAAATCCAGCGAAATAGAACCAATTTTTAATTCTATTTGAGCCCGTACAGGAATTTTATTCGCATCATCAGTCACCCACATCGTCACCGATTCTTCTTCCGTAAAGAAATTATTTTTAGGAAGCATGGGCGTGATTTTGAAGGTGTTAATTTTTCCAAACTTGGTATCAATCGTTTCCTTCCCTTTTAATCGCATTCGCATATTATAGATTTCATTATCAAAAAAGAAGGTAACGGGGACACTTTCTCCTACTTTCATTTTATTGAAATTTACACTTCTCAAATAATAATACCCACTAACAATATCCTGAACATTGTCGGGAACCTTAAAGGTTTTCTTTTCATGGTCGTCATCCAACTCCACTGATTTAGCGGTGTTGTTATCGTGGTTAAAAATGACTTTATCTTCCGTTTTGTAGCCACCCTCTTGTTTTTTCATATAAAATACCTGAGGACGCACCACTTCTGCATCGATATAAGAAACCCATGTATCCCGAACTCGTGTTACCCAGTCGGTTACGCCTGTTGTACGCCCCGCTACCACCACTTTATAACAAGGTCTTCCATTGGCATTTTGGAGTTTGTCGTCCACATCAACGAATGCTTCAGCGGCATTTACAAAGCCATAGTGTACACGGTATTCGATGTGTTCACCTGTGGTAAAGTTCATATTTTCCTTAATACTATTGGTATCAAATGATGACTTAAAGCCCATCCCCGATAGTAAAAATGCGAATGAAACGAGTACTTTTTTCATGCTAATGTTTTATTTTCCTTTGTTAAATTTACTTTTCATTCCTGCTAAAAAGCGTTCAAAATTATTTTTATAGGTCTCTTCAAATAAGCGTTCAAAGGCGTTTTGCTTAGAGTTATACGTCTTAAAACCAATAAAATACGCATTGTTAGGCAAGTCTTCCTTACGGATAGTAGCTTGTTTTTTAGGCGTTTGAGTTGGATGAAACTTTGCTAAAACGCTATCTTTTCCTAAGACAATTTGTTCAATTAACGCATACTTCGCTGAATCCTTATCTTTTGACGATAAATTTTGTGAAAAGCTACGATAAAGACTATCTAATTTTTGAGAACCCCTATTAAGATGACGAATTAATTCTTTACGAATTAGTTTTGACTGGACAAATCGTTGGTATTCATTGGAGTTTAAGCCATACTTGTAGGCCAAAAAACGTTTTGCTCCATAGTCTCCTATGAAATTAGCTAAATTT
>JACCDQ010431080.1_pt1 | contig 13190 bp, 9 predicted proteins | sample 7446031 | NCBI WGS metagenome assembly JACCDQ01 (sample SAMN15323442, study PRJNA562643) | freshwater metagenome | isolation source: river surface water | place: USA:Blue River Watershed | collected 2017-08-17 | reverse complement strand
GGTACAAATCGGAATTCTCCAAATTCATGTTTTTCAAACTGGGTTTCGTTTTTTCGAATTAACATCGTCATAGTCTGAACTTCTTCTCCTAACGGAATAACTAATCTCCCACCTATTTTTAATTGTGCCATCAAAGGTTTTGGTATTATTGGAGCCCCTGCTGTAACAATGATACTATCATACGGTGCATGTAACTCTAATCCTTTGTAACCATCTCCAGACGAAATATACTTTGGTCTAATTCCTAATTTGGGTAATAAAACCGATGTTTTTTTAAATAATTCTATTTGGCGTTCTATAGTGTAAACTTTGGCTCCCATTGCACATAAAACAGCCGTTTGATAGCCCGAACCTGTACCTATTTCTAATATTTTATGCTCTTTTTTAACTTCTAACAATTGAGATTGAAAAGCTACGGTGTAAGGTTGAGAAATGGTTTGTCCTGCTCCTATTGGAAAAGCCTTGTCTTGGTAGGCATAATCTTCAAAACTAGAGTTCAAGAACAAATGCCTTGGCACTTTTTTAATTGCTTCAAGAACATTTTTATCCGTTATGCCTTTTTGTTCCAAAATGCTTACTAACTGATTACGAAGTCCTTGATGTTTAGCCGTGTCTTTCAAAATTTGGGTTTTACTTTCGGTAAAAGTAACAAAGAATTTTTAATTCCAAATAGCGATTTTTAAATTAAAATTGAACAAATAATTGTCCTTTTCACTTAATGAATTAATCAATTTATTGCTATTTTTGTACAAACTACATTATTATGCTGAAAATTGGAGTATTAGGTGCTGGTCACTTAGGAAAAATACATTTGCGTTTATTACAACAATCGGAACAATACGAATTGGTTGGTTTTTATGACGAAAATCAAGAGAATGGAGCTAAAATTGCAGCTGAATTTGGATACAAACAATTTGATACCATTGCTAAACTAATTCACGCTGTGGATGTAATTGATATTGTAACTCCTACTCTTTCTCATTACAAATGTGCCAAAGTTTCCATCAAATCAGGAAAACACGTTTTTATCGAAAAACCAATTGCAACTACTGTTCAAGAAGCTGAAGAAATTATTGCTTTAGCTAATGAATACAACGTAAAAGGTCAGGTGGGTCATGTGGAACGTTTCAATCCCGCTTTTATCGCTACAAAAAATATGATTGAAAACCCCATGTTTATTGAAACACATCGTTTGGCTGAATTCAATCCAAGAGGGACTGATGTTCCTGTAGTTTTAGATTTAATGATTCATGATATTGATGCCATTTTGAGTGTAGTCAATTCAAAAGTTAAAAATATTAATGCTAGTGGAGTTTCTGTTATTAGTGAAACACCCGATATTGCGAATGCTAGAATTGAATTTGAAAATGGCTGTGTGGCGAATTTGACTTCAAGCCGAATTTCCATGAAGAACATGCGTAAAACCCGTTTCTTTCAAAAAGATGCATACATCTCTGTAGATTTTCTTGAAAAGAAATGCGAAGTGGTCAAAATGAAAGATGCTCCTGAAGTTCCAGGTGACTTTGATATGATTTTACAAAATGCTGAAGGAGTAAAAAAACAAATCTATTTTTCTAATCCCGAAGTACACCAAAATAACGCCATTTTAGACGAATTAGAATCTTTTGCTGATGCTATCAACAACGACACAACGCCAGTTGTAACTTTGGAACAGGCCACTAATGCCTTACGAGTAGCCTATCAGATTATTGATTCAATGGAAAATTAACAACATACCAAATGAAAACAATCGCTGTAATTGGAGCAGGGACTATGGGCAACGGAATTGCTCATACTTTTGCTCAGAAAGGTTTTACTGTCAAATTGATTGATGTTTCTGAAAAAGCATTAGACAAAGGCATGAATACTATTGCTACTAATTTGGATCGAATGCTGACTAAAGGAACTATTTCGCAGGAAGATGTTGCCAAAACTATAACTAATATTATCACCTATACCGATTTAAAAGACGGTGTGGTAGGTGCTGATTTAGTTATCGAAGCTGCTACAGAAAATGTTGATTTAAAATTATCTATTTTCAAGCAATTGAATGAGGCTTGTGCTCATAATACCATATTAGCAACTAATACTTCATCTATTTCGATCACGCAAATTGGAGCTGTTGTCGCCCATCCTGAACGTGTTATCGGAATGCACTTTATGAATCCTGTGCCAATTATGCAATTAGTAGAAGTGATTCGTGGATACAATACCAGTGACGAGGTTACTCAAATCATAATGTCACTTTCGGAAAAATTAGGTAAAACACCAGTTGAAGTAAACGATTACCCGGGCTTTGTAGCTAATCGAATTTTGATGCCAATGATAAATGAGGCCATTGAAACTTTGTACAACCAAGTGGCAGGTGTTTATGAAATTGACACTGTAATGAAATTAGGTATGGCTCACCCGATGGGACCCTTACAATTAGCCGATTTTATAGGATTAGATGTTTGTCTTTCTATCCTAAATGTGCTGTATGACGGTTTTAAAAATCCAAAATATGCGCCTTGTCCATTATTAGTCAATATGGTTCGCGCTGGAAAATTAGGAGTGAAATCAGGAGAAGGATTTTACAATTATGCCGAAAGCAAAAAAGCAGAAAAGGTAGCTGCTCAATTTATTTAATACCAAAGACTTATCATGTCAATCCAAAATAATTTACGCTCTATACAAGCTACACTTCCTGAAAATGTAACTCTTGTTGCTGTATCCAAAACCAAACCTGTCTCCGATTTAATGGAAGCCTACGAAGCGGGGCAACGGATTTTTGGTGAAAACAAAATCCAAGAAATGACTGATAAATGGGAAACAATGCCCAAAGACATTCAATGGCACATGATTGGTCACGTTCAAACCAACAAAGTCAAATACATGGCGCCTTTTGTAAGTTTGATTCATGGTGTGGATAGTTTAAAATTATTGCAAGAAATTAACAAACAAGCACAAAAAAACAACCGAGTAATTGATTGTTTATTGCAAGTCTATATTGCAGAGGAAGAGTCTAAATTTGGTTTAGATGAAGAGGAATTAAGTGAGGTGCTAAAACAAGTTCAACATGACACAGGCGAATTCAATTACATCCGAATAGTCGGTTTAATGGGAATGGCGACCTTTACCGATAATCAAACCCAAATCAAGAAAGAGTTTTCTCGACTTAAAACTATTTTTGATCAATTTGCCAATCTAAATACTAAAAACTGTCAACTGAACACGCTTTCAATGGGCATGTCTGGCGACTACAAACTCGCTATCGAATGTGGAAGTACCATGGTTCGAATAGGAAGTAGTATATTTGGAGGACGATAAATACTAATTCTAGAGGAGATTGCTTCGTACCTCGCAATGACAAAATACTAAAACTAAACACCAATTTGTACTGCATACTCGACATAGAAACCACTGGAGGTCAATTCAACGAAGAAGGAATTACCGAAATCGCCATTTACAAATTTGACGGTCGCGAAGTGGTAGATCAATTTATTAGTTTAGTCAATCCTGAAATTCCTATTCAGCCCTTTGTAGTTAAATTAACAGGAATTAATAATGCCATGCTACGGTCGGCACCCAAGTTTTTTGAAGTAGCTAAACGCATTATCGAAATCACCTCAGACTGCGTTATTGTTGCGCACAACGCCTCCTTTGATTACCGAATTTTACGAACCGAATTCAAACGTTTAGGCTACGATTTTCAAGCCAAAACATTGTGTACCGTAGAATTGTCTAAAAAATTAATTCCAGAACAACCTTCCTATAGTTTAGGAAAATTAGTTCGTGCTTTAGGAATACCTATGGCAGACCGACACCGAGCTAGTGGTGATGCCATGGCAACCACCAAATTATTCAAAATGCTATTAGAAAAAGATATCGAAAAGCAAATTTTGAATGACTTTATCAAGCAAGAAATTCAGAAAGGAATTGCACCCAAATTATTGGATATCGTAGCGCATTTACCTTCCAAAACAGGCATATACTACATTCATAATGAAAAAGGAAATCTGATATATATTGGCAAAAGCCGTAACATTAAAAAACGAATCAACCAACATTTTACAGGAACTTCAACCAAATCGAAAAAGATACAACGAGAAGTTTTTACCGTAACTTACGAAGAGACAGGTAGCGAATTGATTGCCCTTTTGAAAGAAAGCGAAGAAATCAAAATCAACAAACCTATCTTTAATAGAGCGCAACGCAAAAGCATTTTTGAATGGGCTTTGTATGCAGAAAAAGATACAAATGGTTATCTAAATCTACGTTTGCAAAAAGCCGATGGTCGTAAAAAAGAAATCACTTCGTTTACTACCCTTCAAGAAGGTAAAAATGCTTTATTTAGAATTACAGCTCAGCACCAACTTTGCCAAAAATTAACTGGATTGTACCAGACTAAATCTGAATGTTTTCAATATAAAATCAAAGAATGTGATGGAGCTTGTATAGGTAATGTGTCGCCAGAGGAATACAACCTTCGAGTACACGATTTTATTACCAAAAACAGTTTCGAAAAGCAAAATATGGTCTTAATTGATCGAGGTAGAACTATCAACGAACGGTCGGCTATATTAATAGAAAATGGCATTTACAAAGGATATGCTTTTTACGATTTGAATTATCAAGTAACTAATATCGATATCTTAAAAAATATTTTGATTCCGATGCAACACAACCGCGATGCTAAAACAATTATTCAATCTCAAATTAGGAAAAGTAAAACACTAAAAGTAATTTCGTTTTAATTTTAGGAGCTATTCCCGCTATCCGTTGCAATCTTTGTTTTTTTGAAGAAAAAAGCAAAGGATTTTCACTACTATCGGGGCTAAAACACGTTTAGAATTCACAACAAATGAAGTACCTCATTACAATAATTGGTCCAACTGCTATAGGGAAAACTTCCTTAAGTATTGCTTTGGCACAACATTTTGGATGCGCCATTATTTCGTGTGATAGTCGTCAATTTTTTAAGGAGATGCGAATTGGAACTGCCGTTCCAAGTTCAGATGAATTAGCCGCTGCAACGCATCATTTCATTCAAAACAAATCGATTTTTGAAAACTATACCGTTGGCGATTTTGAAAAAGAAGCCATTGTAAAACTCAATGAATTGTATCAAAGCAATGATTTTGTCATTTTAGTAGGTGGTTCTGGTTTGTATGTCGATGCCATTTTAAAAGGGTTTGATGCCTTTCCAGACATTGATGCTGTAGTACGTGAAGAAGTTACCGCTAATTATGAAAAATACGGCATCTCCTATTTACAAGAACAATTGGAACTTTTGGATTCCAACTATTTTCAAAAAATAAGCCTTGAAAATCCACAAACTTTACAAAACCCACAACGTATGATGCGTTTTGTAGAAGTCTGTATCGGGACAGGAAAACCCTACTCATCTTTCTTAAATCAGAACAAAAATAATCGGGATTTTACTCCCATCATCATTGGTTTAGAGGCAGAACGCAACGTGATGTATGATCGCATCAATCAACGAGTAGACATTATGATGAACGAAGGTCTTTTGGCGGAAGCCGAACAACTCTACACACACAAAGAATTAAACGCTTTACAAACTGTAGGTTATCGCGAATTGTTCTCTTATTTTGACGGTGAATGCACTTTGAATTTCGCCATTGAAGAAATCAAAAAAAATACCCGTCGTTTTTCTAAACGCCAATTAACTTGGTTTAAAAGAACCGAAAATGCAAAGTGGTTTGATTACTTAACCGATAGAAACGAAATTATAGCATTCATTAAAAATATAATTCATAATTCATAACATGCCAATCTCTCCAAATTTCACTTCTGTTTTAAGCAAAGACTGGGAAATCAATTTTACCCAATGTGCGCCCAACGGTTATTTAAAATACACCGAATTATGTAATTTATTACAAATGACAGCTGCAGCACATTCTGAAGTGGGAGGTATTAGTTTTACTGATATGCAAGAATTTCACCAAGCTTGGGTGTTGAGTAGAATGCGCGTAGAAGTGGTTTCATTACCTAAATGGCGTGATGTAGTCACAATAAAAACGTGGATTAATTCCTTAGAAAATTCCCGCTCGATTCGTGCCTTAGAAATGTATGTCAATGGTGAAAAAATAGTAGGTTCCGAAACGTTTTGGGCGGTTTTTAACACACAACTTCGCCGTCCCGAAGCCTTGGCATTGCCTTACGAACATTTTGAATTATTTCCCGAGAATAAAGCCACGCGAGAAACGTTCTCTAAAATAAACCTCAACCACGAGAAAGAAATGGTTTTTGAAAAAACAGTTCGTTTATCGGATTTGGATATTGTCAATCATGCCAATAATGTAAAATATTTAGAATGGTGTTTGGATTTAGCTGACGAAGCTAAACTACTAAATCAAGAAATTGAAAGTTTTGAAATGAATTTCATGAAAGAGCTTTCATTAAAAAACGAAGTAGTTATTCATGAAAATACAGAACAACACACTTCTATTTTTAGCATTACAAAAGAGGACAAAACCTGCTTTGCTTTGCAATTGAATTGGAAAAATGAATTTGATTCAAAAAGTGCTACAATTCTATAAAATTTCTTAAATTTAATTTTATGAAAAGCAATCAAAATTTTAGACTCTCTAGTTCCGAATCTTTATTCGTGAGAGAACCGCTTACAAGACTTAAAAATTTAATTTTCACGTTTAAAGTACAATATCATTTTATTAGGGCTTTTAGAATTATGCATTTTATTGGTCCTTGTGTTACTATATTTGGTTCAGCTCGATTTGGACCTGAAACGGATCATTATAAAAGTGCAGAGAAAATTGGAGCCGAGATGGCTCAACTTGGTTTTACTGTGATGACTGGAGGTGGACCTGGCATTATGGAGGCAGCTAACAAAGGTGCCTTTGAGGCTGGAGGCTACTCCGTGGGTTGTAACATTGTATTACCCATTGAACAAAACCCAAATCCATACCTCAATAAATGGATTTACATTCCTTATTTTTTTGTTCGAAAAGTTATTTTAGTAAAATATTCCTATGCCTTTGTGGTAATGCCTGGCGGAATGGGAACTCTTGATGAATTATTCGAAGCTTTAACTTTGATTCAAACTAAAATGATTAGTGGTTTTCCTGTCGTAATTTTTGACAAAGAATACCATAAAGAATTATGTCACCATATTGAAATCATGGCTAAAAATGAAAGTATTAGTCCTGAGGATATGAACCTTTTATTTGTTACCGATTCTGTAAAAGAATTGGTCAATCATATTGAAAAAAACAGTATCAAAAAATTTGGTTTAATAAAAGAAAAATACAAACCTAAATGGTGGTTTGGAGAAACTAGATAGCGGATCGTCTATTGGTCAAACATTGTACAATTGCTTGTTGTAATTGGGCTGGATTGATTGGTTTTGAAATATAAGCATCCATACCACATTCCAGACATTTTTTCTTTTCCTTATTAAAAATCCCTGCAGTAAGGGCGATAATAGCCGTTCTTTTAGATTGTTCTAATTGTCTTATTTCTAGCGTTGCTTCGTAACCATTCTTTTTAGGCATTTGTACATCCATTAAAATAATATCTAACGGAATACTATTGTATATTTTTACGGCTTGTTTTCCGTTACGAGCCTCATACAATATGGCTTTCGGAAACATTTGCATAAGTATTTTCTTGACCAATAACATATTAATTTCGTTATCCTCCGCAATTAATATTTTAATATTATCTTCTATTATTGAATCTGCTTCTGTAATTTTTGATATTTGAGCTGGATGTTTTTGTACTATCTCTTTTCTATTGACAGCCGTTCTAAACTGAATTGAAAAATAAAAATCACTACCCATACCATATTCACTAGTTAGAAAAAGTTGGCTTTGCATTAACTTCAGTAGTTGATTCGAAATAGACAATCCCAAACCAGTTCCCCCAAATTTTATGGATGTACTAATCTCTTCTTGTATAAACGAATCAAATATTTTTTCTTGATTTTGTTTTTTAATACCTATCCCTGTATCCTTGACCGAAAAATGGAGCGTGGAAAAATTACCGCAGGATTTTATTTCAGTAATATTTAATGCTATAGTTCCCTCTTCTGTAAACTTAATCGCATTCCCAATCAGATTTACTAAAATTTGTTTTAATCGGATAGAATCTGAAAAAATAAATTGAGGAACATGCTCCCCAATTGTTAAAATGAGTTCAACACCCTTTGCATTTGCTTGTTGTTTAAATAAATTAATTACCTGATTAACTAATTCAAACAAATCTGTTTCTTCTACATTCAATTCTAAACGCCCCTCCTCTATTTTAGAGAAATCAAGAATATCATTAATAATTTCCATCAATAAAATTGCCGATTGATTGACAATCCCCATATATTCTATTTGATCATAATCTAACTTTGTTTTTAATAACAAATCAGTAAATCCAATAATACCATTCAAAGGAGTTCTGATTTCATGACTCATATTCGCCAAAAAACTGGATTTAGCTTTATTAGCGGACTCCGCCAGCTGTTTAGCCTTAATCAAATCCGACTCCATTTGTTTGGTGTCAGTTATATCGATAAAACTAATTACAATCTCTGATAATTCTCCATTAAAATTTTTTAATGGAAAACCATTAATTAAAAGTAATCTACTATCGTTAGTTTGGGTCCGAAATACTTTGCCTCTAAAATTCTTAAGAGGTTGGCCCGTTCGTAATATAGTAATAAGGGGATAGTCATCCACTGCTAATGGCATATCGTTTTCATCAAAAAATAACCATTGGTTGTCATAAATACTCCTATATTTCATTTCTTCAGACGTAATTCCTAATAATTCTGAAGCTTTGGGGTTACTCATTACTATTGAAGTTTCCAAATTATGAACCACAATACCCACGTCTAAATTGTAAAGTAAATCACGGTATCTTTCTTCACTATTCTGTAAAGCATTCTTGATTAATTTCAAATCAGTAATATCTATTACAGTAATATGACAAAATTGTTCATCCTCAGTTATGATTCCTGAAAGATATGCATAATGTGTATTGACTTTAGGTTCCAAACATATTTCGCAACATTCTCTAATTTTATTGATAAAAATTTTGTCAAAAAATATATCAAATTCCATTTTTGAAGCATTGCACAAAAAAGACCTGAATTTTGCTTGTCTCAAATTGATTCGGTCAACCCCTAACATAGTAGACCCAGTAAGATTAGCATCTATTATGATTCCTTCTCTAGAAAGGGTAAAATAACCTGAAGGAGAAAAATCGTATAATTCAGTATATTTTTCAATCGCTGAATCGGCTTGTTGTTTTGCTAATAACAGCTCTTCATTTTGGAGTTCCAATTCAATTTGATGGACTTCTAATTCATGAATTAGCTTGAGTTTTTCTACTTCTGAGGAATCAACACCAAATCGTTCTAATTTCAATCGTTCTAAATCTGCTAGATTTTGACGAATTAAATCAATATTATTTAAATTCTGATCTGCATTTTCCATGAATAAAAACTTTATATTAGACTATAGTATTCACTATTCGTATTCGTAGTATTCTAAATATGCGTAACCTTATTAACTGTTATTTTTCTCGTATAAAAAATTGGATGATTTTTTTGTCTTTTGATTCATAAGCATTCCCAAAACAATTGATCGTTCTGGACTGCTCATCAAAAGTTTGTATTGTAATATTTTCTTTGAATATAACCTCTTTATCTTCTAATTCTAGCCATTGCTTTTTTGAATTAAAAATGGATTTAAAAAAATCAATTTCCCAAATTGGTTTTTCAGCAACTTGTTCTTTTGTAATTCCTAACCAATTGAGTAATGAATAATTCAAATCAATTATTTTTCCGGTTGGGATATCTAAGAAAAATATTCCTTCTTTGGCAGATTCAAAAAAGTGACGGTAATTCTTTTCAGACACCAATATTTCTTCAGCTTGTTGTGCAATGGTAATATCTGTAAAAGTGATTACTAGTCCATCTATACGATCATCAATAGTTCGATAAGGCAAAATTCGGACATAAAACCATCTTCCGTCATTGGTAGCAATTGTATTTTGAATTGGAATCAAATCTTTAATCACTTGAATGGCATGTACTCCAATTTCAGGATATTGTAAATCTGTTGTCAAATCAGTAAATGGTCTGCCAATATCAGTCAAACGAAGTTTGAAAATTTTAGTAATCGAATCTGTAAATCGTCTAATATTTAATTCTTTATCAATAAATAATGTGGCAATTTCAGTACTATTGAGCAAATTTTTCATGTCATTATTAGCTTGCTCAAAATCAATTAGTTTACTTTGTAACTCGGCATTTACAGTTTGTAATTCTTCATTTAAACTTTGCATTTCTTCCTTGGAAGTTGTTAACTCTTCATTTGTAGATTGCAATTCTTCATTTGTAGATTGTAATTCTTCGTTAATTGATTTTAGTTCTTCTTGAGAAGTTTGCATTTCTTCTCGCGTATTTTGTAAATCTTGGTAGCAAATTGCTAATTTATTTTCTTGTTCTTTGGCTCTGCCCGAACCATCTGATTTATTAAGGATTACATTAGATACTTCGTGTTCAATAATTACAGAAACATCTGTAAACACAACTAAAACCATTCCTTTAATAATATCTGGAGAGGCAATTTGCTGAACTGTTAAAGTCACAAAACTACTATTCGCACCATTTTTAATTTTAATATTTTTAAGAATAATTGGATCATAACTTTGTAAGGCTTTCCTAAAAGCATCGGGCAATTCATTTTTTATTTCATCTCGTGCCATAGCATGGATATTCCAATTGGCTTTTCCAGCAACTGGTTCTAAATACTTACCTGTTTTACCTGTAATATAAATAATATCTCCCTTTTCATTTACTAGTACACTAGCCGGTGCAAATTGTTGTAGTAAAATGTGGTCTGTGATTGTTTGAATATTCCCTGAAGTTGGATTGGTAATTTTGTCTTTTGAAATCATTTTTCTATTGTATGAAAAAGCATTTGGAAACTCACTAAGATCAGGTCTTATTGAAGAATGTATGCGTTGAAAAAATTTTAATTTTGAATCGATTATCTCGAAACCTTTATTATTTCTACCTAAGGTTTCTGCTGAGCCCAATAATAAAACACCTCCTGGCACCAAACTGTAATAAAACAATTCCATGAGTTGTTTTTGTAAAGTGGGTTCCATGTAGATGAGCATATTGCGGCAGAAAAGAAAGTTTAATCTTGTAAATGGAGGGTCTTTAGTCACATTATGAGGTGCAAAAACTACCATTTCCCTTACTGAAGTACTAATTCGGTACCCTTCTTCTTCTTGAATAAAATATTTTCGGAGTCTATCTAGAGAAACATCTCCGACTATATAGTCACTAAATATCCCTTTTCTAGCCTTATCAATAGCATCTGTATCTAGGTCGGTAGCAAATATTTGCAACATTATATTCCTTGTTGGGACAAGGGTATCAATCACTTCTTTAAAAATAATAGCCAATGAATATGCTTCTTCTCCTGTTGAACAAGCAGGAATCCAAGCTCTCAAAGTATATCCATCAGGCAATTGATTAATTACATCTGGTACTACCTGATTTTTTAATTTTTCCCAAACTAAAGTGTCTCTAAAAAAATTAGTAACTCCTATCAAAAGTTCTTTAAATAACAGCTCGACTTCTTTTGGGTTTTCTTTTAAGAAACGAACATAATTTTGAATTTTATCAATCTGATGAATCCCTTTTCTTCTTTCTACTCGTCTAATTAAGGTGCTTTTTTTATACAAGGTAAAATCATGCCCCGTTTGTTCTCGCAATAAAACAATAATAGTATCTAAATTTTGTCTTTCTTTTAAAGTCATTCTCTCTTCATCATTAGCAATTGGTTTTGACTGTAAAAGCACCATCAATTTAACAGGCAATTTATCTGCCGGAGCGACACAATTTGGATTCACTTTTGCAATAGCACTTTGAGGCATACTAGCTGATTTAGCATTTGTAGGATCTTGAACTAATACTAAACCTTTATTTTTTTTAATTTCCTTAATTCCTTCACTTCCATCAGATCCCATACCTGAAAGAATTATACCAACGCTTTTGTCTAATTGATCCAAAGCCAATGAATGAAAGAAAGTGTCTATTGGCAATCGTAAACCTCTTTCTTCTTTAGGAATTGAAAGGTGTAAAAATCCATTTTTAATAGTTAAAGACTTGTTTGGAGGAATAACATATATATGATTCGGGCAAACTTTAAGCTTATCTTTTATTTGAGAAACAGCCATCAAAGTAGTTTTTTGAAGCAGTTCGGGTAACATATTTTTGAAATTAGGATCCAAATGTTGAATCACTACAAATGCTAATCCACTATCTGGAGGCATATTTTTGAAAAAGCTCTCTAATGCTTCAAGTCCTCCTGCAGATGCTCCTATCCCAACAATAGTAATGTTAGTACTTCTATTATTACCCCGTCCCGCTATTTTGTTTTCAATTTCCCTCATTTATATAAAAGATTACTAAAATTATATTCTTAATTTTATATTATAACCTCTTCAATTATTAAATAGAAATCTCTTTGAAAATTTATTTATTCAATAAAATCATCCAATTTAAATTTATGAATCGATTGAACTACCAAAAATCATTCCTGTTGAAAACCAATTGTAACTTCATTTATTTGGGGATTTAACAAAGATAAAACTAACTGTTTTTATTAATAATTTGAAAACAAAATTTGTTACTCTAAAAGTACAACTATTATTTTAAAAATTATAATTAATTTAATTTAACAAAAAAATAACAAACATTTGTATGTACAAATAAAAAATACACTACATTTGTACATACAAATTACATATATACAAATATGAAAATTGAACACGTATTAAAATCAACTGTACCCATGGATAATTCTAAAAAAATTATCATGAACATTATCTATACCCAAAATGTAATTACAGAAAATTTTAATGAAATATTAAAACCTTATGACATTTCTTCAGAACAATTTAACGTGTTACGTATCTTAAGAGGCCAAAAAGGCAACCCTGCTAATATGTGTGTAATTCAAGAGCGCATGTTAGCTAAAACCAGCAATACCACTCGTTTAGTAGACAAATTACTATTGAAAAAATTAGTGACTCGAGAAGTTTGTCCTGAAAATAGACGAAAAATAGAAGTGCTAATTACAACAAAAGGATTGAATTTATTGGAAGAATTAGAACCAAAAGTGAAATTACACGAGCAATCTTTTTCAAAAAAT
>JACCDQ010964694.1_pt1 | contig 13192 bp, 12 predicted proteins | sample 7446031 | NCBI WGS metagenome assembly JACCDQ01 (sample SAMN15323442, study PRJNA562643) | freshwater metagenome | isolation source: river surface water | place: USA:Blue River Watershed | collected 2017-08-17 | reverse complement strand
ACTACATCTGCTATTACCTTACCACTACTACTACTACTACTACTACTACTACTACTACTACTACTACTACTACTACTACTACTACTACTACTATGACTGCTACCACTAATACTACTACGGCTACGGCTACTGGTACTGCTACTACTGCTACAGCTACTACAACTACTGAAACAACTAAGGATGTCCAACTACCTATTTCCATTTCCTTGAGCTCCGCATTATTTGCTCTAGTTGTTTTATTTGCTACCTATGTTTCAATGCGCTATCCAACCACAACCTTGTTACCATGCACCAGTAGTATCGCAGCCTCCTTTCCCTACGCAAAATAACAGTTATGTATGTCATCGGTGCCCTTCACCCCCCGTGGCTCATTCATACCTCCAGGTTCTAATTTGTAAACAGGGAGACTCCTTTTTAGATTCACAGTGTGGTATGTTTGCTCCAAGCAAAAATCAACATTTATCATCAGAGGGCGCTGCAAGCACTGAAGGTCTGTACGCCCCATGGGTTGGCCCAATTGGGCGGTTTGCATCTCAGCGTACTCTCCAAACATGCAAGTTGCCAGTCTTGGCAGCTGTTTTTAACGATGTATCAAAAACACTGTTAGGCATTGCGCAACAATGCACCTACCTGGATCTTACATCAGATGCCACAGACGTGGACGTCCTAGAAGCATGAAGCCCAGATCGTTTATGTTCGTATGTTCTCGAAATTCAGAAGATGTTGTTAGTCAGATGCTGTCTTTTGTGGCTGACTGACAATCCCAAACCAACCAAGGCAGGCTGCGGCTTATCGCGCTTACGCCCTGACCAAAAAGGTCGAGCAGTTGCCAGCCAACCCGCCCGTGGCGCACCTGTGTTTAATCCATTGTTCCACCAGGCATTTTTTCATCTCATTGGGTTCTCTCTCGAACAGTTTCAAAACACACCCTGCAGGTCGACTTGGGCACAGCTCGTCTGGTGGATCTCCACAGAAAAATCATCCACTTTGGGGAAAAGCATGTCGGCAGCACTTCCAGAAGGCCCTATAGATGACCCAGCCTAGATGGACTACATTCTGAAGTGGATGGCGCCAAGAACTTACGATGGAAAAAGTTTTCAGGCGCTACGTATGGTGCTCGACAAGTACAAACAAGCCGGTGGACCCAGAGGCTTCTGTGGCTTCTGCCTGTTGGTTATGTCAACTAACTGTTCCAGCGCTAGCATTCCGCATATTATCTTAGAAAGATGTGCTTCATTTGGACCAGCTGTTGATGTTTTTGAATCTGTGCACTCCCTAACAATTGATTGCGCAAACCTACAAACAAATTAAAAACGCATGAAAGTAAACAGCTCAGAGAAGAGAAGTAACACTTTGTTAACATATCGAATATTCAGATATATACATTACATTTGCTGGTTTTGGACGATTGGAAAATTTAAGAGTGGGCCTGGTGATGTTTACAAGTTTTATGTTTTTTTTGTTTTTGTCAGTGGTCCGTATATATTTATTAAATATATTTATAAAGTTAGAGATGGAGGTCAGTTTGTGTGTGAGTGTCAATCCAATTGTTTTCCATTTTTTTGGTGGTTTGTGCTGGCACCTGTGTGTCCTTTGTTGAACCAATGCGCAATAGTTAGTTATGGCAAGTGTCCATATGCATATTTGTTTCGCTTTGTTTGTCCGTTCACATTTCAATTCCATGACCTGGTAGCAACTTGCAGGACCAGGTTTGGGAAAGCTCAGCCTTGGAAGATCCCAGGCCCGGCACACCAGCTCAAGTGCCACTGGAGCAGTGGAGGTTCCTGAGCCAGCCCTGGGCACAAAGCTCCCCAACTCAGCTGGGGCAGCCGAGCTCCCCAACTAACTGACCAGCCGGAGCAGCCGAGCTCTCCAATCCTACACAGTTTATTCTGTGTGGTCGACCGCCCCTCCGCTTTTCATGAGTTCACTTGTATATATGGAGCGCCACAACTTTTATGTAAAGAGCCCACAGAAACAAGGGTGGATGTCATCACAGCTGTCTGGTTTTGCACAGCAGTGCTCCTCATTGTTCGTTGTCCAGTGAGCGTTTGTCATGTCCAGTCACAACATTTGGAAAGACCATTGCCTGACATACTCCGAGCAGGTGACAGTCCTAGAGCCTCTTTGTTTCGGAATTGTTTTTTTCTGATAATCGATGTAGTGAGCAGCTGTACTTATTTTATGCTAGTTAGTTCGTGGTGCTTGTGGCAGGAGCCTCACCAATGCTATTCCGTCCAACTCGCACAGTTCATCATACAGGCATGCTCCATGCGCACATTCGGCAATTTTCAGCCCCCAGTCATTTCCAGAACTAGGTTTGACAAGTCATTATACATACATTTTTGTTATGTTGATGCCAAGGCGCTGGTTAGGGTCGTCCAGCTCGGTCTTCTTTTTATTTTTTAAGGGACTACTCAGTTCACAGTTCAATCATTAAGCTAACAGCAACAAATTCAAGCAACAGTCCAGTGACGATTCTCTGCAGAGCAACACGTCTCAAGAACTCCCACCCAGGTAGACTGCTGCTGCTGATTTATTTAGTTTATATAATTTATCTCTGGCCATTTGCCCAACTGAGCAGCCGAGCTCTCAGACATGTCCAAAAGGAAGGCCAACCCGGAATTTACACAGCCTCACTCTCAGTTCAAATTATAGAGAGTTAGTTATGAACATCCACACAGACAGTGAGTCTTGCAGTAATACTAATATTTTGTCTGACCCCCAAGGCAGGGCGTGGCTTATCGCGCATTCATTTTGGCCAAGAAGTAAGGTGGAGAAGCTGCCAGCCAACCCAGCTGTGTCGCATCAGCATTTAAACAGTGGAGCAGTTGGACAGAACAGTGACCATCGAGTCATTTTTTCATCCCATCATTTTTCACTTTAAACATTCCTGCTCCCAGGTCAACTTGGCCACGGCTCGCCCGGAGGATCTCCACACCTGGCTCATCCACTTCGGCGAGAAGCTTGTCGGCAGCACTTTCCAGGAGGCCATGGCCGACCCCGCCTACATGAGCTACGTCCTACAGTGGATGGTGCCAAGAACACTCGGGGAGAAGGTCTTCAAGCACTATGCTATGTAGACATGTTGCTTGAAAATCACAAGACCAGTGACTCAGAGGCTATCTTTGGGTAGTGAGTGAGTGGTTTCAGTTTCCTCCTATTTTTGAATTGCTGTTTTTTATATATCGCGCAAACACAGCCACAGAAATGTTCCCGATCTATTTAATTAAATGATCCTGGTTCAATGCGTCCGCTCTACCTCAAAAGTTCAAGCGTGTGCACGAATGTGTTCTTACATCATTCAGAATCTCAGTTGTTTTATCCCAGTATTTAAATGTTTGCATTGATCAAATCACAGAGGGCATATGCGCATAGTTGCATTCAAGATTTAGGCATTTTATGGTTTTCCACAGCACAGCAGTGATATCTAGATTAGTCAAGAATCCTCAGGAACATCACATGCATTAACCGATTCTCAATAGCCTGTTTGTTTTGTCTGTCCACAATTAGCCAACTTAGCGCATGTGTGTTCGTGTGGGTGCACATGCTTGTAGGAGAAAATGCATGATAGCTGCTGAGAGCTGGACTACTACCTTGTTTGTCATAAAAATCATACAATTGTGCGTATTTCAATGTGCAAGACTGCGTTTCAACTTGGCAACTTCCATCCACAGGACTGGCTTTTGGAAAGCCACGCTTTGGAGGACATGAACCCTGGAACTGCCAGCATCAGCACCAGTGGAGCGGCAGAGCTTCCTCCTGACTCACAGCTCCCCGAGTGACCGTGTTCAATCAATCAGATGGAGCAGCAGAGCTCTCCAATCCTGCTTGTGGGTGCCACCATTTGTTTAGAGGTAGACCAGCCGTGATAGGGACACACTTTGACACACCGTTAACTTACAGCTTTCGAAGAAACATGCACCACCAGTGTCATCCTGCTTGCTGTGGTTAATCAATTCATAATTTCAGCTTTTGATCAGCCATATATGCTTACAGTTACTGTTTATTTATAGTCATTTGCAGTCTAGGTCACAAAGCAGCCATGGGGTGCGATATCTTAGCTAAACGGACACTAGTTCTCTTTGCATTCACACTTCGCTTTGAATCCATCATTGCTCGAAATTCCAAAGTGCTGCCTCCAGTGCCATCAGTGTTCCAGTCAAAACGCTCGTGGGAGACCGAGTTTTACAAATATCGCTGTGCCATTCGAGATCTGAACATTGAGAATGTGGATGGCGAGCCTAACTAAGTAGCAGCTATTCTCTATCTGAGTTCTGTGTGTTAGACACATCCTCGGATTTTTGGTCTCTTACCTTTTGTAGGCCGGACCATAAGAGAAAATATGCTCATGTTCGGAGAAAGCAACTAGACTCAGTCATAGGAAGTCAAATCACCCTGTAGATGTATCAACAGTAAGCCTTGTATGACATGACCATAGCATGGTTTATGACAATTGTCCTCACACACTTCTGTGCCAAATGCTTGCTTGAACTTATGTATCAGCAGAGCGTGCATTACAATTCTATCACAGATACACTGTCTTCTATCCTGTTTCTCGGTGCAGAGTGTCACGATTGCGTCTGTTCAAAGAGGATGGATTGAAAGGCTGCATGAATTTTATGTGATCAGGTTTCTTACAAGGATGCTTCTATTCCACGCACACACGCACCTAATACTCGGGCCCTTCAACACGTTGGAAAAATTTTGTAGCACACACCACACAGGACAGCACGCATCACTCAGCCACAGCACGCAATCACCCAGACCAGAGCAGAAGTCGCATTACAGCTGTTTGTGTCATGGTGTACGAAGTCTAGGGTTAGCAGGCAATGGTTTTAAGGTTTCATTTTCCAAATTATGGCTGTCACACACAACACAACTCAGGAGCAGCCAATCTGTTTGCGTCATGCATGTGTGATAGCTTCAATCCAACAGGGTGTTTTTTGCTAGCCATCTACCTACAGTGCCAGCGATCACTTTGTTCTTAGTCGCCCATGGCCTCCATCATGTGGGAATTCTTCGCCAGCTTCAGACTGTGTCCACGCAGGTCTCTGTTCGTGGGCAGAAAAAACACAACTCCCAATGGCCGCACTTCTAGTCAGAACGACGATGATCACTGCGAGTGGGAAGTTATTCCAATTCCGAGCACATCCACGGCCGCAGGACTGGGCATGGGCGCAGCGAAACAAGATGCAGAAGACACTAGGCCCAGTGACGTGCAAACCAGCCCTGACAAGGCAAAGGTTGCAGATTCCAAATCAGATCATGACAGGCTGCCTTGCTTGGGGGAGCACGTCCCAGTTCGTCGCGCAAATCAGCACGCCAGCTGGACCACCTGTGCTAGGTGCTCACTGCGGTTGAGCTATGAACCAGCACAGAGACAAACGTCACAGGGCCCAATGGCCGAGGTTGCAGAAGCCATCAGTCAACTTCATGTTCAATGCCAGGCCATCAATGCTACAGCTGAACTGCTCAGCACCAACATCTCCCACATCAAGAACGACCGGGGTGTGAGTCGCAAAAAAAAAAAGGCATGATCAAAATGAAAAGTCTATAGTCTTGATTGCATCAAACTGTTTAGCCATACCAAGGACAGTGTCTTTTGCAAGTCGATAGACAGATATGTAGAGATATGATATAGATACAAACAAAAATATCCAGCATTTTTGATTTGATAAATTCAATTAAGTCAAAGTTCGATATTTAGAAAACATCATTTTTTAACATGTTTGTTCTAGACATTCATTCACATTCTCTCAATTCATGGCAGTTGCTAATTATTTTTTAATTAATGATGTGTTGATTTGTTTTAAGTATACTGCTTCATCAAATTATCATTGCATGCATGTCACTTGGTCATTTATTGCGCATTCACATAAATACTGCACATCCTGCTTTATCATTCTTTATTTCTTATGCAATGGTCTTACAACAAGAAGTGATGTGCTCAATCAGTTCAAGCAGCAGAGCTCTTGAAAACAAACCTGAGTTGAGCCATTGCACCTTCATGATATGATAGGTGTCAACACAGCTATTAACAAAAGAAAATCAAATCCCTGATCCAACAGCAGACGGTTGATACACACTGGTTTTCCAACTCAGAGCTACATGCAATTTCAAATATATAAATTGTAATTTTACTTCTTTATTTAGTCCTGTTGTTTTTTTTCATTGGTGATTCACCAATGTGTGATCCCAGGTAGGAGCTTCAATTAGCATCACGATCCGCATCTATATTGATGCAGGTGCTTCAAGCTGCCAAATGTGTTTTAACTCGACCCATGAATGACTGGCACGCATTAATTTCACAGTGGCGCCTGACCTTTTGGAAACAAGCCACAGCAACAGCTGCTTTGGTGGTATCGCGAGTGTGTTCCAAAAGGGAGTTTGAGTGACTGATTTGAGCGAAGGGTTCTGTAGACAAGAGCACATTGGTTGAGCAAACTCTGTCAGTATAGCTGTCAAGAAATATCTATCTAGCATTGCTGTCATCAGGATTCATAAATGTAACATCAATGTGTGCTGATGCTTTCCACAGTCATGTGAGGCAATAGTATCACAATGTATCACAATGTATCACAATATATTACAATGTATCACAATGTATCACAATGCATCCCACCTAGGTTATCCTTGGTTTGGTTGCATCCACCCTTGGCCTGACAGCATTTGAAAGCATCTAAATGCATCTAACATATTCTAACGTACTCTAACAATCTCTAACATTTTATTTTCTTGAGTGACATTGAGATACATTATCGCACTATCATGATCAATCCTGTACATACAGTTCCTGTGAATCAATACCATTCAATACCATGCAATACCCATTCTGGATTCAATCGGATACATCTTTCATCTATTTTCATCTTGTCCTTGACGAGTGCAGATGAGTGCAGTTTCCCATAGTTTCCCATTTTATAAACTTACTTGACTTGTCTTACACGTTACAACAACATACAACAACTGCCCTTGGATGGCCTCGGGCTACTACTCGCTCAAAAGATGGCGCTGTCGCACCTGCGACCTTGTCACCATGGACCTACCTGAGCCTCCCTGGGAGTTACAACTCTACAGATGGGGCATTTCTTATAAAAAGTGCCGAAACTGCCTATCAAAGTCTTTCTTGAAGCTCTTGAGGATTCGGGCTCAAGACATTTTCAATCATTCTCCTTTTTCTTCTCATACAGACTCATGGCATCTCCTGACTCCACAACTTGTGTATATTATTGTATATTTGTGTATTGTTTGTATTTGTTGGTTATATTTTCTTAATGTTTCACGTCCAAGTGACATCAAGTGCCCCTGTAGGCCAGCTCTGCAGAAGGCCCAGATCCCAAATAACATCCAGACACAAATTGTCAGCTTCCTCGTACTTTCTCAGAAGCAGGCCTCTTTACGGAAGTACCACTTTCGCATCTTGCATGGGAATTGGAACAACACGTCCAATTCACCTTTCCTGCAGCTGATGCAACGGATGAGTACCGCACCTCCTACAAAAGGACGCAGAGATCTACTTGACTATGTAATCAGTTTCCTGGTCATTTGATGTATCAATAACGACTGGATTCAACATGATTCAACTAGCATCTGATATCGTCTGATGATGTCTGATGTGTCAAACAACGGCACAAGACCCTGGCTGTCCATTGCATTGATCAAAAAAGATCAAGGCCATTCAAGGCCGTTCCTGTATGAACATGTTTGATATGTTTTGATATATTTTGAGTTGGTTGACTGACAGGACTTGCATGGACTTGGCATGACTTGGCATTTCCTGAGGTGACATATTGCTGGTTGGATTCTGACACATAATAAATCTTTGTTATTTGTTTATATTTGTTTGTTATCATTTGTTAATTCGAATAGATTATAACCATTTATAACCTGAGTAATCCTGACATGTCTTGAATATATCTGAATATAAACATTTCGAATCCGCTACGATTTGCAAAGTATTTTCATGGACTTGTTGCATTTGGTCTTTTCAAATCTTTTCTTGAATTATCATGGAAATCATGGAAAATCACTGATGAAACATTTTTTTGCACCTATTCCATTCCCTGCCAACTCACGGCCGTCTCATAGATGCAATTAATGGAGCACAAATTTCATAAGAATTTGCGGCAGGCGGTATCTCCCCTGTAACAATTGCACGCGTATGTCTTTCCATTGCAGAAAACGAGTAAGTTGGGGGCAGGTTTCAGTTATGACACACGTGACATGGGCCCTTAACTAACATGTGTAATTCCAACTCTGGTCATCGCAGCCGACATTGTTCGCAGCTCCTCTCCCACCGCATTGGCAGCTGAGCTCCAGTCCAGGCTTCGCCTCAGCCAACATGCGAAAGTCAGGCAGCCAATCTTCGACCAAGGACCTCACCCACTGTGAATTTATGATGGCCATGACAACACAGAGTGCGTGTTTATTTTTTCTATTATGTGATAATTTGATTTTTTACATCTGCTTGGCTGCAGAGGAGAGCCATCACTTGAGGATGCAAACGCAATTTCAAGAGCTGGCGTCAACTCACTCCTGGGACCGATTCCTCAACATCGTTGACGATGAACTGGCACCGCTCGACAAAATTCTACAGATGTATGTACGTATGACCAGGGATTTTTTTTTCACCACTGCAACTCATTCAAGGTCAAGGTCATCGTGAAAGCGCGGAATCAGTCTGAAGAACCTCATGTGGCTGTTCAAGGAAGCCCAGAAGCAGCCAGTCGAGACAGTAAAAAACACACATAGCAGCTAGGGTGAAGCTCCAAGGTTGTCTCTGGCTCTAATTCTGGGCTTTGGAAGTTGACTCCAAGGATGCCCCCTCACAGGTAAATCATTGGAGGAGCTGAGGCCATGGGTAGAGACTCGCTACGAGCAGTCATGACCTGAGCTAGTTTTTCCGACCACAATAATTGCAAATTAAAAAAAACCTATCAGTTAATTGTTGTATGTACTTTCTTTCTTTGATTTCCATTACTTCTGATAATGGCCTTAGCTGTCTCAAGCCCCCACAGCAGGTGTGGCAAAAAGCTAGGGCATTTCAAGCTGGATGAGGATTGGCAGATTGACTGGCTGCATTGTGTCAGACTCTCAGTGCCCTCCAATCCAGAAGCAAGTAGTTTGCTAGCCAGCTCATTTTCTTTGTGAGTTGTTGTGTGTGTGTGCTGCATGTTGTGATGAACCATAGCATAGCTGGAGAGTTACACCTTCACATCATGGTCGGGGTAGGTAGATAAATAAGATTGACAGATAGATCGATGGAAGCGCTAACTAGACAGAATGTTCATCGCACTGTTTAATTAGTTTTGTTATTGAGGTGACAGCTGTTTGTATAGTGCACATGTATTTTTTGTATATTGCCCAACATTAAGTAATTAATTACATGATGTACACATTATAAATATATGTATATATTTTTATTTATTATTGACTCATAACAGTTAACAGAACAGAATGTTTTCTAATTAATCTATGAACTAGGTACCTGAGATTACTATTGTCACATCAAGAAACTTAACATAAATCAGAAATAATGGAAATTCATGGCAAATCAACGCAGCAACTAACTAGTTCAAGTGAACTGATATTACATTCACACTTGATTCTGACCTTACCGAACTGACAAACCATCATTAAAATTGTGAAAAGCAGTGTTTCTTCTTCATAAAACGCATGTGTGTGCACAAAACAACATGAACAGATGAACAATAGAGGATATACCACAATATTGTCCAAGGCTTTCCGTGTCTCAAGCATTTCCAACCTTATGCTGATAACTTGTGATAAAGAAGCCAATGTACTCTGTAAGGATAACGCATTTTCTCTCATTCTATGATGTTGACATCACTGTAACTAATTTGAATCATGTTGATATTTCACTGGCCCGACAATGCTATAGTAACACGTGCTTGGTCTGAATTAGGCCACTCACTTCTTTTTGGCTTTTGTCTTGCCCGCAGCACTCATCTTGTTTTGTACAACCACTCTGTGTAGTTGTATGTCCATCGTCACAGCTGCCATGCGATCTCCAAGGCAGGAGGACCTGCTGGATTACTGCATTCTTGCTAAAGAGGGGCGCCCTCGAAGGGCCCCGCTCGACATAGATGCAGTTTTTCAGTTTCTCGTTACGCCACTCTCTCTCGATGCCTCCTACAATTCTGGGAATGGGCCATGCACAGTCTTGTTCCACCGCGAAACAGGAAAGTATCTTTTGTGCAATCAGATTACCAACGCAGGCACATTAGCTGCCCGGGTGCACACTAGGCTGCTTTTAGGGAGAGGGGCTGCAGCACTGCGGAATCAACCCTGCCCTGTCTTCAGTCCAGCCTGCCACACTCTTGTGGAGAACCAGGGCTGCCTGGCCAGGCACCTTCTTGCTAACACTTCTCTGGCCTGCCAACGCAGAAATTTTTGCAGGGCAATGCAGAGCACCACAAGACACTTGACGCAGGCAGTCTCCAGCAGCTGCAGGCATTACACGACCTGAACGAACAACTACACAGCACAAATCACGCCAGACGTGTGGATTCGGGAAGCCAGCGATTTCGCTCACTGGGTCAACTTCCACTTGCAGACACATGAGCATCTACATCAATGCCCCCTCTGCTCCTGGACTTTCGCAGACCGATCATACATGGTGCGACACCTCAGTAGACAAAGTGTACAAGGAAGGGGTAGACTTGGAGACCCCCTAATATTGTCTCCGACCTGAACCTCCCCCAGTCAGGACACAGTACTTGGTTAAATTGACTGATGCTTACATATCTCAGTTACTCCCAGGAGAGGAAGCACACCCCTACCGCATCTGGTTTGCTCATCTGATTTGCTTTCCTGGGCCGACATGGTAAGAGGGGCCCTGCTTTGTCATTAATTATGCAAAGTCAATGAGTCTCCACAGGTACCTCAAGCAAGCTGCGAATCAAGTGCCGATTGACCTTCTTCACGCAGTAGCTGAGGTCCTTGGGACCCAGCTCACCAGCCTCTGGCCCCGCGCCTGCAAGGGTCTACTTGAGCTTCCCGCTGCCCCTGTGGGCATCGCGTGTGCAGCAGCAAAGCAAACAACCATACTGAAGTCTGCTCAGGAAGTTACAGGAGCTACCCACAGTGAAGAACTGAGCTGCACCACGCCAAGGGATGCTCAGTTGAGAACGATTCAGGAGTCTGTGAAACAATCCCACAGCTTGTGTCCCTGTTGTTACATTGTCCAGGCCATGATTATCCTGGTAGTGTCCCTTTTCCTTCAGGTTTTGTATCTATCACATTGCGTTGTTGCCTTTAGCTTTATCAAAGCCTGGAAAATGCTAAGGATCATAGCACACTCAACTTTCCATAATTACATTTGAAACTTGGGTCAAGCATTGTTGTTCCTCTCTGATCAAAGCTGCATGACTAACTGGCACAACTCAGAGGTGAGGTTGGCAGCAGAGCTCCAACAGAGGTTGGCAGCAGAGCTCCAACAGAGGTTGGCAGCGGAGCTCTAACATTTTTTCTGTGCCGGAGACATTTCCAAAGTTGAGTTCTAACATTTTTTCTGTGCAGCAGAGCTCTAACATTTTTTCTGCTTATTAGTTGAGCTCTAACATGTTTTACTGTGCCGGAGACTTTTCCAAAGTTGAGCTCTAACATTTTTTCTGTGCAGCAGAGCTCTAACATTTTTCAGCTTAGTTGAGAACGATTCAGGAGTCTGTGAAACAATCCCACAGCTTGTGTCCCTGTTGTTACATTGTCCATGCCGTGATTATCCTGGTAGTGTCTTTCCTTCATGTTTTGTATCTATCACATTGCAATGTTGCCTTTAGCTTTATCAAAGCCTGGAAAATGCTAAGGATCATAGCACACTCAAGTTACCATAATTACATATGAAACTTGGGTCTAGCATTGTTGTTCAGTCTGGTAACTTAGGCCATGATTTTCTCGGTCACAATCGAATTTGTTATACATACTCAGTTCCCAATCATGGCCCTTTCTCGTTTGGCTCTTCCTTTTCATCATAGGCCCACAGTGATAGATACATCCTACTTTGGACATACTCCTCTCATGGCAGCCATGGTTGGCCCCCTTCATTTGCACCCTTGTGACCAGTGCTCTGCCATAACTGCTTGCCCAGGTTGCCTTCGCATGCATCAACGCGATCACATGTCGATCAATTTCCTTCGACCTCCTAGAGCCCTGGCGCCCGCTGCATCACCAGTCATAAAGCCACTGATCGTGCCTCGTAGACATCTACGTGTCTTCCCACGGCAAAATGACCTGGACGAGCACACCTGTGATTCTTTTGATTATTTCAGCCTGATCCAGGCACAAACATTGCTGAAGTGGTACAATCTCATCTTTGCAGCCACACTCAAGCTCGAAATCCACCGCATGGCACAAAATGGGCTCCTCAGAATTAGCCGGCCGCTGCAGCATCTGCCATTGCGCTTACCTGGTATGGCCGAACAGATCTTACAGTTCGCAGGAACCACCTTACGACCAGGCTTAATCCAGCAAGTGATAACATTACAACCAATACTAGTGGTGACTGCTCCACTTCGGTGCTCTGCTCAGAGTACCGATATCTCGTGCATCTGCCATGGCACCCTATACTGCTGTCGCTGCTCCAAGAGCTTCTGCTGTGCACATTACAGGGCATGCGGATGCTTCGGATCCCAGCAGCCTTTCAACTCCCTGTGTCGACCGTGCCAGGCAAGTGCACCCTCGCCGCTACAATGCAAGCGCTGCGCCATAGGCCTCTACTTTATATCATATCGCAATAGACTTCTCTGCCCCCGATGCGGCGGAGGGTTTAGCAGTGGTTGCACTGCGATGGCACATGAGACCTACTGCCAGTCAAGAGGCACAACTTCTTAGGATGAGTACACATCTCTTTACTGTTGCGAAAAACACACACTTGTCATACATTATCGTCATGACAGCAGTCTTGTATGCCATTATCTGTGGATTAATTAGGTAAATGTCCATAAGTAGCAGTTTGCTGTCGCCTTTCCATTGTAAGTCAGACAGGAGTCAGACAGACAAACCCCATAATCATAAGCCTTTGAGTTCATGGTCTGTAGAGGTTTGATCATTTGAGCAGTTTGTATGTATGTGTGTTTATTTATGACATACATATCTATATCTATGTATATTCATATTCATTCTTTTTGGCATATGTGTATAGTGATATTTTTGTTCTTCTTCTATCCTT
>JACCDQ011767108.1_pt1 | contig 13193 bp, 15 predicted proteins | sample 7446031 | NCBI WGS metagenome assembly JACCDQ01 (sample SAMN15323442, study PRJNA562643) | freshwater metagenome | isolation source: river surface water | place: USA:Blue River Watershed | collected 2017-08-17 | reverse complement strand
CACATTTCGACCGCATGCGACATGCTGCACGAAGCCGATCGGCTGTTCAGCACATACAAGCCAGAGTCTCCTATTTCACGTCTGGCTCGCGGCGAAACCTCGGTTGCGGCCGAAGATCCGATCATCAATCAAATCTGGGATGAGTGCCTCGAATGGGAGCGCATCACCGATGGTTGGTTCAGTGCCTTCACGCCAGAGAACACTTTCGACCCGTCGGGGCTCGTGAAGACCTGGGCGGCCGAGCGAGCCGCTCGCGTCTTGCTTGAAGCGGGAATCGATGACTTCACGCTGAATGCGGGTGGAGACATCCTGATTGCCGACGGCACCAGCGCGGACGTTGATTGGCGAATCGGCATCCACCAGCCGGTCTCGATTGCTGATGCACCGGACGCGATCCTCACAGTCGTCGACTTAAAAGACACCGAGTATCGCGGTTTTGCAACCAGCGGTTCGGCCGAGCGTGGCCTTCACATCTGGAACCCGAAGGCGGGCAAGGCCCCAGCAAACGAGCTACTTCAGGTCAGCGTTGTTGCGCGCGATCTCGTCACCGCAGATGTTTGGGCGACGGCAGCCTTCGCCGAAGGTCCGGGTTGCCTAAAGCACCTCGAGCGAGTCGACGGGGTTGAAGCGATCATCGTCTTGCCTGATGGTGGCATCGACGGCACCTCTGGGTTCGCCAACTTGCTCGCTCGCTAAAGCCGCGCGGGGTTATTGTTAGCCCATGACAAAAATTCGTTGGGCAATGGTCGGCACCGGCCTCATGGCAGACCTCATCGTTCGTGACTTCGCTCTCTGCGACAACACCGAACTCGTAGCAATCGTCACCCGCGACGCAGAGCGCGCGAAGCCAAAGTTCGCGACCTGGGGCATCGAACCGGTGACCCTGCTCGAAAGCCTTGATGCAGCCCTCGCCGACCCGAACATCGACCTGATCTATGTCGCCGCCCCACACAGCGAACACTTCTGGATGACCAAGGCAGCCCTCGAGGCCGGCAAGCATGTTCTGTGTGAAAAGGCCTTCACGATGGATGCCGACGAGGCCGAGGAGCTCGTCCGCATTGCGCGTGACCGCGGGCTGTTCCTGATGGAAGCCATGTGGACCAAGTTCAACCCACTCATGAACGACCTCAAGCGACGCATCGAGGCCGGTGAGATCGGTGACCTCAAGCTCATCGAAACCCACTTCGGTTTCAACCGTCCGTATGACGAATCGCACCGACTGTTTGACGCGAAGCTGGGCGGCGGCTCAACCCTCGATCAGGGTGTCTACACGACCTCGGTCATCGACTGGTTCGCGGGCAGCACAGTCAAGGAGATGTTCTCGCGAGGCGAGTTGTATCCGAATGGCACCGACGCCCAGGCAGTCACCGAGTTCCACTACGAAAACGGCGTGATTGGCGTCGGCGCGTCAGCGCTGAACTCGACGTTCGGCACCACGGCACGCATCGCCGGCTCAGACGCATACATCGACATTGACGGCCCGTTCTGGACTCCGGTTTCGGCCACCATCTATCGCTTTGGTGAGAACGACGAACTGCTGGCCGAGCGCGTCGAGGTGCCGAAGGATGGCGCTGGCTACAGCCACATGATTCGCGCGGTCAGCCAGTCGATCATCGACGGCAAGACCGAATGTATGACTCGCTCGCACGAGGAATCGATTCGCATCATGGGTCTGCTCGACGAGATTCGCGCCCAGGTTCGCGCGAACGCCTAATGGCCGCCGCGAATAGCAACAACACCCAGACGGCCGGTTCGCTCGCGAAGCAGCTGGTAGCTGAGTTCCTCGGCACCGCGACTTTGCTCTATGCCGTGGTCGGGTCTGGCATCTTCGCTCAAAGTTTGACCGATGATGTGGGCATCCAGGTCATCATCAACGCGACGTCGATTGGCCTAGCGCTTGCCGCCCTGATCTGGATCTTCGTTCCGATTTCGGGTGCGCACTTCAACCCTGTAGTCACCTTGGCCGCGGTGCTCAATCGGCACATTCCGCCGTTTCGTGCATTTGGATACATCATCGCAAGCACCCTCGGCGCAATCGTCGGCACCGTCTTTGCCAACGTCAGTTTCGGCCTAACTGCGATTCAACTGTCGACCAACGAACGCGCAACCGTCGGCACATTCTCGGCCGAAGTTTTCGCAACGGCAGCACTCGTCATGATCGTTCACCTACTGGGCGCACGCGGGCAAAGCAACCTCGCCCCAATCGTCATCGGCGGCTGGATCATGTCGGCGATTTACTTCACCTCGTCGACATCTTTCGCTAACCCTGCGGTCACCATTGCGCGCATGCTGACCGATACACTAACTGGCATCAATCCAATTTCAGCGCTGATGTTCGTCGGTGCCCAACTGCTTGGTTTGCCGATTGGCATTCTTCTAGGGCGTTGGCTCTCGAAAGGTTCAAAGTAGTCATGTCTGACTTCAAGGCAACGGTTTTGTTCGTATGCATTCACAACGCAGGACGCTCGCAGATGGCCGCCGGTTTCTTGCAGCACCTTGCAGGTGACCGCGTTCGCGTGCTTTCAGCAGGCACCGAGCCAAAGGACCAGGTCAACCCATCGGCCGTCGAGGCTATGGCCGAGGTCGGCATCGACATCGCCAACAACCAGCCAAAGGTTCTCACCGACGAGTCGGTGCGCGAGTCTGACTATGTGATCACCATGGGATGCGGCGACAAGTGCCCGTTCTACCCTGGCAAGCAGTATCTAGACTGGCCGCTTGAAGACCCAGCCGGCAAGGGCGTCGATGCTGTTCGCCCAATTCGCGATGCAATTCGCGTCAAGGTCGAGGCGCTAATCGCCGAGATCGACGCTAAATTCTAGTTCCACACGCTTGGCGCTGCCTCTTTGCCCTTCGGCAGAGCCGAGTCGTCGGCCCACTGCTTGACCCAAGCCGCTAGCTCCTGCTCGTGGGCTTCCCATGATGGTGTTGCAGCCAAGACCTCGTTAACCGTCACGATTCCGTGTGACTTCTTCAAGAAGCGAACGCGGATGTGCGCGGTGGCATAAATCTCGCCCTTGACCGTGAAACGGCATTCGAAATAGAACGCGAGGTCATCCCAACCGACAACCTTGGCCTCGATCTCAAACTTTTGGAACGGCAGAAGCGACTTGCGGAACGTGATGGTCTCGGCAACCACGACCGGATACCAGCCGAGCTTCTTCCAGAGGTTCCAAGTGTCTGAACGTAACGCAAGGTCATACCGGGCAATGTCGAGCAGCGCCAAGAACTTGGCGTTGTTCATGTGCCTGAAGATATCTAGGTCGGTCGGCCACACGCGATAGCTGCGAATGCCGACGTCGCTCCAGTGCAGTTTGCTGCGGGTGCGCCAAGAGACGAGTTCCCACAGCAAACGCCACCAGAGATTCATTTGCCGAGACCTACCAGATCTTGACGCGCTCGGCTGGGTCGAGCCAGAGTGCATCTGACTCGCTCACGCCGAAAGCTTCGTAGTACGCATCGATGTTGCGCACGATCTGGTTGCAACGGAACTCGTTTGGCGAGTGTGGGTCGGTCGCGAGTCGCTGAATGACGATCGCGTCGCGGCCCTTGCCCTGCCATGCCTGACCCCATGAGAGGAACAGACGCTGAGCGCCGGTGTAGCTGTCGACTTCGGCATTCGGGTCGATGCCCTTGTCGGCACACATCAAGAGGTATGCCTTCAGCGCAATAGCCAAGCCACCGAGGTCACCGATGTTTTCACCGATGGTGAAAGCACCGTTGACGTGGTGTTCGACACCGTCTTCGCTGCCGACGAGCTGCGCCGGAATCAACGCGTCATACTGAGCGATCAGGTTCTTGGTGCGCTCTTCGAAGGCTGCGCGGTCGGCCTCGGTCCACCATGAGATGAGTGCTCCGTCGCCGTCATACTTGCTGCCCTGGTCGTCGAAACCGTGACCGATTTCGTGACCGATGACAGCGCCGATTGCACCGAAGTTCACGGCTGCGTCTGACTCTGACGAGAAGAACGGAGGCTGAAGGATCGATGCCGGGAAAACGATCTCGTTGAAGCCCGGGTTGTAGTACGCGTTGACGGTCTGAGGGGTCATGAACCACTCGTCGCGGTCGATAGGCGAACCAATTTTCTTGGCCTCGCGCTTGTGCTGGAACTCGGCCACGCGGCGGATGTTGCCTACTAGGTCTTCGCGGTGAATCTGCAGGTCGCTGTAGTCCTTCCACTTAACCGGGTAACCGATCTTCGGGGTGAACTTCTCGAGCTTGACCAACGCCTTCTGCTTGGTCTCTTCACCCATCCAGTCGAGGTCGAGAATCGACTGACGGTATGCCTTCACCAAGTACTGCACGAGCTCGTCCATCTGTGACTTTGCCTCAGGTGGGAAGTGCTTCTGAACATAGATCTCGCCGACGGCCTCGCCGAGCGCACCTTCGACAGCCTGAACCGCACGCTTCCAACGAGCACGCATCTCTGGCTGACCGGTTAGCTTGCGGCCATAGAACTCGAAGCGGGTGTTGACGAAACCCTCGCTCAGATAAGGAGCCATGTCGTTGATCAGGTGGAATGCCAACCAGAGCTTGACGGTCTCGAGGTTGCCCTCGTTATAGACGCTCTCGATGCCCTCAACGAAGCTCGGCATCATCACGACGGCTTCATCGAGGATGTGCGAACCGAGACCAGCGCCCTCGAGCCAGGTGCTCCAGTTGAAGGTCTTGCTTAGTGACTGCAGCTGCTCAAAGTTGTGCAGGTTGTAGACCTTCTCGGCGTCGCGCGAGTCGACGACGTTCCAGTGGTGCTTGGCCAGTTCAGCCTCGAAAGCGTAAATCTTGCGAGCATCTGCATCGGCGTCGGCCTGCGACCAGCCGGCCAATTCGAGCATGTTTGCGATGTATGGCACATACGCGTCGCGAATTTCGGCGTGCTTTTCTTCGCGGTAGTAGGCCTCATCAGGCAGGCCGAGGCCGCCGTGGTAGATGTTGACGAGGTAACGCTCCGGGTTGCCCGGGTCGTTGTCGATGTACATGCCAAAGATGCCGCCGGCACCCTGTGCGCTCAGTTCGCCGAGAACCTTGGTTGCCTCTTCGAGCGAGTCGATCGCTGCAATCTTGTGCAGGTCACCCTGAATCGGGGCCGCACCCAGTTCGTTAGCGCGAGCCTCGTCTAGGAACGAGCCATACATGTCGCCGATCTTCTGGCTGACTCCAGGCTGTGGGTTGGCCGCTGCCTCATCAAGAATTTCGCGTACGCGCTCTTCGCTCAGGTCACGCAGAACCATGAATGAGCCGTATGTGGCCTGGTCCGAAGGGATTTCGAAGTCACGGAGCCACTTGCCGTTGGTGAAACGGAACAGGTCGTCCTGTGGGCGAACCGAGTGGTCATATTCGTCAAGGTGTAGGCCAGGCTTTACCGGCTGAACGCTATTGGTCATGGGTTTATCCTACGGATTATTCGTTTGGCTCATCCTTGGAACGAAAGGGTTCACCCTTCACGCCCCAAGCCCAATATTTCTGAAGATTCATTAGGGCAATAACGCCTGAGAAAACCACAATGGCCTGGTTCAGAGATAGGTCAAAACCGAAGGTCAGGTTCTCGAACCAAACCCAAGAAAAATCCTCTCCTTCACCGAAGTGACCTGGCAAGATCGCATTGGCAGCCATCAAGAGCATTGCCAATCCGACTAGGTTTTGCAGGTTCTTGTAGGCCACTCGATAGGCGCGATCGCGTCTAGCCGCCTGATACTCGTCGACCAGGTCTTCTTCATCAGCGTTGAATACGTATCGAACGGAAACCTGCTGAGAAAGCACAGTGATCACGAGAGCGAGAATGTACCAGCCCGTTAGGTTCTGGTCTTGGAATGCAAGGTATCCCAGGCCAAAAACGGTGATCACTCCAAGCACGTAGAGCAAAATGCGCGCGTAGGTGTTTCGGAATCCGTCGAAGACGCGATCATTCTTGATCCAATTCTTGACTCGTGATTCCACCTTGCTTTCGAAGCTCTCGACTTGCGCGGCAGCTTCCTCAAGAGTGCTATCCAGTGCACTCTTCGGTTTCTTGCTGGATTTTGAATCAGTAGTAATAACTACAAGGTTCCCGATTCTGAATTTGATTGCCATTACTTTTGCCCCTTTGCTAAAGCGATCGAAACGGTCGGGATGATGGTTATCGGCCCAAGAAATAACCACACCAGCGCCTGAACTTGGTCAAAGGTCAGGCTCATTACAACCTGTTATTGATTTATGTCCGCAGAGATTGCGAATACGAATGCGCCAATAGTCATAAGGCCCAATAGCCCGGCCAAAGTTTGGTAGCTCTTTACGTAAATGCTGTTTCTAAGGGAGAGTTGACGCTCGTCAAGGAACTTTGCCGGTATTTCAGCGATCCCCCTTGTCGCGCCGCGAAGGATGAAGTAGCCCAGGAACATGAATCCGGCTGCAGTGACTCCTGCAATTGTCCCTGCCAGGAATGCAATAGGAGTGACCACGGAGGCCAATGCCGTCACAGTAGCGATGCTCCTAATTGCAAAAGGGCCTCTAGCCCAATTCATGCGGGTGTCTGACATCAGTTTCGCGACGTTCGCCGCGATCTTTTCTTCGTTGCTGCCTTTTGCCATTCTTTAGTCCTCTTCTTGCAAGGTGAAGATTTGCTCGATTGGTTTGTTGAGGGCCTTGGAAATTCGAAACGCCAAAACCAAGCTGGGTGAATACTCGCCGCGCTCGATGTAGCCCACGGTTTGGTAGTGGACGCCAACGGCATCCGCCAGTTCCTGACGAGTCATGCCGACTACGGCACGCAACTCCTCGATCTTGTTGCTGACCTGGTCTTCTTGTTCCTTAGGTTTTCTACCCATGTCTGTAGCATAAATGCTATGTAGCAATAATGCAACATCGACCCGCATCTAGTCGCGGACTAAAATTCGAATTGTGGAACTACAAAAAATCATTCTGTACTACGGCTTTGCGCCTGTTGCCGACCCCGAAGCGGTCAAGCTGTGGCAGCGCACCCTGTGCGAGTCACTCGGACTAAAAGGCCGCATCCTGATTTCGAAGCACGGCATCAACGGAACCCTCGGTGGTCCGATGAGCGCGCTAAAGAAGTACGTACGCCAAACTCGCGAATACCCGGGTTTCGGCAAGATCGACTTCAAGTGGAGCGATGGCACCGGCAACGACTTTCCTCGTTTGAGCGTCAAACATCGCAAGGAGCTCGTCGCTTTCACCCTGCCTGATGAGGTCGAGGTCGACCGCAGCGGTGTGACCAACGGCGGCGTGCACCTCAAGCCAGACCAGGTCAACAAGCTCGTCGAAGAGCGCGGCGAAGAGGTCGTCTTCTTTGATGGCCGCAACGCGTTTGAGGCGAAGATCGGCAAGTTCAAGAACGCCGTCGTGCCAGACGTTCAGACCACTCACGACTTTGTCGAAGAGCTCGAAAGCGGCAAGTACGACCACCTCAAGGACAAGCCAATCGTGACCTACTGCACCGGCGGAATCCGTTGCGAGATTCTGTCTGCCGTCATGATCAACCGCGGCTTCAAAGAGGTCTACCAGATCGAGGGCGGCATCGTCCGTTACGGCGAGCGCTTCAAGGACAAGGGTCTGTGGGAAGGCTCGCTCTACGTCTTCGACGGCCGCATGCAGACCGACTTCAGCAACGAAGCCAAGGTCATCGGCGAGTGCGAGAACTGCCAGGCTCCGACTAACAAGTTCCGCAACTGCGCGAACCTTGCCTGCCGCGACCTGATTCTGCTCTGCGACACATGTGCCGAGCTGCCAGCCAACCTGCAGTGCAACGACACCCACACGCGAGGTCGCTCACTCTCGGGTCAAGTCGGTTAGTGCGCGCTCGCGCATACCCCTGTTTATAGAAGAAGGTCCCCGGCTGCCAGCCGAGGACCTTCTCTCGTTTCGTGTGGTTGGCGGTTAGCCGAGCACGATCGGGGTCGCCACAGTGCCGTCAGCAGCGGTGGTGACGTTGACGGTCGAGACAACGGTGCCGTCAGCGGCAACTAGCTCGATCTTGTAGGTGTCGGTCGGGCCGAGTGGCAGCTTGATGGTCTGCGAACCGGTTCCGGTCACTGGCAGAGCTGGGCGTGCGACTGGGTTAGTCACTGCGACGCCCTTCTCGGCGGTCTCGGTGATCTTGATCGAGTAGGTCTTGCCGTCGGCAGGAATATTCACGGTTGCGCTGACGCCACCGAAACCAGCTCCTGGCTGACCCTTAGGGCCCTTGCCCTGGCCTGGTCCGAAACCGCGGTCGCCACCGCGTGGTCCGCCCTTAGGGCCAACCGGAGCCGAGGCTGCAGTGGTCGCATCGTAGGTTGCGGTTAGTGCTGCCGATGCGGTCACGGTTGCAACGCCGTTGGCGTCAACGGTCACGGTTGCAAATACAGCCGCGCCACCGGTCGAAGGGTAGATCGCGACCTTGGTGGTCGAGCTGTTTGCGCCGCCAAGTAGCGGGATGTTGCCCGAGAGGGTGCCGTTGGCCAGAGTGCCGCCACGGATCTCGAGGCGAACGCCACCGGTGGTAGGAGCGGTTGCCGGAGCCTCGGTCGCAGTCGAAGCCAAGGTGTAAACAGTGAAGTATGCGCCGCGGCTAGCAGCCTGCGCATCGGTGACCGTGCTTGCAACACCGGTAACGGTCGCTGCTAGCTGGCCGAAGGTGCCCTGCTTGAATGGCGCTGACTTTGAGCTTCCAGCAACGCCGGTGTTTCCGGTCTGACCCTTGGCACTGTGAGCAAACGATGGGGTTGCTAGAGCCAGGCTCAGGATGGTTGCAGCACCTGCGGCTGCGATTGCATTTCGCTTGAAGGACTTCTTCATTTCGCGGTTCCTTTCTTAGGGGGACACCACGAACCTAGAAAAGATCCGTACGCCAAGTCGCAAAACTCAGGATGCTGTGCCGAACCTGCCAGCGCACTCTCAGAAAAGTGGGGTTTTTCATGTGAAAAGCCTTAACGACCTTTGTCTGAATCCTTAAAGCGGACGCTATTCGCATCCTCGTCCGGGTTAAAGCAAAAGACCGAGACGAATCTCGGTCTTTGATTTGTGCGCAAGGCGGGACTTGAACCCGCACGCCCGTGAAGGCACTGACACCTGAAGCCAGCGCGTCTGCCATTTCGCCACTTGCGCCTGCCGCCCAAAGGCAACTAGTCGAGATTACCAGAGTTGAAAGGGCAGGCGCATCCCCCTTTTGGGGTCGCCCGCATCCGCCCATTTGTCGACCCCGCGAATAAACTTGAAACCGCTTCAGCCATAGGAACAAAGGATGTGTTTTGGGCTTTCTAGATAAATTCGAGAAGGGGCTCGAACGCGTTGTCACCGGCGCTTTCACCAAGACATTTAAGTCAGAGCTGCAGCCTGTCGAAATCGCTTCGGCGATTCGTTCAGAGATGGATTCGAAGGCGAGCATTCTGAGCCGCGACCGCATCCTCGCCCCTAACACTTTCACCGTTCACCTCGGCAAGGCCGACTTCGAACGCATGGCCGCACTCGGCGAACCGCTCATTTCAGAGCTGACCGATTTGGCCACCCGTCACGCACTCAAGCAGGGCTTCCAGTTCGGTGCCGCGCTGGCAATTCGTCTCGTCGAAGACTCATCGCTGACCCTCGGTCAGATCACCGTCGAATCATCGAGCCACAAGCTCGAGGTCGAGTGGACCCCGGCCCTCGACGTTGCCGGCAAGCGCTACCTGCTCAACAAGGCACGCACGACGGTTGGTCGCGATGACTCATCCGACATCGCTATCGATGACAGCGGTATGAGCCGCAAGCACTTTGAATTGCTCTGGGACGGCAAGAACGCGGGCATTCGCGATCTGGGTTCGACCAACGGAACTCGCGTCAACGGTCAGGCAGTTGCCGAGGGGCCTATCTCGGCAGACACCGTGATCCAGGCCGGCCGAAGTGAGTTTGTGTTCCGCATCATCGCGCGCTCGGTCGGAAACGCATGAGTGAACTAGCCCTCTGGATCGTGCGCACCGGCTTTTTGGCGGTGCTCTGGATCTTCATCTTCGCGATCATCTCGGTGATCCGCTCAGACCTGTTCGGCCAGAAGGTCGTCAACAAAGTCGCTTCGGCCAAGGCGCCGAAGGTGGTCAGTGCCCCAAGCACACCGAACACTCTGACCGGAGCCATCGGTGGCCTCGCCGCAGCAGCCGCGAACGCAACCGCTCCGATTGCCGCCGACGCCAACGCCGTCGCAACCAAGCTCGTCATCACCGAAGGTGACCGCAAGGGTCACACCGTTCGCCTGGACCGTCGCGAAATCACCATCGGCCGAAGTGAGGACAGCGACCTGATCATTGACGACGAATACGCTTCGACCCATCACGCCAAGCTCGTACAGGTCAATAACGACTGGTTGATTCAAGACCTCAACTCGACCAATGGCACCTTCCTTAGCGGTTCGCGCGTCGGCACCCCTGCCGTGGTCAAGCCGAACACTCCGGTTCGCATCGGCAAAACCACGTTTGAACTCAAGGCCTAAGCGACAACCATGGCCATCAAAACCATCAGCCACGCAATCTCAGATGTGGGACGCGTTCGCGCAAGCAACCAGGACTCTGGCTACGCCGGCGTAAACCTGTACTTCGTGGCCGATGGCATGGGCGGTCACGCTGGTGGCGACATCGCATCCGCACTGGTCGCACAGCGCGTTGCCCAGATCGACGAGCAGTTCACCGATGTCGAGGCCGCCAAGAAGGCGATGGTCGACACCATCTGGCAGGCCAATGGAGTTCTCGCTTCGGCGGTCGAAGACCACAGCGAACTTGCCGGCATGGGCACGACCTTCTCGGGGTTGACCGTGGTCGGCGATCAGATGGTCATAGCGCACATCGGCGACAGCCGCGTTTATCTCGCGCGCGACGGGCACGTTACCCAGATCACGACCGACCACACCTTCGTTCAGCGACTGGTCGAGACCGGTCGAATCACTCCCGAAGAGGCGCTGGTTCACCCTCGTCGAAGCGTGCTGATGCGCGTGCTCGGCGACCAGGAAGCCCGACCAGAAATCGACACCATCGTGGTCGGCACTCAGCCGGGCGACCGCTGGATGCTCTGCTCTGATGGGCTCTGCGGGTATGTGCCCGACGACATCACCAACCGAATCCTCACCAGTCGCGTTGAGGCGTCCGAGGCAGCCGAACTCTTGGTTGGCGAAACCCTCGAACACGGGGCACCAGACAACGTCACCGTTGTTGTGCTCGATGTTGTCGGTGTTGCGACCCAGACCGACTTCGTGCCGACCCCACGTTTCGTCGGTTCGGGTGCCAACGAGGTCGTCATCGAAGAGCGCAAGGGCCGCAAGATCCTTCGCATCTTCAACACCAAGATTCTTGACGACATCATCGGACGCGGCTTTCAAGACGCCGAGTTCCTGCCAGGCACCGAGGAATACCTCGAGCAGATCCTGCTCGAAACCCGCAGCCGCATCCGTTGGCGTCGCATTCGCCAGCTCGCGACCATCATCGTCTTGCTCGGCCTTGGCGTCGGCCTGCTCGGAGCCGGCTACAGCTACACGCAGACGCGCTACTACGTCACCGAAAAAGATGGTTACATCGCGATCTATCAGGGCATCCGTGAAGAGCTCGGCCCATTCAAGTTCAACCACTTGGTCGAAAAGACCGAATACAAAGTCACTGACCTGACCGATTACTGGAGCTCGGTCGTGAGCGAAGGTTCGGTGACCGCCGACAGCCTCGCTAACGCCGAAGCCACCGTCAAGCTGATTGTTGACCAGTCGGCCAACTCGGAGGTGACTCCGTAATGAGCAACCTGACCTCGTCAATCAACATCGCCAAGATCGTTCGCGTGGTGCCTCGCCTGCGCAACATCGAGGCACTGCTGCTCATCTTCGTGCTCGCGCTCAATGCCTTCGAGCTCGCCCAGATTCAGCTTTCGACAATCGAAAAGGTCACCACCGACCTGTTTCTTTATTGGACGCCCCTGGCTGCATTCGCCGGCGGCATCCACATGATTCTTAGAAAGTATGCGCGCGAGGCCGACTCGATGATCCTCCCGATTGCGGTCGCCCTAAACGGACTTGGTCTCAGTGAGATCTATCGTCTCGACCTGGCCCAGATTGCCGCGGGCGGCACCGAACTGTTCGCTATGAAGCAGGTGGTTTGGACCTGTCTGGCTCTCGCCGCCGCTGCCGCCGTCATCATCTATGTGCCGACCCACCTGTTCCTGCGCCGCTATGTCTACATCGCGATGATCACGGGTATTGCCCTGTTGCTGCTGCCGATGCTGCCGTTCATCGGCAAGACCATCAATGGCGCTCGCCTTTGGATCGGGCTGTTCGGTTTCACCTTCCAACCGGGTGAGCTAGCGAAGATCGCTCTTACGGTTTTCTTTGCCGGCTATTTGGTAACCAGACGCGATTCGCTCGCAATCGTCGGTCGCAAGATGCTCGGTGTTCAGATTCCTCGCGCCCGCGAGCTAGGTCCGATCCTCGCTATCTGGGCAGCCAGCCTTCTCGTGCTCGTCGTTCAGCGCGACCTCGGAACCTCACTGCTTTACTTCGGCCTCTTCATCGTCATGATCTATGTCGCGACCGGTCGAGCAATCTATGTGGTTGTCGGCCTGACCATGTTCGTGACCGGCGCACTGGTCGCCAGCCGAATCATGGATTACGTTCGTGGTCGTTTTGACTCATGGCTGAACCCGTTCGCCAGCGAGCACTATGACGCCATCGGTGGCTCATACCAATTGGTCCAGGGCATCTTTGGCATGGCCCACGGCGGCATCTTCGGCACCGGCCTCGGTGGTGGCGTGCCGCAGCTCGTGCCGCTTGCCGAGAGCGACTTCATCATCGCCTCGCTCGGCGAAGAACTCGGCATGGCCGGACTCTTTGCGGTCTTCGCGCTGTATCTGCTGCTGGTCTATCGCGGAGTGCGCATCGCGTTCAATCACTCGGATGACTTCAGCAAACTGCTCGCTGTCGGACTCAGCTTCGTCATCGCGCTGCAAACTTTCATCGTGGTCGGCGGTGTCACTCGCGTTGTGCCACTGACGGGTCTCACCACCCCACTGCTTGCCGCCGGTGGCTCGTCACTCATCGCTAACTGGGTGATTCTCGGCCTGCTGCTTCGCATCAGCGATTCGGCTGGCAGCAAGAACCGCGAGGTCACCACCGAAACCCCGACATCGGTGGTGAACGCATGAACCGCGAGTTAAGAAGAGTCTCGGTCGTCATCATGGCGATGTTCTTGAGCCTGTTCCTGGCGTCATCCTCGATT
>JACCDQ011409544.1_pt1 | contig 13196 bp, 20 predicted proteins | sample 7446031 | NCBI WGS metagenome assembly JACCDQ01 (sample SAMN15323442, study PRJNA562643) | freshwater metagenome | isolation source: river surface water | place: USA:Blue River Watershed | collected 2017-08-17 | reverse complement strand
GCTTACTACCTCTAGTGTCTTTTCCATTTTCTCAGATTCCTTTCAAAGGCTTTGAGCCAAGATCTTGATTTAGTCTTGTCCTTAAACTCGCTTTGCCAAATAGTGGCAAGTCTGTACCCACCCTCCTTTATCTTACGTTCTTTGTCCAAAGTTTTCTTGTATAAGGTAGCCGCAGTGACCGACTTGTCAAAGGGGTGGCATTTGTCTCTAGGCTTAGTCGTCCAAGGACACCCATGAAATACGTCGCCATAGAATTCAAGTACAAGGTTTAACTCCTTGCAGAACCCGTCTACTCGTAGACGTTTTCCCTCCAGAGTAAGCCTCTTCTCTGATTTGGAGTTGCCTGCGTGTACTATGGACAGTCCGTACTTGTGCTCTAAGGTTCTTAACCAACGGAGCTGACTCCTAGAGAAACCTCGCGCACGCAGTCCGTCACAAGACAAACATTTTGGTTTCAGGAGACCGTTAAAAGTTCCAAACCATTCGTCTCCGCAAGCCAAGCATCGAAACGCGTGTGACCGCGCGCGTTTCCTACCAAAATAAGGAGTGACAGGAGTCACACGTCCTTCCGTCACATTTAGTATGAAGTCTTCCCAACTTTTAAGTGTAGGGAACTTTGCTCCAGGTGAAAGTCCTTTCTGTTCGTTAAGAACAGACTTTACTAGACTGGCAAAGTCTCGAACGTTGTTCTGTAAGGTGGCCCGATGCCTAGTTAAGGTGAACTTCTCTCCTTTGTAAGAAAGCTCGTAGGCATCCCCACCTAACCATTTAAGATCTGGACCGAATCTCTCCCTAAGAAACCTCTTGTATTCTGAGGCGCATGAGAGACTCCTTCTTTTGTAGTGATGCGTGGGATCTAGAAAGTCTTCTAGAGTTTTAGACCTAGACCTATCGTATATCGACCTCAGTCCGATCTTGTAAGTCTTGCCGTTAAAGACGACAGAGACGTTAGCATCTACTCGAACAACTTTTGCCTTGGCCTTGCCGAACCTTGTATCAAATTTTCTCTGGAAGTCTTCAACGGTTAACTTTGCGACCACTCACTAACTCCTGGTGTAACACGTAAGCATGAAATTAGTGAGAGTGTCACCTACAATGACTTGAGCCTCATACCTGGCTTCAAGTCTTTGAGCTGTACCTCAGTCTCGGAACCTGAGGCGTCTACAACAAAGAATAACTGGCCAGGTGTAGCCTGGATCACAGTACCGTCTCCTAAAGTAAGTTCTAGGAGTTCAGACGGAGGGTTCTCAAAACATACCTCTACAGTCTCAACTCCTTGGTCGGTTAAGACTTTGTCGCCTACATTGAGATCTTCTATCGGAACGTCGCCTTCAGGTGTGGAGACTAAGGTTCCTGCAGCAAAGCAGTCGCCTACAATGCGCGCGCTCTTGACCAGTTTGGCGGTGCTGCGAAGTCCTAGCTCGTGAGCTGCCCACAAGGATCGTCTGTGCACAGGACCGAAGCCATCGCGATAGTCTGCGATGGCACGGTCTTCGAGAGTGGCTAGACCGTACTCCTTGTAGAACCTACGGCTGATCTTCAGCAAAGGTGCGTCGATCACTTTTGTCATGGTGTGTCCTTAGGCTTGAGTCGAACAACAGCAACGTCGTGAGCCTTCGTGTAGTCTGCAATAGGATACTTGCGCATCGCATCTAGCGCGGCCTGTTGACCGCTAAATTGAAAGGCCTTCTTGCGAAGACTGACAAGACTGGCCTCCCGTCCTTTCAGCTTGACTCCATTCTTGGCCAGAGTAGTCCAAGCAAAATACTTAGAGCCCACCTTGATGATGTACTTTTCCTGTGTCTTGGCTTTCTCGGCGGAGAAGAGTTCCATAGCTTCAGCTACCCACCTTTTGTCCTCTGAGGCGGCTATAGCCTTTATGGCTTCCTTCGTCCACGCTTCCATCGAGTCTTCTGACTTCTGTGCGTCGAGGTCACCGACCACAAACTCTTCGAAGGCCAAGGAAGGCCTAACGTTGTGCTCAGTGATATAGTGAAGGAGCCCTGCTGGCCAAGTCCAACTTTTTACCGTGTACTCCTCACTACTGTTACGACAACCACACAAACGACAAGTGGATGAGCCCTTGTAGGGGACTGGCGAGTTCTTCTCTTCTAGCTTCTTGAGCCGAGTCACAAAGAGCTTCTTGCCAGGCCAAGGCCCCTTGTAGGGGGCGGGCACCGGAAGCCAGGGTGCGTACTTGGAGAACCAGAACCCTTCACGTCGTGCGCTTGCTTTCTTCATAACTAGCCTCTTGAGCGATTCGATAGGAAGACAACTTCAGGTTGAAGTGAGCTGCCATCAACCCCACGAAGGCGACCAACGACTGCCGACGATTCCGACAGTCGCATAGGGAACGTACACGCCACACCAACAGGCCCCTGAGCCCTAATGTCTAGTCCGCCATAGATAAGTGCCTGCGGCACAGACAGGAGTACATCACAGCTTCCTGCGAAGAACCTGTCTAGAGCTTCCTTCCGTGCGTCCTTCCCTGTAGGGAAAGTGATGGCCAGCGGTCGCATACCCGTCGAGGACAGTATGTCCACAAAGACGGAGGACGTTTTGAGACTACAGCAGACTAGCCACTGTATAGGACTGGACACATGCGTGGACACGATCCGATGTAGAACAGCGAGAGCGTGTATGTCGCTATTCCGGGGAGGCTGAACGCGTTCAGTTTTCCCAGGAACTCCAATTGTGCTAACTCTCATAGTTACCTTCCAGCGTTCTCGTACAGGAACGCCAAGATTGTCAGAAGAGGGGCATCGATTACTTTTGCCATAGCTTACCTTGTTCGTTTGCAACTTGCAATAGGATGTCACCGTGACAAGCTAGCGGAGCACAGAAACATACCAAGTTTTTACCCCGAAGTTCTTTCTTAGCGTCAGCCCTAAGATCTGGGTTACTATTCAGCCACTTCCTATATTTCTGTATGACTTCAGACCGTGTTCCATCCTTGCCGATAACGAAAGGGTTTCCCCACTTAGAAGGTCTTCCAATGTACACTCCATCGTCTGATACCTTCTTGTTCAAAACCTTAGGCATACAGTCCTATCATCGCCAGGATAAGAACGAACACAGCAAACAAGGGGTAGATCCACGATTGGCATCTTGAGCCTGAAGAGGCACTTTCCAAGTATCTTGCTAAGTCTGAATCCGATATCTGGCTCACCTTTACTCCACATTCAAAAGTTTCTTGCGATATGCCGATTGCTTACCTAGGAGCAGTTCAAACTCCTTAGCATCTTTCTTGTCAGGCGGCAGAACCTTGTAAAGAGTTCTCACCTTAGGGTCGATGGCCACAGACAGGTCTTCCTCGTTAATTTCGCCCCAGCCCTTAACGTATGTCACGTCACACTTGTTTGTACCTACTTTCTTGAAAAGCTCGTCTTTGCTCATGCCAAAGTACACCTTACCTTTGTAAGTGCCTTTGTAGAGCGGAGCTTTCACAACGTGAACTATGCCTTGCTTGAACAGATGGGGCATGTACTTCCACAAAGCGCACAGAGTCAAGCACACAATGTGCTTGCCGTCTACGTCTGGGTCAGCCATGCTAACAATCTTGCCGTACTGGATGGCGCCATTGCTTTTCTTGCCTGTCAAGTCAACGCCAAGACCCGCTAAAAGACCGACGATCTCAGCGTTGTTATTGATCTTGTCCTTCTTAGCGTCCATGACGTTCAGCGGCTTACCACGCATAGGGTACACAGCCTGATAGCTCTTGTCCCTAGCTCGCTTGAGGCCGCCACCTGCACTGTCACCTTCAACGATGAAGAGTTCCCGCTTCTCTACAGGAGAGTTTCCAACTACAGGTGCAAGCTTAGTAGCAATGCTCTTTCGAGCACTATTTACATTCTTGATGAGCTTCTTGTCTTTGAGGAAGTCCGCGGTCTTAGACCTTAGGATCTCAGCACGGGCAACTATTTGTTTAGCCATGCTAGGATGGAGTTTCCAGAACTTTGACCAAGCATCAACTAACTGAGGATAACCTAGAGGGTACACACGTTCGTCCACTAGCTTGTCCTTCGGCTGGTTGTTGAACTGAGGAGCAGCTAGCTTGAAGTTGACTAGACCAATAAGACCATCACGCAAATCTGATGGTTTGTACTTTAGCTTGCCTTTATTGTCTGTCCTACTAAAGCTCTTCAAAGACTTGGCAAGGGCGTCAGTCAAAGCTAGTACGTGCTCCCCGCCCTCTTTGTTATAGAGGCCGTTGGTGTAAGCCTTCACCAGATCGTCACCTTCAGCGTCTGTAAACGAAACAGCTACATCTAGTTCTTTGCTGCTGTAAGTGAACATCTTACCTGTCTGGATAAGTTTCTTTTCTTCGAGAACCTTATTGATGTAGTCTCCAGGACCTTTCGTCCGCAGTTCGCGCGTTTTGCCTTTGGCGTCAGTGAAACGCACTCTCATCTTTGGAACTAGATAAGCTGTCAGTTCGCACCAATCCTTGACGAATTGCGGGTCCATAACAGAACCCTTGCGAAATAGGGACGTGTCTGGTTCAAAGTATACCGCAGTGCCCTTTGTGATCTTGATCTTGTGAGGAAGAACTGGTGCCTTGCTCTTGTATACATCCTTGGATAGCTTAGCATCCTTGTACTCTATACAGTACCATTGGTTATTACGACAAGTCCAGACCTTGAAGACCTTGGACATTGCGTTAGTGGCCTTGATACCTATACCGTGGGTTCCTCGACTAACGGTATCGCCCTTAAAATTGGATCCGCCGTGTGTCAGACCAGTAACTACATAAAAGGTAGACAACTCTTCTTTCTTACCACGTTCGTTCTCGAATACCTTCTTACCAACAGGTATTCCTTCACCTGCATCTAGAACCCAATAGCCAACTTTGTTGGGATCCAAAATCAGGTGAACCAAATCGTTGCGACCTGCAAGAGCCTGGTCTACGCAGTTGTCTGCAGGCTCACGCCAACACGTCCATAGACCATTGCTGTCAGTAGGTCCTATGTAGGGTGTCGGCTTCTTTCGGATGCCTGAGAGGCCCGCGAACCTCTCGATTGATTTTTCATCGTACTTGGTCATGCGAATCTATACCCTGGTGTAGGACGATTAATACGATTAACTATGGTGCTGGTACAAACTCCTAAAGCCGCAGCTGCGTCAGCCTTACTGAGATAGAAATTCCCGTCTGCGTAGACAGGAACTCTGCAGGACAAACTCCTTGAGAGGCTCGCTAGTCGCACCTTTTCAGATTTCTTTCTACCTTCGCTAATAGCGAGACGGTGCTCTGGCGAGAGGGCTCGTCCTGTCCGAGTTTTGGACATTTTTATTCGTGTAGCAGGGCTAGCAGTGTGCCCATACATACCTTGTCCGCCTCCAGTAGCGTTAACTAGAGTACCACCTTCAGAAACCCTTAGATAGGCAGCCACTGTTATTTGCTCCTCGAACAAGACATAGTTTTCTACGTTAGAATCGTAGTGGTGCACGTATCTTACTGAATCTCCTGCACGCCACATTTTACGAATGTGCTTCGCTACTGCGGATGCCTTCCCTTGCCTTGCCTCTTTTTCATGAGCTAAAGCTCTATAGTACCAGTTTGACGTGCCTTGGTTTGGTCTAACACCTTTACCTACATAGAAAGGTATACCTTTCAGGTTTGTTAAGACATACACGTAAAACTTACGTCCAGGCAGACTTAGGATCTTCTTGTACTCGTCTGCCGTTTTCAACTGGTCTTGGGAATACTTGAATTTTTTCATGTCAACTGTTGACTAAGGTCATTTTATGTTTGACTCGTTGTAGTCCTTGCTCATAGGAGTTCCTAATCAGGTTCTGAACCTACGTCCACGATAGGAAAGGCTAGAACAAAGATACTAGGCCGCGATTCCCAGTCACGCCTAACCAAACGAATCTTAGGTAAACTAACGTCATGATGCTCATCGTAATGACCTGGCATGGACAGAGGTATGTCCAAGTTTTTGTCAGGTATCTCTTGCAGAATCTTGAGAAGCTCTCGTGCAGTTGCCATCGTCAAAAGTCCTCTGGTTTCGGCATAGCCCAAGTCGTACTTGCTACAGGCAGAGGTTGGCTCATCAGATGAAGGACCATCACGTGCCCCTTCTCAGTCAGCGTGAAATATTCCTCCTCATCATCCTGATCCTGATCCTGATCTATGCTAATCAAACCCATGTTTAACAGGTATGTGTTCACACGTTGTTTGAAATTCGAGTCCTGGGACTTTGAGGGAAAACTTGACGAATTGCTGAAGTACCAAAGAAGGTACGACAAAAGCAGTGCTTTGTTTGGTGCTTCATCCCAAGACCGACTAGTCCAAGAAGAATCAGGCATATCCTCAGGAAGAGGCGCTGACACCTTATAGCCTTTTTTCTGAATCGATTTCTTCGCTGTCATGCTGAATCCTTTCCTATGTTTTGAGTCTTACGAGTTTGCATCATGTAGGCGAACTTGGTGATCACTTTCTCGGCCTCAAGAGCGTGCTTCTTGAGGCCTTCAAGGGTCGAAGACTTACCCCAGTTATAGCAAATCACAGTATCGAAGTCAGGTGCCGCTTGCAACAGATACTCCTTAGGATCGCTGCTCAGTTCCTGAGCACCTAAAGTCTCATCATCCTCGTCATCATCAGGATCTGACAGTCGTGCTTTACGACACGGTCCAGAATCCTCTGAGTAGATGACTTTGAACAGAGGTAGTCCTTTCCAGGTGATGGTCATGCATCTAAAAATGTCACCAAACCACTTGCCATTGCCAGGCACTTCTACTAACGGAGGATCATGAGGTACGAATTCCAAGTTAGACTTCATAGCTTACCTCTCGTCGTCTACAACGAATACAGATGACTGAACCGTCTTAGTGAACGTCACTGTGACGGCCTTGGATCGTCTCTTTATAGTGTAGTCTAGTCGCATGCCGTGCGCCTGATAGAACTTTGTAAGAGCCTGCCGAACACTCTTCATCATGACAAAGTGCGCCTCATCACGGATGCAGGACAGAGCAAGGCTCTTCTTGGAAAATGAGACTTCACCAGGCCATTTTTTCTGGAGAGAGGAGACAGCCTTAGCTTCCAGCTCGTCAAAGTCCTCTATGACAAGAGAAACGTTCTTGTTTGACGCAGCTACCCTTAAAAGGGGCAAAAAGTCTACCTTGCAAAACTTGATGGACAAGCCTAGCTTCCTGAGTACCTCAAAATCTAATGGACCTTTAGGATAAGCAATCTTCAATTTTTTGTTTCTAACAAGATTCAAGATCTTAGCCACAGATGGCCTCCTATCAAGGGACAGTCAGTCCTATCAGGCATAAACGCAAGTGGCCACACAGCCTGGTTAAAGGTGTGCGGCCACGTGTTACTTAGCCAAAGCACGTTCGCGTGCTTCCTGAAGGGCTTCGAGGATCTGACGCTGGGCCCACGCTGGTTTCTTAGCCAGCTTCTGATACAGGTGACCTAGCTTTTGGGTATCTCCTGATTCCTCTGCGTGAAGAAAGTTGCGGATGATGTTCGTCATAGGCAACTTCACTGAGATAGTGACTGATTGAGCAGGGCATTCGTCGTTACCTGCAGTAAAGTGACAACCAGTATGCTTCTTCTCTGCGAAAGCTACCAGATGCCCGCAGCCAAGACACTTCGGTTCATAAATGAACAAAATGGCTTCTTCAGGAATGCCTACAGAGGGCGTCTCTTCAGAGGCTTGCTGTTCAACTTGCTTCTCAGCCTGTTCGTCAGGCTGACGTTCTCCTTTAGACTCTTCAACGGATACTGACAGATCAGGAAAGTCGTCCTTCTCCTCGGATTTGGCTTGGCCGGACAGGTCCGTTATAGACATTGCAGGTCTCTTGGACGTTGGGATCTGTTTTTCAGCTTTCTGCTTGGACATAGCTACCTCTTAAAAAAGAGGGGTGATAATCACCCCTCAATGCTCCATGCCGCCTGAGACCTAAATCTCAGTCTTCCAGATCCGCCCAGTCATCCTTCTTGCTCTTCTTGTCCTTACCCTTCTTGCCCTTCTTGGGCTTTTCGTCCTCGTCTTCATCACCGTCGTCGTCCGAGTCGCCGTCCTCGTCCTCGTCTTCATCTTCGTCTTCACCGTCAGCGTCGCCGTCATCATCCGAATCATCGTCGGAATCATCGTCGCCGTCGTCGTCTCCATCGTCCGAGTCGTCATCAGACGAGTCATCGCCGTCGTCGCCTTCCAGGTCGTCAAAGTCCTCGTCGTCAGACTTGGACTTCTTGCCCTTGGCGGCCTTACCGCCAGAGATCAGGGAGCTTAGATCCAACGTAACGGTCTCACCGTTAACCGTAACCGTCAGAACTGCGCTGGTGCCAGTAGTAGCGCCCTTGGACTTCTTAGCCATCTTTTCCGCCTTTGCTTGCTTGAGTTTCTTGCCCTTCTTCGCGACCTTTTCCGCCTTAGCCTTCTTGCCCTTCTTTTCGGCCTTGGCTTGCTTGGCGGCCTTACCGCCCTTCTTGCCCTTCTTAGTTTCCTTTTCAGGCTTCGACTTCTTGCCCTTCTTTTCGGCCTTGGCTTGCTTAGCAGCCTTCTTCTTTGCCTTCTTTTCTTCGTCCTTCTTCGAAGCCTTCTTGTTTGCCTTTGGCATAATGTGTCCTTCAGTGATTGAACAAACGTTTGTTGACAAAAAACACGCGATCAGGTTGATCTAGTCTACCCTCTCACACTTTATTTACAGTATGCTTTTTCGCACCTGTACTTTGCGCCTTTTCTTCTTGCGATAGCAATAGGGCCACGTCTGTTAGTTAGAAACATAGTGGCACCCTTTCGTCCTAACCAATTTCCTGGCGAACTGAACCAAGCCTTTAGTCCCTCGTGAATCTCCTGTGGAGTCATTTCAGAAGTAGGCTTGGCGTATGTCAGAGGTTCTGCTACATATTTTCCTTGGATGAATTTTAGGAACCTGTTGCACACGATTCACACGCTTACGCGAACCAGATCGTCAGTTTGTTTCCAGAGGGCTGAGCGGGTCAGATGACAACCCACACAGACTCATAGAGTTAGGGTTGATCGATCCGTCATGAACTTCACTAGCCTCCATAGACTCCTGATTAATGTCAGGCTCCGCAGTCACCTGCTGTTCATCTTGAGCTTGGGGTGAATCAAGAGATTGACGAAATTGGCGCTCGTCTTGTACGAGAGCAGGTTCTTGCCGTTGACGAAACTTCTTCGGCTTGTTTTCACGAATAGCGCCCCAGAACATGCGTTGTTCAGTAGCAGGCGTGAGCGCCTTCTCCAAGGAGGCACGAATCATGAGATAGACACCTTCCAAGCAGTCTCCTGACAGATGAGGAGACGACACCTTCAGGGTGTCACTAGTCTCGACTAGTGCGCTCTTCACTGCCAGAAAATACTCTGACCAGACAGGCTGAATTTCAGATACTGCGTCCAGATGGGCTGGGTTCTTTTCGTTAGGCTGAGTTTGCAGGGACGTCACTTTGCCTACAACAATTCGCGCAGAGAACACATCCTTGCTGCTAGGCATGCGCTGAATGTTAGTGACGACTACCAGTGATCCGGGCTGAACACGGAACAGATAGTGATGCTTTGATTTGGCCACATTCCTTTCGAAGACAGGATGTTGCGGCAGAGCCATAGAGTCAGCTACAAGGCACGCCCAACCGTTGTCTGTTTGGGGGTTGTACGAGCCGCTTTCCCAGATAGCGAAAGTGCCAGAACGAGTGAACTCAGTTGCTACGTGGATGGTCATGAGATTACCTTTTGAACGAAAACGAAGGAAGAAATACCGAACTAAGCGTAGACCTAGCAGAGCTTCAAGTTAGGGACTGTGTCCGTTCTAGAATTCTGCTTACGTCCTACTCTCTTATTTACAGTATGCTTTTTCGTGTCGAGTGTCTCAGAGTTCTTGGCGTCAGAGTTCACACTTTCCTTCACGCGAGCCTTGACTCTTACGTTAACCTTAACAGGGCGCTTCTTCTTAGGACTTGCTTGATGTTTCTTGAGGTTCGCTAGGAGCTTCGCAAGCCTCTTAGCTTCAGCAGGAACTGCGTAGTCAGCCATAGCAAACAGACACGCATCGTAAGCGTTATCGAATCTTCCGGCGTCAAAGTGAAATCTTAGTGTAGGATGCTGCCTAGCTTCTGCCATCATCATATACAAGGCAGCCTGATGTTCTGAGTTAGAAGGGTCAAAATCTACCAGAGTAGGCGAACGTAGCTGCGATCTGCCTCTCGGCATTGTGAAGTCTTGTTTCTTGGAAGGTTCTTTGGAGAAAACTGCAGAGGTGACAGCAGGTTGAATTGGTTCGTGCCTCGAACGAACCAGGCTCAAGAACAACCTAACCTGAGGCGCGAAACCTACAAGTAAAACTAGGAGTGCGAGCCCCATCAGGACGGTGTATTGGTCAGACATTATAGCTCCTCAGCTAACCAGTTGAGAAAGATCGGCAATGAACTGACAATCAGCGCATTGACTTTGATAAGGAGGTCCAACACGTTCTACGCGACCTAAGGTCGTATAGCTTTCACGTGGTTGAACGCGCTGCAGCAACAGCCTACCTCTAGGTACAAGGGACAGCAGAATTACAGGACTGACGTAAGACACGATCTTCCCGTCAGAGTTCATATAGGTCTCGTTGATCAAAATCACTCGGTTAACGTACCTATCCCAGTGTGTTCTAGATGGTGCCGGAAGGGGTCCAGCATCCCCTAAGAAACTTGTGTCAATCTCAGGAAAGAGAGGAGCTTTTGGTTTGCTTGGAAGCATGAAAGACAGAAACGTCTCGCATGAAGTCTTGAACCACTGAAAAACACGTGTTACTTGAGAAAACATATCCACCCAATCTATAGAGTTCTAACCGCTAGCCAAAGCTAGCATCCCTGGACCAGCCATTGAGACTAGACCTGCCAAAGCTAGCACAAGTGCGCCAGCTACTACCCGAATAAGTACCTTTTGTCTAAAAGCCTTCTTGGAAGATTTCTTAGGAATAAGACCCCAGTCCTCTGCCTCCTTTTCAGTCAGAAAAATTCTTGCCATGACCTACCTTTCTATCAGCTAGGGCTCCAGCCAGGTACGTTCCGCCGCACAACAGTACGGAGACAGTCTTTCCTTACTGGAACAGACTCGTGCAGCATCCAGACGTTACCTGCGTATACGCGATTGCTTTCAAACGTCACCGGCGTGAGACCTGACAAGTCAACGTGCTGGCAGTCGCCTCCAGTACCAACATCGCCGTCCCATGCGCCAGCGTAACCTACACACGCTGTCACGTCTGACGCCAGAATAATCGCTTCGTCGTACGTGTGCTTTGTGACATGCCGATCGTGACGCCCTTTTGGCATCAGATGCCTTGGCATTTCGTGCCTGCTACGACCAGGTCGATTAGGCATCCTATGACCAGGATTGTCAGGACCTTTATGCGCTTGCTTTGACGGTACCCAATGTCCATCTATATGAACTCCAGGCCTCCTATGAGTCGTCATGGCCTTAACGCTAGCCTGATCGATCATAAGGTAAATTTCTTTGTCTGTGTCTACGCCGTAGAGCATTGCGTCAACAGTAGGCTGCCAGCGACGCAGGTCTTGCGGCAAACCGTGTTCCTTGAGGAATGGGCGCATGTATACGCGCTCGCCAGTGAACTCAGGAAAACTAACGCTGCCACGTTGTTGGATGATGCTGTTTTGCATGACTAACTCCGAGTTAAGACAGACCTTTGTTCTTGAGGTCTGTCAATACACCGTGTGTATCTAAGAGCTCCTTGTTTTTCACAAGAGAAGCCCACTCAAAGAATCTTGACACCGAGTAGTGAAGATCCTTACGACCAGCCCAAGAGAGATCAGCCCACGCGTACTCTGTTATCTCTGCCGAGATATGAAGGGCACTCATGTTGACGACTCGACCACTGGACACAGCAAACCAGGTTACTGGTCGGCTCTTGACCATGTCCTTGAACACCATAGACAAGTCTGATTCTATGATGTGCAGACCAGACTCCTCGTAAGCTTCGCGCTTAGCTGCTTGCGTCAAAGTCTCACCTGAGTCTACGTTACCTCCTAGAAAGTTCCACTGACCAGGATTTCGACAGGTTGGTCCTCTCTTACCAACAAGATAGTAACACTTATCAGACATGAGCCTAGCTACGATGACCCATACACGAGGAGCACGCTTAGACATGAAGACCTTTCTGCTACACCAGATGTGAGAAGAGGCTGGACATGATCTTATTGACTTCAAGTTCCTTGAGGCGTATCTGCTCCTTTTCGTGCATAGATATAGCCAAGAGCTTCAGCCGCCGCAGAATTACAGGCCGCACAAGTGCGTCAAACACATGTTGGTTACGCTCGATGGAAAACTGCCAACGACAGCGCCTGTCTGTAGGAAAGCCTTCGACGAGGTCTCCGTCCCACATAGTGACAGATATCACCTGTTTGGTGGGGCAAAACGTCCACTCTACGCAGTCATCATAGGTGACTTCTTTCCACGGATTAGGTGGATCAATGCATTTAATGTTGGCCCTGTGATCAAGCCATTCCGCAGTTATCAAGGTATCTTTGTGCAGAGATCGTAGCACCTTAAAGGCACTTCGACCGCCGCTGCCTCTCAGTGTACCACTGCAGAGACCTTGTTGTTTAGCGATGTCGATAAGCTGATGCACTTGACAATCGAACTGAGACGAAGAGGTGTCATCCATAGTAACTCCTAAACGGAGGTCATCGAGAGATAGGATTCGGCTTCTTTGAGAAGAGAGGTCAGGCGACTCATTACCACGTCGTGATCAGATTGAAACCCACTACGTATGTCGAATCGATGGTAACCTCTCACGTCGAACAACGTGTAATCACCGAAAAGACGTTCAGCTACAGTACAAGCAGTCTGTGTGCCATGATCCATAGTTGGAGCGCCGGTTTTTGTTAACCCTACTCCCTGCGCCTGAAACTTCGGCCAGTGTGCGCACCATCCACCGAAACACGCAACGGTATTGCACGTAGCAGGGACCATGAGGTCCTTTTTGTTATACTCGTACCTCCAGTCGTTCAAACCCTGACTGACGTTTTTCGAAGGAACTGTCTTCCACATCTCGATGGCTTCTTTAATGTTCTCGATCTGTTGCTTGGTAATGTTCTCGATCTGTTGCTTGGTAAACGTAGCCATGAAAAACTCCTTACACGCCGAAGCCGAAAAACGCACGAAGATTTTCTTTGTCAGCTTGCTGCTGACTGTTGAAACTGCGTCGGACTTGCGACACTGTCTCGT
>JACCDQ010658178.1_pt1 | contig 13198 bp, 7 predicted proteins | sample 7446031 | NCBI WGS metagenome assembly JACCDQ01 (sample SAMN15323442, study PRJNA562643) | freshwater metagenome | isolation source: river surface water | place: USA:Blue River Watershed | collected 2017-08-17 | reverse complement strand
GAGCCCTGGTGAATTCCCTGCCCCCCGCCGTTGCGGAGGCAGTGGCTTCAGGCAATGCGGTGCGGCTCTACAAGCTGGCACCGCTGACCAGCAGCAAATAACAGTTTGCAGCTGAGGGGGCTTACCAATTGGTTTCACGTTCCGGGGTGGCGCGAATCTGGTGGATGGTCAGGTCAGCGCCGTCGAATTCTTCCTCTTGCGTCAGGCGCAGGCCCACGGTGCGTTTGAGCACACCGTAAACCACAAACCCACACACCAAAGCCCAGGCCACGCCCATGGCGGTGCCCAGCAGCTGCGCACCAAAGCTGACGCCACCCAACCCGCCCAGGGCCGTGCTGCCGAAAATGCCGGCTGCAATGCCACCCCAGGCACCGCACAGTCCGTGCAAAGGCCACACACCCAGCACGTCATCGATTTTCCAGCGATTTTGTGTCAGGGTGAACATTGAGACAAACAATGCTCCTGCCACACCGCCCACCACCAACGCACCCAGGGGATGCATCAGATCGGAGCCCGCACACACCGCGACCAAACCGGCCAAGGGCCCGTTGTGCACGAAACCTGGGTCGTTTTTGCCCATGACCAAGGCCACCAGTGTGCCGCCCACCATGGCCATCAGCGAGTTCACCGCCACCAACCCAGAGATTTTGTCCAGGGTTTGTGCGCTCATCACGTTGAAACCGAACCAACCGACGATCAATATCCAGGCACCCAAAGCCAGGAACGGGATGTTGGATGGCGGGTGGGCACTGACCAGTCCATCCTTGCGATAGCGGTTGGAACGGGGGCCCAGCAAAATGACCGCACCCAGGGCCAACCAGCCACCCACGGCATGCACCACCACCGACCCGGCAAAGTCGTGAAATTCAGCGCCGGTCAGGTTCTTCAACCAAGCCTGTACCCCAAAGTGCTGGTTCCACACAATGCCCTCAAAAAACGGGTAAACGAAGCCGACTATCACTGCGGTGGCAATCAGCTGCGGCCAGAACTTGGAGCGTTCTGCAATGCCACCTGAAATAATGGCAGGAATGGCGGCCGCAAACGTCAGCAAGAAGAAAAACTTGACCAACTGGTAACCGTTTTGTGTAGCCAGTTGTTCGGCACCGATCAAGAAGCCTGTGCCGTAGGCTACACCGTAGCCCACCAGAAAATACATGACAGTGGACACCGAAAAGTCCACCAGGATTTTGACCAGCGCGTTGACCTGGTTTTTTTGACGAACGGTGCCCAGTTCCAGAAAGGCAAATCCGGCGTGCATGGCCAAGACCATGATGCCACCCAACAAAATAAAGAGCGCGTCTGCGCCCTGTTTTAGTGCGTCCATGCTTGCTTTTGGTGAATAAGTACGTTTGTGATGCGCGAACGGCGTGTTTTACACCGTTGCACCACAAGCAAGCAAAAAACGGGCCAACTTGGTGCTTTGTGGGGATTTTGCCCCAAGTTGGCGTGATTGGGTGTCGGCTTCAGTGCAGTTCGGCCATCAGCTCAATTTCCACACAGGCGCCCAGCGGCAGCTGGACCACCCCAAATGCACTGCGGGCGTGTGCACCCACCGACGGACCAAACACCTGCCCCAACAATTCCGAACAACCGTTGGTGACCAGGTGTTGTTCGGTGTAGGTGGCCGTGGAGTTGACCAGACTGAGCACCTTGACGATGCGTTTGATGCCGTTGAGGTCAGTGCCCGCGGCCACACAGGCGGCGTGCAGCGTGCCCAGCAGGTCAACCGCCACAGCCCGTGCAGCGGCATTGCCTTCTTCGGTGGTCATGGTCAGGCCCAGCTGGCCCACCCAGGGCTTGCCATCCTGTTTGGCGATGTGACCACTGAGCAACAGCAGTTTGCCTGTCTGTGCAAAAGGCACGTATGCCGCAGCCGGCACGGCCACGGGGGGCAAAACAATGGCCAATTGCTGGAGTTGATCGTAAACGTTCATGGGTTTCCTCTTGTATTGAAAATGGTCAATCAGCGGCGACCACTCCGGCTTGGATCATGGCGTCGTATTCTTCGGCGGGGGCCACGGTCACGCCCACCTGCAAGGTGTGCGAGCCCCCACCCTGTATCACCCCGCGCAGCGGTGACACATCGCCAAAATCACGGCCGAGGGTCAGGGTCACATAGTCTTCGCCGGGCGTGTTTGCACCAAAACGGTGATTGGTGGGGTCGAAATCGTACCAGCTGCCATTGCAGTACACCGATACCCAGGCGTGCGATGCGTCGGCGCCGACCAGCCGGGGTTGGCCTTGAGGGGGGTGGGTCAACAAATAACCGCTCACATAACGCCCGGCCAGTCCGACACTGCGCAAGCACCCCAGCATGATGTGGGCAAAGTCCTGGCACACCCCTTTGCCTTGCGCCAAGGCCTGCAGGGCAGGGGTGTTGACTGCGGTGCTGTCGGTTTCGTAGCGCAGTTCGTGGTGGATTTTGGCGCACAGGGCTTGACAGCCTTCCAGCACAGGGCGTCCAGGCGTCAAAAGCGGTCGAAAAAAATCGGCAAACGCCTCGTGGCGCGGCACGTAGGGCGATGGAAACACGAATTCGCTGGCGGCCTGGTAGGGGGCATGGGCGTGGTAGCGAAAACTTTGCTGAACTTCCTCCCACGGCGGACTGTACGGCAGGGGTTCGGGGGGCTGTGTTTGCACCAGGCTGTCGGCCTGCACGTGCAGGTGGTCGTGCGGGGTTTGGTGGGCAAAAAAGGTGCGCCAGTTGTCGAAGGCGTCCAGGCTGTCGTTGCGGTGTGCGGGTTCGGGTGTGATCTGCAGTGCATGGGCCAGCACGGTCTGGCCGGCCCGCTCCAGCGGGCGCAGGTGCGCCAGGTGCTGGGCCAGCAGTACCGGGGCCTGGTAGCGGTATTGGGTGTGGTGGACGACGCGCAGCAACATACGGGTGTCAGGCCATCAGGCTGCGATTGAGCTGGTCGGCGTGACTGAAATAGCGTTGACTCAATTGGTCGGACAGCAAGGTGGAAGAACGTTGCAGGGCTTGCAACAGGCTGGACAGCTGTGCTGCGGCCTGTGTCGTCGGTTCAGGCGCAACGACATGTGCGCCGCTCAAGGTGGCCAGGTCCCAGTCGTCGGGGTTGGGCAGGCTGGAGAGCAAGGTCTGCGCATCGTCCGCTTCTGCGGGCAGTTTGACCAGACGGGAACGCAGGGTGGACAACACCCAGCTCAATGAGCGCGGGTTGTCGCGGTGAATCACGAGCATGTCGAGCAGCGCCACCAAGTCGCGCCGTTGCTGGTACTGGGCATGAAAAGTGATGGTGCTGTCGAACAAGGCCAGCAGTGCTTCGAAACCGCTGTCTTCTTCGATGCTGCGGGTCTGCAATCCCAAAGCCAGCGCGTGCGACAAGGTACCCAGGCGTTCGAGGTGGCGGCCAATGCTGAGCATGCGCCAGCCGTCATCGCGCACCATGCGGTCGGTTTGTGCGCCGGTGATGGCGGACAGCAGTTCGCTGGCTTCGTCCAACGCTTCGAGCGCTTCTTGTGGGGCGTATTCGGCGTCAGCGCTCATGCTGTTGTGTTGCGCGGCGAACTCGTCGTTCAACCGTTCGATCAGGTTGCGTTGCTCCTGCGACAGGCGCTCGCGCACCTGTTGTGCGGCTTGCTGCAGCGCCCGCAGGTTGTAGCCCACACTGGAGGCCCCGGAGTCGGCACCCAGTTGTGCAATCAGCGAGCGTTCGAACACCCGACGTGCCTGTTGGGCATCGGGCACATTGTGCAAAACCAAACCGTTTTCACGCGCGCAAGCCGACAGCCAAGCCAGCAGGGCGGGGGCGTTTTGTTGTTCGCCCTGCAGGCTGCGCAGGGTGATTTGGGCGAGTCGGACGGTGTTTTCGGCCCGTTCTGTGTAACGGCCCAACCAGAACAGGTTTTCTGCCGAACGGCTGGTGACCACCCGCCGTTGTTGTGCCAGTGCCAAAGTGGTGGGGGCGCTTTGCAGCAGGCTGGTGCGGTCCACCTCACCTTGGGTCAGGACCCAGCAGTCGGCACTGCTACCTCCGCGTTGCATGGACGCAATGCGCTGACCAGGGGGCGCCAGGCGCACCATGCCACCCGGCAGCACTCGCCACGAGCCCGGACCATCGGCCAAGGCAAACACGCGCAACATGGCGGGGCGCGGAACGATTTGGCCGTTGCGCCAACTGGGGTTCTGCGACAAGGGCAAATACGCTTGCAGGGTGTGTTGGTCGGGTTCGCGCACCAAGCGGCCCAGCAGGCGGTCCAGATCGTCGGTGCCAAGCTCGGGGCCGATTTGCGTGTCGCTGGCGCGCAGGGGGTAGGTCTGCTTGATAACGGCTTGCTTGACCAGGGGCAAGGCACTTTGCAGGCTGGCCGCTTCGCCGCACCACCAAGTGGGCAAGGAGGGCAGGGCCAGTGGTTCGCCCAACAGGTGTTCGCTGATGGCAGGCAAAAAACCCAGCAGTGCGCTGGATTCCAGGGGTGCCGACCCCGGCGCGTTGGCCAGCAACACGTTTCCGGCGCGCACCGCCTGCATCAGGCCAGGTACTCCCAGGGCGGAGTCGCTTCGCAGCTCCAGCGGGTCCAGCCATTCGTCGTCCAGCCGTTTGATCAACACGTCCACGGGTTCCAGCCCGTGCAGGGTTTTGAGGTACAGGCGGCGGTCCCGCACGGTGAGGTCGCTGCCCTCGACCAGGTTCAGGCCGAGGTAGCGGGCCAGGTACGCGTGTTCAAAATAGGTCTCGTTGTAGGGCCCCGGGGTCAGCAGCGCAATGCGGGCATCGTTGCCCTGTGGCGAAAGCGATTTGAGCCCCTGTATCAGAGCTTTGTAGCTGGCGGCCAGACGCTGGACCTTCATGCCACTGAAGGCGCTGGGGAATTGCCCAGCAATGGCAATTCGGTTCTCCAGCAGGTACCCCAGGCCGGACGGCGCCTGGGTGCGCTGGGACACCACCCACCAGCGGCCATCGGGCCCATGGGCCAAATCGAAAGCCACGATGTGCAGCCAGGTGCCTCCCGGCGGCTCCACGCCTTGCATGGCGCGCAGGTACCCTGGGTGGCCTTGCACCAGGGCTGGCGGCAGCCAGGCTTGTTTCAACAGGTCGCGGGGACCGTAAATATCGGCCAGCACGTTGTTGAGCACCCGGGTGCGTTGCAGCACCCCAGCTTCAATGCTTGCCCAATCTTGCGGCCCCACCAACATCGGGAACAGGTTCAGCGACCAAGGGCGTTGCATGCCATGCTCGTCGGCGTACACGTTGTAGGTCACGCCGTTGTCTTTGAGCTGGCGTTGCAGGTTTTGTTGGCGCCGGTTCAGATCGGCAAAACCTTCGGAACCCAGGTGTTCAAAGAACGACGCCCAGCATGGGTGCATGGAGGCACCGGTGTTGCTGGGATCGTCCTTGCCCGCGTTTGCGTTGTGCAGCTCATCCAGGTGCCCTGCAGACGCCGGCAAGGCCAGTTCCGCAGCCAGTTCGGCGGCGGTGACCGGGCCTTGGGCGTCGTCTTGGGGCAGGGCAGAGTCGTTCACGGGCACCGAGTATGCCTGTTTTGCTGGCGGTTGCGTGCGCCGCTTGCGACCCGCCCTGTCTTATTGCCGCAGGTCGAGCGTGAACGGGAATTCCTGGCTGCGCTGCACGGGGTCCACGCGCACCTGACCCGGGGTGTGGCCCATCTGGAAGAATCGCGCCAGGCGACGGCTTTCCGCCTCGTAGGAATTGATGGGGAAGGTGTCGTAATTGCGGCCACCCGGGTGGGTCACGTGGTATTGGCAGCCTCCGAGCGAGCGGTTCATCCAGGTGTCCACAATGTCAAACGTGAGCGGCGCGTGTGGGGCGATGCTGGGGTGCAAAGACGAGGGTGGGTTCCAGGCCTTGTAGCGCACACCGGCCACGTAGTCGCCCACGGTGCCGGTGTTTTGCAGTGGCAGGGCGCGGCCGTTCACGGTGATGACGTAACGGCTGTCGTTGTAGCCCGAAACGCGCACTTCCAGCCGCTCCAGGGACGAATCCACAAAGCGCACGGTACCGCCAGCGGAGCCTTCCTCGCCCATGACGTGCCAGGGTTCCAGCGCGTTGCGCAAGGTGAGTTCGATGCCGCGTGCGGCCACCTGGCCGATGAGGGGGAAGCGGAATTCGAAGTGCGGGTCGAACCAGTTTTTCTCGAACCGGTAGCCGTATTGGGCCAGGTCGTCGAGCACGTCGTCGAAGTCCATGCGCACAAAGGTGGGCAGCAGGTAACGGTCGTGCAGTTCTGTGCCCCAACGGGTGAGTTTCCCGTGCCAGGGCTGTTGCCAGAAACGCGCCACCAAAGCACGCAGCAGCAGTTGTTGTGCGATGCTCATGCGGGCGTGCGGCGGCATTTCGAATGCCCGCAGTTCCAGCAAACCCAGGCGGCCGGTGGAGCTGTCGGGGCTGTAGAGTTTGTCAATGCAGAATTCGCTGCGGTGGGTGTTGCCAGTCACATCCACCAGGATGTTGCGAAGCGTGCGGTCCACCAGCCAGGGGGGCATCCGGTCGCCGTAAAGCCCTCGGTTTTTCTCGATCTGGTTGAGGGCAATTTCCAGCTCGTACAGTTGGTCGTTGCGGGCCTCGTCCACGCGCGGCGCCTGGCTCGTCGGCCCAATGAAAAGGCCGCTGAACAGGTAGCTCAAGCTGGGGTGGTTGTGCCAGTAGGCGATCAGGCTGCCCAGCAGTTCGGGTTTGCGCAGGAAGGGTGAATCGGCTGGGGTGGCTCCGCCCAGCACGAAGTGGTTGCCGCCACCCGTGCCGGTGTGTCGTCCGTCGGTCATGAATTTCTCGGCGCACAGGTGGGTCTGGTGGGCCGCTTCGTACAGGAATTCGGTGTGTTCGACCAGTTCGCTCCAATTGTGCGCCGGATGGATGTTGACCTCGATCACGCCGGGGTCGGGTGTGACTTGAAGCAGTTTGAGTCGCGGGTCGCGTGGTGGCGGGTAGCCTTCCAGCACGATTTTGACGCCCAGTTTTTCGGCGGTGGTTTCGATGGCGGCCAGCAGGTCCAGGTAATCTTCCAGCCGCTGCAAAGGGGGCATGAAGATGTACAGGTGGCTGCTGGTGCCACCGTTTTGGGTTTCCGCTTTGGGCCCGTTGGCGCGCTGGGGGTCACGGGCTTCCACGCACAGGGCGGTTCGGGTCAGCCAAGCCGCAGATTCACCGCGTTGTGGGTAACGGGCTTCCATGGGTTGCCCCGGGGCGGCACCTTTTGCCGATCCGGCCAGCAATGGATCGTTTTGCCAGACCGGGGTATTGAGGTCGCGGCCCGTGCCGTCCGGGTAAGGGCTGGCCTGCAGCGACACCACGCCGCCTTCGGCAAAGCCACCCCCAACCTGGTGCGGGGCATACTGCCGTTTGAAGGCCGCGCCTTCGGGCAGCGCGTCGCGCTGGGCCGTCGGGTCTTGTTCAATGTGGTACGGGTAGTCGGTGGCGGACACCCAGGGCAATGAATCCAGCGGCAGGCGGTAGCCCATGGGGGAGTCGCCCGGGATCAGGTACATCCGTTCATCGCGAAAGAACCAGGGGCCTGTGGTCCAGCGCGTGTTGGCCGTCGGTATGCCGCTTCGGGCCCCTTTTTGGTGACCCTGGGGCAGGGCATGGGCTTGCAAAGGCAGCACATACCCCACCGTGGATTCCAGACCTTGGCCAAAAACCCGGCGCAGGCGAACGCGTTCAAGCTCGTCACCCAGTTTGGCATCAAAGGGGTCTACGTTGACGGGCAGCTTGCGTTCGCGCCACAGGTAGTACCAGGTGTCTTCAAAACCCGGTGTGATGTACTGGGTGCTCAGGCCGAGCTTGCGTGCCAGCGTTTGTGTGAATCGCTGCGCGTCGTCAGCGGTGTAGTGGGCGGCGTCGCGTTCGTCGGCAAACAAGGCCGGGTTGTGCCAGGTGGGTTCGCCATCGGTCCGCCAGAACAAGGACAACGCCCAGCGCGGAAGCTGCTCACCGGGGTACCACTTGCCCTGGCCCAGGTGCACAAAACCGCCGTCGCCATACTCCTGGCGCAAGCGGTGCAGCAGTTCGGTGGCGTAATTGCGCTTGGTTGGGCCCAGGGCGTCGGTGTTCCACTCGGCGGCGTCGCGGTCACGGGTGGCCACGTAGGTGGGTTCACCGCCCATGGTCAGGCGCACATCGCCCTGTTCCAAGTCGGTGTCCACTTGCTGGCCCAAGGCCACAATCCGGGCCCACTGTTCGTCGGTGTAGGGCTTGGTCACACGTGGCGACTCATAAACCCGCGTCACTTGCATGTGGTGCTGGAACGATACCTCACACTCGTCCAGCGCGCCGTCGATGGGCGCAGCGCTGGAAGGCTGTGGCGTGCATGCCAGCGGTATGTGTCCCTCGCCAGCCAGCAGGCCCGAGGTGGGGTCCAGCCCGATCCAGCCAGCACCGGGCAAAAACACCTCGCACCAGGCATGCAAGTCGGTGAAATCGGCCTCGGGGCCGCTGGGGCCGTCCACGGCTTTGACATCGGGGGCCAGCTGAATCAGATAGCCCGAGACGAAACGTGCCGCCAACCCGAGGTGACGCAGCAATTGCACCAACAACCAACCGCTGTCGCGGCATGAACCGCTGCCTTTGATCAATGTTTCTTCAGGCGTTTGCACCCCCGGTTCCATGCGGATGGTGTATGTGATGTCATGTTGCAACTGTTGGTTGATATCGACCAGGAAGTCGATGGTCCGACGCTCTGTGGTGTTGACCTTGGCCAGATAGGCCTTGAGTTGCGGCGTCAGTTCACTTTGAACCCGGTATGGGGCCAATTCGGCCTGCAGGGCAGGGCTGTAGCTGAAGGGGAATTGTTCGGCCGACGGTTCCAGAAAAAAGTCAAACGGGTTGTACACCGCCATTTCCACCACCAGGTCGACCGTGACCTTGAATTCCCGCATGGGTTCGGGAAACACCAGCCGGGCTTGGTAGTTGGCAAATGGGTCTTGTTGCCAGTTGATGAAATGGTTGGTGGGTTCGATGCGCTGGCTGTAAGACAACACCTTGGTGCGGCTGTGCGGCGCGGGGCGCAGGCGCACCACGTGTGGGGCCAGGTTCACCAACTTGTCGTAGGTGTAGTGGGTTATATGATTCAGGGCAACATGAATGGCCATGCCGGGTCTTTCAAAAACAAAAAAGGGAGTGGACGTTGCCTCAGTGCCTACCGGGCTGCGCGCCAATGCGCGTGGCGCAAGCAATTAGTGCGCCATGGTAGCCGGCCTGTTCGGGTGGGCGTGTGGGGTCGCGCTGCAATTGCAGCAACAGGTTTTGTGGCCCGCAGTGGCCTATCTGGCTGCCGCAGGCGGGGCGCTTTTGCTCCTGGCGATCAGAGGGCGGATGGCCCGTCCCGCTGGACGCGCCGCCTGCGCTGCTTTGGTGGCAGGAATCCTGGCCTTTGCCTTCACGGGCGCCCGCGCGCTGCTTGAAAACGCCCAGGTGCTGGACGCGACGCTGGAGGGACAGGACGTGGTGTTGGTGGGGCATGTGGCAGGTCTGCCACAAGTTTATCGGTCCGGAGCGGCTTCGGCCAGGTTTGTGTTCGCGGTGGACCGGGCCACTTGGGCAGATCGACCGGCGAAGGTGCCTGATAGGGTGTTGTTGTACGGTGCCGGCCCATTGCTCGAAGTGGCACCGGGGCAGCGTTGGCAATTCACAGTCCGCTTGCGCCGTCCCCACGGTTTGCGCAACCCCGGCGGTTTTGACACGGAGGCGTGGTTGTGGGAGCAGGGCTTGCATGCCACAGGCACCGTTCGGCAGGGCAAGCAGGCCGATCCACCCTTGCTGTTGCCGGGGTCTGTTTGGCGTCCGGTGGATCAGGCCCGGTTTGCTGTACGCCAAGCCATCTTTCGCCAGGTCCATGACCCCGGTGCGGCAGGTTTGCTGGCGGCTTTGGCTGTGGGTGACCAGTCCTCGATCGACAAGCCCGATTGGGATGTGTTCAAGGTGGTGGGGGTTGGGCACCTGGTGTCGGTTTCTGGTTTGCACATCACCCTGTTTGCTTGGTTGACCGTGGGGGGTGTGGGTGTGCTTTGGCGCAGGTTGGGGCGGCACTGGCCCGGTTGTTTGCACCGCTGGCCCGTGCCCGTGGTGGCGTCCTGGGGCGGCGTGGCGTTGGCCGCAGCCTATGCAGTTTTTTCGGGTTGGGCGGTGCCAGCGCAGCGCACCGTGCTTATGCTGACAGCTATGACCTGGGTGCGCTTGCGGGCGCACACATGGCCCTGGCCGGTGACCTGGCTGGTGGTGTTTGACACGGTGCTGTTGCTGGACCCTTGGGCTTTGTTGCAAAGCGGTTTCTGGCTGAGTTTTGTGGCCGTGGGGCTGTTGTTCGCGGCCTTGCCCGCTCATACCGGCTCGGCGGGTGGTGTATTGCAAGTGGTGTGGGCCAAAGCCAGGGAGCAGGCGGTGGTCACCATTGGTTTGGCACCACTGACCTTGTTGTTGTTCGGTCAGGTGTCGGTGGTGGGTTTGCTGGCCAACCTGGCTGCGGTGCCGTGGGTGACGTTTGTGATCACGCCCCTTGCATTGTTGGGTGCCTTGTTTGCACCCTTGTGGGCTGTGGGAGCCTGGTCCAGCCAAGGCCTGATGGCGCTGCTGCAGTGGTTGGCCACCTGGCCCGGTGCTGCCCTTGAGCGCCCCGAGTTGCCTGGTGGCCTGGGCTTGCTGGCGGTGGTCGGGGGGCTGTTGCTGGTGCTGCGTTTGCCTTGGGCAATGCGGGCCTGGGGTGGATTGTTGTTGTGGCCCGCACTGGCCTATCAACCGCCCCGGCCCCCTGTGGGGGCATTTGAAATGTGGGCGGCCGATGTCGGGCAGGGCACCGCCACTGTGGTGCGCACCGCCCGGCACACCTTGGTTTACGACACCGGCCCGCCGATCGGTGCCAGCAACGCCGGCGATCGGGTGCTCCTGCCGATGTTGCGAACCTGGGGGGACCAGCCCGAGGTGCTGGTGCTCAGCCACAACGACAACGATCACACCGGTGGGTTTGCGCCTTTGATGCGCCGATTTCCGCGGGCCCAGGTACTCGCCAATTTCGAACCTGAGGTGGCGGTGAACCGATTGCGCCCATGCCAGAAAGGCCAGGTTTGGGAGTGGGACGGGGTGCGATTTGAGGTGTTGCATCCCAGCGACGATTACCCCGTCAAAACCGACAACGCAAGGTCGTGTGTGATCCGTGTCGGGCAGGGTGCAGAGTCCGCATGGCTCACGGGGGACATCACCCGTGCAGAGGAGGTGCATTTGTTGCCGATGTTTCAGGAGGCTGCGTCGGGCGTGGCTCGTCAAGCCGGGGTGTTGATGGCGGGCCACCACGGCAGCAAAACCTCCAACAGCGAAATGTGGCTGCACACCTTGCAACCGAGGTGGGTGGTGGTGCAGGCAGGCTTGCACAGCCGTTACGGTCACCCCGCACCCGAGGTGGTGCAGCGCTTTGAGGCGCTGGGTTTGCCCTGGGTCAACACCGCCGACTGCGGCGCGGTGCACTGGCGCAGCGATGCACCCGAGGCATTGCACTGCTTTCGTCGCGAACACCAGCGCTATTGGCATTGGCAAATGCCCGCCCTGGCCCCATCATGGACACCCAACCAAGACCCGGAGTTGCCCTGAATCCTTTGGCTGCCTGCTGGCCCACTACTTGCTAAGATGGTTTCCAGGAGAAACCAAACCCTTTTCCCACGAGCCGCCCATGAGTCGACACACCTTTGACGAAATGCACACCGCCCCCGAGCGCGTGCGCGAACACTACCTCCATTACGCACGTTGGCTCGCGCAACAACCCGAAGACGCGATGGCCGCCCGACGCGAGGAAGCCGAAATGATTTTCCGGCGCGTTGGAATCACCTTTGCGGTGTACGGGGCCAAAGACGAAGACGGTTCCGGTACCGAGCGTCTGATTCCGTTCGACCTGATCCCCCGCATCATTCCGGCCCACGAATGGCGCAGCATGGAAAAAGGCCTGGCCCAGCGGGTCAACGCCCTCAATCGCTTCATCCACGACATCTACCACGACCAGGACATTTTGAAGGCCGGTATCGTCCCACGTGAGCAGATCGAGGGCAACGCCCAGTTCCGCCCCGAAATGGTGGGCGTGGACGTGCCCGGTGGTGTGTACTCGCACATCGCGGGCATCGATATCGTGCGCGCCCCGGTGCCGGGGGGCAATGGCGAGGCCGACTACTACGTGCTGGAAGACAACCTGCGTGTGCCCAGCGGCGTGAGTTACATGCTGGAAGACCGCAAGATGATGATGCGGTTGTTCCCCGAATTGTTCAGCCAGAACCGCGTGGCTCCGGTGGCCCACTACCCCGATTTGCTGCTGGAAACCTTGCGTGCGGTCAGTCCCGCACATGCCTCGGAACCCACGGTGGTGGTGTTGACCCCCGGCATGTACAACAGCGCCTATTTCGAGCACGCATTTTTGGCCCAGCAAATGGGCGTGGAACTGGTGGAGGGCCAGGACCTGTTCGTGAAGGACAACTTTGTTTACATGCGCACCACACGCGGCCCCAAGCGGGTGGACGTGATTTACCGCCGCGTGGACGACGATTTTCTCGATCCGCTGGTGTTCCGTCCCACCTCCACGCTGGGCTGTGCCGGTCTGCTCGATGTCTACCGCAAAGGCAACGTGACGCTGTGCAACGCCATCGGCACCGGCGTGGCAGATGACAAATCCATCTACCCCTATGTGCCGCAGATGATCGAGTTCTATCTGGGGGAAAAACCGATTCTCAAAAACGTGCCCACGTACATGGGCCGCAAACCAGATGACCTGAAATACATCCTGGCCAACTTGAAAGACCTGGTGGTCAAAGAAGTGCACGGTGCTGGAGGCTATGGCATGTTGGTGGGGCCGGCGGCCACCCAGGCCGAGATCGAGGACTTCCGCAAGGCGGTGGTGGCCAAGCCCGAAGGCTATATTGCCCAGCCTACCCTGAGCCTGTCCACCTGCCCCACCTACGTGGAGCGCGGCATTGCACCCCGCCACATCGATCTGCGCCCCTTTGTTCTGAGCGGAAAAACCGTGCAGATGGTGCCCGGTGGTTTGACCCGCGTGGCCCTGAAGGAAGGCTCACTTGTCGTCAATTCGTCACAGGGCGGTGGTACCAAAGACACCTGGATCCTGGAAGCCTGAAGAAAGTTGCAAGATGCTGTCAAGAACCGCTGACCATTTGTTCTGGATGTCGCGCTACACCGAGCGCGCCGAAAACACCGCCCGCATGCTGGACGTGAACTACCAGACCTCGCTG
>JACCDQ011119384.1_pt1 | contig 13199 bp, 20 predicted proteins | sample 7446031 | NCBI WGS metagenome assembly JACCDQ01 (sample SAMN15323442, study PRJNA562643) | freshwater metagenome | isolation source: river surface water | place: USA:Blue River Watershed | collected 2017-08-17 | reverse complement strand
CCCTCTGTTCTGGAACACCCCCCGTCACAAAATTTTTAACCCCACGAAAAATTTTTTGTGCTATATTCCAGCCCGCAAGGTGGAGAAGCCCGGTTATCTCGTTAGGCCCATAACCTAAAGATCGCTTGTTCAAATCAAGCCCTTGCAACCAACATCACTAAACGGATGCAATGATTACTGTCACACCTGAACTAGCGGTCCCGCTGCCGGACGGCAAGGAAGAAATGTTGTCTCTCCACGAGAAGACGGCCGCCCTGTTCCAGACAGTAGAGTTCCTCGAAGTGTTTGGTGTGGACAGCACGCCGACCGAGGAAGACAAAATCGCAGCCCGTGCAGACCTGCACACCTCGGTTGCCGCATCCCCAGAACAAGCTCGTCCCCCCGCAAAGATCGAAGAGCCCACACCGGGTTCTGTAAAACATCTTAAAGCCATTCTCTCTGAGTACGATCAGGTGGCCGTGAAGTCGGCTGCGCAGATTCGCACGTTCGTGACGAACCGCCTGATTGAAGAATCCACCAACCCAGACGCCAAAATCCGTATGCGGGCCCTCGAACTGCTGGGCAAGATCGGCGACGTTGGCCTGTTCGTGGAGCGTACCGAAGTTACTGTACAACATAAAACTACGATCGAACTCCAGTCCTCCATCAAGGAGCGCGTGGCCAAGTTGCTTGAGGCGAAGAAAGCCCGCGAGAAGCCCCCCGAGGTGATCGACGTGGAGCCCAAGGCTGTAAGTTTGCGCGAAGCTGCAGACGATTTGCTGGATGACGTCGCAGATGACTAAGAACTCCAAAGCAAATTGGCTTGACCGCGGCCTTTTCCAAGGCGGGTACCTTGCGCTCGTGACATCACAAGCTGAATTTGAAAAAGTCCTCGCAGACATCAAGATGGCTGAGTACACGGACGCCTTTGTACCTAACGGCTGGCCAGCCTGCACCCACACTTTTGCAAATGTGGACGGTAGCATCGCTTGTATCGTAGGGCTTGACTTAGCTCACTGTGCGGAACAAGACCCAATTGATGTCGCTGCGCTTCTTGTACATGAAGCGGTGCATGTGTGGCAGCAAAACGAAAGTGCTGCGGGCAAGCTCGGGTGCTTTGGCACCGAGGGCGAGGCGTATGCCATCCAAAATATCAGCACTCGACTGATGAGCGCCTATGTGGACAAGCTCAAATGACTGATAAAGCCGATCACGACGCCGTAGAGTTGGACGCACTGCTCCAACAAGACCTGAGCCTGCTCTCCGAAGAGGAGCTTATGGCTTTGGAAGAAGAAGTCGCGGAAGTCGAACGACGTGAAGTAGCACGTGCCGCACGTGAGTCGCTGCTGGATTTCTGCGTTCGGATGAACCCGGACTACAAGATTGGCGCTCACCACCGCAAATTGGCGCAGCTCTTAGAAGATATGGCGTTTTCGCGAAAAGATCGCGTTGCTGTGTCCGTTCCACCACGACACGGTAAGTCATTCTTGGTCTCAGTCTATTTTCCGGCATGGTTTTTGGGCAATTTCCCTGACAAAAAAGTGCTGATGGTGTCGCACACCACCGATCTGGCCGTAGATTTTGGCCGAAAAGTGCGTAATTTGGTGGACCAACCGACATATAAAGAGATTTTTCCGGGTGTAACCCTAGCAGCCGACTCAAAAAGTGCTGGACGTTGGAATACGAACCTCGGCGGCGAGTACTTCGCCTGTGGTGTGGGCTCCGCGCTGGCCGGTCGAGGCGCGGACTTGCTCTTGGTGGACGACCCACACAACGAACAGGACATCATCAACGGCAATTTTGAAGTCTTTCACAAGGCTTACGAGTGGTTCACGTTCGGTGCGCGTACGCGTCTGATGCCCGGCGGCCGTGTGGCGATGGTGCACACCCGTTGGCACCCCAACGACTTGATTGGCATGATGGCCAAGGACATGGCCCGCAACGGCGAGTCCGATCAGTACGAATTCTTCGAGTTCCCAGCGATTTTCAACGAGGGCACCCCCGACGAGAAGGCACTGTGGCCAGAGTTCTATGACTTGAAAGCCCTGCACCGCACCAAAGCGTCCATGCCCACGTACCAGTGGAACGCGCAGTACCAACAAAACCCCACCTCAGAAGAAGGTGCGATCGTCAAGCGCGAGTGGTGGAAGCCTTGGGAGCGTGATGAGCCCCCAGCATGTGAGTACATCATCATGACGTTGGACGCGGCGGCCGAGACAAAGAACCGCAACGACTTTACCGCCCTGCTCACGTGGGGTGTGTTCTACGACGAGAAGCTCACAAGCGACGCGGCCCACCTCATTTTGTTGAACGCGATCAACATCCGCGTGGAGTTCCCTGAACTCAAGGACCTGTGTATGCGCGAGTACAAGGATTGGCAGCCCGACGCGTTCATCGTGGAGAAGAAGTCCAACGGCACGCCGCTGTTCCAAGAATTCCGTCGCATGGGCATTCCGGTGGCTGAATTTACCCCTCATCGGGGCACGGGGGACAAAGTTGCACGTCTAAACGCGGTCGCAGATATTTTCAGATCGGGCATGGTCTGGTATCCTGCGGGGAGGCGCTGGGCGGAAGCCGTGGTGGAGCAAGTCGCTGCGTTCCCAGCCTCTGAAAATGATGACATGGTTGACTGTACAAGCATGGCGTTGCAACGCTTCCGCAACGGAGGATTCATACGCTTGGACAGTGACTACGAAGATGAGGTGGTGAAACCTCGTCGGGCCGCATACTATTAAGGAACACAGATGTCTATTGACAAAGCACTCTACGGAGCACCAATGGGTTTGGGCGAAGCTGAAGACTCTCCCGCACTCGACATTGAAATCGTCAACCCAGACATGGTGACGTTGGATGACGGTAGCGTGGAGATCACACTTGCGCCCGGCGCAAAAGACGAAGACGACGAAACCGAATTCGACGCGAACTTGGCGGAACACCTTGAAGAAGGTGTATTGGCTGAGCTAGGTGGCACGCTCGTCAGCGATTTTGATGATGACTTGACCAGCCGCAAAGAGTGGGAAAAGACCTACACCGAAGGCTTGAAACTCCTCGGATTGCAGTACGAAGAGCGTACTGAACCTTGGAACGGTGCATGTGGTGTGTTTCACCCCATGTTGACCGAAGCTGTGGTGCGCTTCCAAAGTGAAACCATCATGGAGACTTTCCCCGCTGCTGGCCCTGTGAAGACACAGATCATCGGCAAGCAGACAAAGGAGAAAGAAGACGCAGCGCAACGCGTTCAAGACGACATGAACTACCAGCTCACGGAAGTGATGGTGGAATATCGCCCTGAGCATGAGAAGATGCTGTGGAACCTGCCTATCGCTGGCTCTGCGTTCAAAAAGGTGTATTTCGACCCGACACTGGACCGTCAGGTGTCTATGTTCTTGCCGGCCGAAGATGTGGTGTTGCCTTACGGCACGTCTGAAATGTCGATGGCTCCGCGCATCACACACCGTATGCGCAAGACCAAGAACGAGATCATGCGCCTCATCAACGCTGGCTTCTACCGCGACATCGAGTTGGGTGAGCCCAGCAAGCAGATCGACGAGATTCAGAAGGCCAAGGACAAAGAGACCGGCTTCAGCGCAGACAACGACGACCGCTTCCAGTTGTTGGAGATTCAGGTCGAGTTGGACCTCGAAGGCTTCGAGCACAAGAACGAGGACGGCGAACTCACAGGCATCGCCTTGCCTTACATCGTCACAGTGTTGCGCGATACCAAAGAAATTTTGGCCATCCGCCGCAACTGGAAAAAGAACGACCTCACGTACCAGAAGCGTCAGCACATGGTGCACTACCAATACATCCCCGGCTTCGGTGCGTATGGCTTTGGTTTGGTCCACTTGATCGGCGGCGCGACAAAGAGCGCAACGTCCATCACACGTCAGTTGGTTGACGCTGGCACATTGAGCAACTTGCCCGGCGGTATGAAGACCCGCGGCTTGCGCATCAAGGGCGACGACACACCAATCCAACCCGGTGAGTTCCGTGACGTGGACATCACATCTGGTTCGTTGCGCGACAACATCGTGCCCCTGCCATACAAAGAACCATCTCAGACTCTGTTGGCGTTGATGAACCAAATCGTTGACGACGCACGCCGCTTCGCCGCCGTGGCTGACATGAAGGTGTCGGACATGAGCGCCAATGCGCCCGTGGGCACAACACTGGCTATTCTTGAGCGCATGTTGAAGGTGATGTCTGCTGTGCAGGCCCGCTTGCACTACAGCTTGAAGCAAGAGTTGAAGTTGTTGGCCGGCATCATCCGCGACTACACAGCACCAACCTATGACTACGACGCCGAAGGCCCACGCGGTGCGCAAGCGAAAGAGTCCGACTACAGCTTGGTGGAAGTCATCCCTGTGTCGGACCCCAACGCTGCAACCATGTCACAACGCGTGGTTCAGTACCAAGCCGTTATGCAGATGGCCGAGAAGGCCCCACAGATTTACAACCAGCCTTACCTGCATCGCCAGATGTTAGAGGTCTTGGGTGTCAAGCACGCCGACAAGTTGGTACCGGTCGAAGACGACATGAAGCCTACCGACCCAGTGACAGAAAACATGGAAGCATTGAAGGGCAAACCAATCAAAGCGTTCATCGAACAAGATCACGAAGCACACATCGCTGTGCACACGGCCGCAATGCAAGACCCCAAGTTGGCCGCGATCATTGGTCAGAACCCACAAGCACAGTCAATCATGGCTGCTATGCACGCTCACTTGGCTGAACACGCAGGCTTTGCATACCGCCAGAAGATCGAGCAAGAGTTGGGCGTACCACTCCCACACCCAGAAAAGCCGATGGACGCCGAGACCGAGAAGACTCTTGCACCGTTGGTGGCTCAAGCTGCACAGCAGTTGTTGCAGAAGAACCAACAGCAAGCTGCCCAGCAACAAGCTCAACAGCAAGCCCAAGACCCAATGCTGCAACTGGAGATGCAAAAGCTCCAGATCGAAGGTCAGAAGGTCGCCATCCAACAGCAGAAAGTCCAAACCGACGCCGCTGCCAAGGCCGACCAACTCGACATCGAACGCGAGCGCATCGCTGCACAGAAAGAGATCGCCGGTATGCAAGCGGGCGTCAAAGCGGCGCATGACAAGGCAAGCCTGTCGGCCAAGCAACAAGTGGAAGGCCTGCGTATCGGAGCAGACATCGCACGTAACAAGGCGCAGATGCACCAGCAAGCCAACCAAGCTCAACAACAACCACCCAAGAAAGGTAAAGATTGACTGAACTAGAAATACTGCGGAAGAAATTCCGCGAACGCATGAACGAGGTCACCGACGCGGTGGCCACGGGCAAATGCGCCGATTTTGGTGAATACCAAAAACTCTGCGGGGTGATCGAGGGACTGGCCTTCGCAGAGCGTGACTTACTCGACCTCGCAGAAACTATGGAAAAAACACAAAATGAGTGACCTCATCTTGCCCCCCGGTATTTACGTACCGCCCACCGTTGAAAACATCTCAGCCAAACAAGCCGAGGAATTGCCCGTTGAGGACAAGGCAAAGCAGTTGCCTGAACCAAAGGGGTACATGATCTTGGCCGCAGTGATTGAAGTGCCCGAAACTTTTGAAGGCTCCTCCATCATCAAGGCAGAGAAAACACGCCAGACTGATGAGCTTACGTCTCCGGTCTTATTCGTCATGGCTCTGGGTCCAGAAGCCTATAAAGACGAAACCAAATTCCCCAGCGGCCCACGCTGTAAGGAAGGCGACTTCATTTTGACTCGCCCATACGCAGGCACTCGTGTGAAGATTCACAACAAAGAGTTCCGTCTGTTGAATGACGATCAAATTGAAGCCACAGTGCAAGACCCACGCGGTATCAGCCGCGCATAAGGAGTAACTCATGGCAGGAAAATTTCGTGGTGACACGTTCAAATTCCCTGACGAGATGCCCGTTCGCGCCAAAGTAGGCGAGGACGTCAACGAAGTCAAAGTGGAAATTGAAATCGAGGGGCAAGAGCCCAAGACCGACGATAAGAAGGTCGAAGAGAAAAAGGTCGAGACCAAGGTTGAAGAGCCAAAGGACGAGATCGAGATCGTTGAAGACGCCCCCACAGAGGACAACAAGCCTCACAAGGACGACCCCAACGAGGAAGAACTTGAAACCTATTCAGCCAACGTCAAAAAACGCATTGACAAACTGACTCTGGCCCGTCGCGAAGAGGAGCGTGCTAAACAAGCCGCACTGCGCGAGAAGCAAGAGATGGAACGCATTGCGTCTGCTGTGGCCGAAGAAAACCGTCGCCTGCAAGAAATGATGCAGAACGGTGAGCGTGCGTACATGGAGAAGGTGGAAGCCTTGGCTAAGGTTGAACTGGAGCGTGCGAAGTCAAAGATGACTCAAGCGTACGACGCCGGTGATTCCGCAGCATTAGCGAATGCACAGGAAGAAATGATGCTTGCCAGCATGAAATTGCAACAAGCACAAAATTTTCGACCAACCCCTTTACAACAGCAAAAACCTGTTGTACATTCCGCTCCAACGGTTCCCGCAGATGTGGAGCCCGACCTAGACCCGAAGACAGCCTCATGGATGGCTCGGAACGAATGGTTCGGCTCAAACAGCAAAAAAGCAATGACCAGCTATGCGATGGGGCTGCACCAAGAATTGGTCGATAAATACGGGCAAGACTTCGCCCGCACTGATGAGTATTTCGCTCAGATCGACGCGCAAGTGCGTCGCGTTTTCCCCGGAGAGTTCGGCATTGAAGTCGATACCCCATCCCGGGATACCCAAACCAAACAAAAACCCGCAACAGTAGTTGCGCCAGCAAACCGTGTTACGGCGGCGAAGAAGATTCGTCTCACCCAAACACAAGTGGCGATTGCAAAACGGCTTGGCGTCCCACTCGAAACTTACGCAAAACATGTAGCTGCAATGGAGAAACAAAATGGCTGAACAAGATCGTAACCCACGTACCAAATCAACACGTGACGCTGCAAAGCGATTCGGTTGGAAACCAGCTAGTGTTCTTCCAGAGCCAGACCCACGTCCCGGTATCGGGCATCGTTGGATTGCTACATCCGTGCTAGGCGAATCCCAGCACACCAACGTGTCGAAGAAACGACGCGAAGGTTGGGAACCTGTACGTGCGGAAGATTATCCCGAGTTGGAGATTCCCGGAAATGCCCAAGGCAACGTCGAAGTTGGCGGCCTCATGCTGTGTGCGGCACCGCTTGAGATGATTGAAGCTCGTAACGAATATTACGATCAACAAGCTCAGGCACAAACCGACTCTGTGGACCACAAGTTTACCGGTCTCTCTGACCCACGTATGCCTGTGTTCTCTGAGAAAAAATCGGGCGTATCGCGAGGTGCGTCTTTTGGCAATGGCAACTAAATAGGAGTCTTAAATGGCATCTACTGCTTCTCCCTACGGCTTTCGCGCCGTAAACGAGTTGGGCGGTCTACCTTATGCTGGTAGCACTCGTTCCTTCTTGATTACCCCTGCTGGCTACAGCAACAACATCTTCAACGGTTCGTTGGTGTTTGTTGGTGATGATGGCTACTTGCAACTCGTGACTGGCACAGGTGCCGACGCCACGACTAACTCCTTCCCCGGCAACGGTACCCAAACAGGTGCAGTTGGCGTGTTCGTGGGTTGCTCGTACGTGAACGCCCAAGGCCAAACGATCTACTCTCAGTACTACCCAGCAAACGCTGTGAACGCTACTGCATTCGTGATCGACGACGACCGCACCGTGTTCCAAGTTCAGGCCGCTGGTACTATCAGCCAAACTGAATTGGGCAACAACGTGTACTTGGCTAACGCCCAGTCCACAAGCACAGGTTCCACCACTACCGGTAACAGCAACATCGCCGTGAACGCGACTGCTATCACTGCCACCGCTGCGTTCCGCATCGTTGGTTTCGTGAACAGCACAACTTCACAAGTTGGTGACGCTTACACCGACATCTTGGTGAAGTTCAACCCCGGCTATCACAGCTATTCCAACGCTGTTGGCCTGTAAGGAGTAAAAAATGGCAATTTCACGCGCACAGTTATTGAAAGAACTGCTCCCCGGCCTGAACGCTTTGTTCGGCATGGAATATGCTCGCTACGGCGAAGAGCACAAAGAAATCTTCGAAACCGAAGCCTCTGAGCGTTCGTTCGAAGAAGAAACAAAGCTGTCTGGCTTTGGCGCTGCTCCTGTCAAGAACGAAGGCTCTGCCATCGCTTATGACAACGCGCAAGAAGCATGGACTGCTCGTTACAACCACGAGACAATCGCACAAGGTTTCTCTATCACTGAAGAAGCGATGGAAGACAACTTGTACGACAGCCTCAGCAACCGTTACACCAAAGCCTTGGCTCGTTCTATGGCTTACACCAAGCAAGTTAAAGCTGCTTCCATTTTGAACAATGGTTTCAGCGGCAGCTACTTGGGTGGTGACAACGTTTCGTTGTTCGGTACAAACTCCAGCTCTACCGTGGTGAACCACCCGTTGGTCAACGGTGGTACCAACAGCAACCGCCCTGCCACTGGCGCTGACTTGAACGAGACTTCTTTGGAAGCCGCCGTGATTCAGATCGCTGGTTGGACAGACGAACGCGGCCTGTTGATCGCTGCTAAGCCACGCAAATTGGTTGTGCCTCCACAACTGATGTTCGTTGCTAAGCGTTTGCTCGACACCGAACTCCGCGTGGCTACTGCTGACAACGACATCAACGCGTTGAAGCAAATGGGCGCTATCCCCGAAGGCTACACCGTGAACCACTTCTTGACAGACACCAACGCTTGGTTCCTGTTGACAGACGTGCCTAACGGCTTGAAGCACTTCGAGCGCGTGGCCTTGGCCACCTCGATGGACGGTGATTTCGACACCGGCAACGTGCGCTACAAAGCACGTGAGCGTTACAGCTTCGGTTGGTCTGACCCCTTGGGCGTCTACGGCTCTCCCGGCGCTTAATAGCACCACTGAAAAGGTCCTTCGGGACCTTTTCTTTTTGGTGAAACGGGTGTATATTCACCCCATCTCGGAATCCCCGGGGCGTATGACTGACCGAGCAGACGACATGCAGACTACGCCCTCAACTTGCATGTAAGGAAATGACATGGCACGCACTAGTTTTTCAGGCCCAGTAGCCTCCGAAAATGGTTTCATCGGTGACGTCACAGGTAACGTCACAGGTAATGTCACAGGTAATGTGACCGGCGACTTAACAGGCATCGTGATCGGCACTGTTCAATCTTTGTCCGGCGCTGGCGCGGTGAACATCACCACTGCTACCACCAAATTGACCACCACCGGCTCCGCCCAAGCTTTGACTTTGGCTGACGGTGCAAACGGCCAGATCAAGAACGTCGTCCACGCTGTGGATGGTGGTTCGGCTGTTTTGACCCCAACAACCAAGACCGGTTTCAGCACCATCACTTTCACCAACGCTGGTGACTCTGCCCAACTGCAATTCTTCACAACTCAAGGTTGGATGATCGTTGCGTTGAACGGCGCTGTTGCAGCCTAATCAATCTCAGGGGCTTCGGCCCCTGTCTTAAAGGAGATTGGACATGGCAATGCAAACTGATGTCTTAGCCAGTGCGGTCCGCACTGACGATGGCGTATTGAACAACCAAGCGGGTAACGCGATTGGTCCAGCCCGCGTGAAGGGTGTCTACATCGTACCGTCAGGTACGGCTGGTAGCGTCGTATTCAAGGACGGCTCTACGAGCGGTGGTACCACTGTGATGACCGTCAACACTGTTGCTTCCGCAACACAACCCACATACTTCCTCATCCCCGGCGAAGGTGTCCGATTCACTTCTGGCATCTACGTTGACGTGACAAGTATTGGTTCCGTCATGGTGTTCTATGGCTAAGTCACCCGCGTGGCAACGCAAAGAAGGCAAGAACCCTAACGGGGGCTTGAACGCCAAGGGGCGTGCCTCTGCCAAAAAGCAGGGTATGAACCTCAAGGCACCTCAGCCGGAAGGTGGCCCGCGTCGCGATTCCTTTTGCGCACGCATGGAAGGCATGAAGAAGAAATTGACTTCCGCCAAGACCGCCAAAGACCCCAATAGCCGTATCAACAAGAGCCTCAAGGCGTGGAACTGCTGATATGGATTTGATGATCTGGAACATTGTTTTGTCCGCAGTACTCGGCCTAGTGGCATGGGTGCTGAAAGACAAGTCCGATGAGTTGAAACGCTTAGGCATTTTGCTCAACAAAACCCGCGAGGAAGTTGCACGCGACTACGTTACTCGCACCGAGATTCATGCCGACATAACGCGTGTCCTTGACCGCCTAGATCGGCTGGATGAGAAGTTGGACCGTCTTGTGGAGAAGCGTAATGGCAACTAAGTCACGCGCAGACCTGCAACGGGTCAACGAAAAGAAAACTAACCACGGCGACCTGTCGCTATTTAAACAAGGAGGCCAAGTCATGGCTACTAAATCTTCTGGTAACGGCATCACCAAAGCCAAAATGGGTTCTGTCAAAACTGCTGCTCCTAGCCGCGACGGTCTGGCCACTAAGGGCAAAACCAAAGGCAAAGAGATCAAAATGACCGGCGGCAAGCCTTTGGGCATGTGCAGCGGCGGTATGACCAAGAAGAAGTAATCGGAGGCCTTATGATGGCAAGCCGCGGTATGGGGTCTATGGCCCCAAGTAAGATGCCCAAAAAGCGTGAGATCGTCCGCAAGGACGGTACCGAGCCAACCAAACTTTACAAAAAGGGTGGTTGGATTAAGGATGCCATCAAGAAGCCCGGTGCTTTGCACGAGCAACTGGGTGTGCCCCAAGGGGAGAAAATCCCCACCAAAAAATTGGCTAAGGCTGCGCAAGCGCCGGGGAAACTCGGCCAACGCGCACGCCTCGCTGAAACCCTCAAAGGGATGAAAAAATAATGGCAGTCACTTCCGGCTCAACCTCATTCAACCTTGACCTCACCGAATTGGTGGAAGAGGCGTTTGAACGCGCCGGAAGCGAAATGCGCTCCGGTTATGACCTGCGCACGGCCCGCCGCTCCCTGAACATCATGTTCTCGGACTGGGCCAACCGCGGCATCAACATGTGGACGATTGAGCAAGGCACCATTGACTTGGTGCAGGGCCAAAACACATACGCCATCCCCGGCGACACGATCGACTTGTTGGAGCACGTGATTCGTACACAGGCAAACCAACAGTCCAATCAGGCCGACCTGACGATCACCCGTATCTCGGTCTCGACCTACGCCACATTACCCAACAAGCTGCAACAGGCCCGCCCAATTCAGGTGTGGTTCCAACGCCTTGACGGGCAGAACTCCGCTACAGGCGGCACACTTGACGGTGCGATCACTTCCACCAACACAACAATCACTTTGGACACTGTGGACGGGCTCCCATCGACAGGGTTCATCAAAATCGACAACGAGTACATCCAGTACGGCTACATCTCAGACAACACTCTGTACAACTGCTTCCGTGGCCAGAATGGTTCCACCGCGGCGAGTCACGCGGACAATGCCGCTGTGTACTGGGCCCGACTGCCGGCCGTTACTGTATGGCCCACACCTGACGGCTCACAGAGTTACCAATTCGTGTACTGGCGCCTGCGCCGCACGCAAGACGCCGGCGGCGGTGTGAACGTCATGGATGTACCCTTCCGCTTTATCCCTTGCATGGCTGCGGGCCTGTCGTATTACATCGCCATGAAGGTGCCAGAGGGCTTGGCCCGCCTCCCAATGCTCAAAGAGCAGTATGACGAGGCTTGGGCGTTGGCCGCACAGGAAGACCAAGAGAAGGCTCCAGTGCGCTTTGTACCCCGTCAGATGTTCATTGGCGGTACCTGATGGGTAATCGGTTTGCTTCCGGCAAGAATGCGATCGCCGAGTGCGATCGTTGTGGCTTTCGCTTCAAGCTGAAAGAGCTTCGCCGCGAGGTCGTTAAGACCAAGAATTATGAGTTGTTGGTGTGCGGCCCATGCTGGGACCCCGATCAACCGCAACTACAATTAGGCATGTATCCTGTGGATGACCCACAAGGTATTCGCAACCCCCGCCCTGATCGCAGCTATGTGTCCTCCGGTACAACAGGCTTGCAGATTGAGAACAACAGCAGCACGGACATCCTTGCTCAAGGTTTCCAAGGTGAGGGTAGCCGAGACATTCAATGGGGCTGGAATCCTGTTGGCGGCGCAAGTTTGAATGACACCGGTTTAACACCAAATTACTTGGCTTTGACCGTTGAAATTGATACAGTAACGATAGTCACAACGTAAGGAGCCACACATGGCAGAGAAACACGACAAGGCCGATATCAAGGCCGACAAAAAGATTGCAGCGACCGCCGTGCACAAACACGAAAAAGCGATGCACCCCGGCAAGCCCATGACCAAGCTCCGCGCTGGTGGCAAAACCAACAGCGACATGTTGAAGATGGGTCGCAACTTGGCTAAAGTCGCCAACCAAAAGGCCACCGGCCGTAAAGGTTAATCATGGCTACCTACAAGCAAGCTAAAAAGGTCTCCACCCCCGTGGTTGGTGGCCCCACAAACAAAGTTCAGTTGAAGAAAACTGAACTGTCTGTTGCGAATAACCGCAGTGCTGACTACGCCGGTACGAAAACCGACGGTATCAAAATTCGTGGTACAGGCGCAGCTACTAAAGGCTTGAAAGCCCGAGGCCCAATGGCATGACCTACGACGAGCTTTACGCAGCGATTCAGTCTTACACGGAAAACCAATTCCCGGAGACTTACCTTGCCGATGGAACGGCTGTGTCTACCAAGACGCAGATTGATACGTTCATCAAGCAGGCGGAGCAACGCATCTACAACACGGTGCAGTTCCCTTCGTTGCGAAAGAACGTCATGGGTGTTACCACAGACGGCAACAAGTATTTGTCATGCCCCAATGATTTCTTGGCGGTCTACTCGATCGCAGTGATCTCGGACAGCAACTACGAGTACTTGTTGAACAAGGACGTGAACTTCATCCGTCAGGCGTACCCAAATCCGAACGACAAGGCGCTGCCGAAGTACTACGCTTTGTTCGGCCCAACCACGGCCGGCACGACTATCACGAACGAGTTGACTTTCATTCTTGGGCCCACACCCGATGCGGTCTACGACGTCGAGCTGCACTACTACTATTACCCAACCTCTATCGTTGATTCAAACGATGGCCACACATGGTTGGGTGACAACTTTGATTCCGTGCTGTTGTACGGTTCTTTGGTCGAAGCCTACACCTACATGAAGGGTGAGGCTGACGTAGCTGCTG
>JACCDQ011165806.1_pt1 | contig 13202 bp, 7 predicted proteins | sample 7446031 | NCBI WGS metagenome assembly JACCDQ01 (sample SAMN15323442, study PRJNA562643) | freshwater metagenome | isolation source: river surface water | place: USA:Blue River Watershed | collected 2017-08-17 | reverse complement strand
GAGCCCTGGTGAATTCCCTGCCCCCCGCCGTTGCGGAGGCAGTGGCTTCAGGCAATGCGGTGCGGCTCTACAAGCTGGCACCGCTGACCAGCAGCAAATAACAGTTTGCAGCTGAGGGGGCTTACCAGTTGCTTTCGCGTTCCGGGGTGGCGCGAATGCGGTGGATGGTCAGGTCGGCGCCGTCGAATTCTTCCTCTTGCGTCATGCGCAGGCCCACGGTGCGTTTGAGTACGCCGTACACCACAAACCCACACACAAGGGCCCAGGTCACGCCCATGGCGGTGCCCAACAGTTGCGCACCGAAGCTGACGCCGCCCAACCCGCCCAGGGCCGTGCTGCCGAAAATACCTGCTGCAATGCCCCCCCAGGCGCCGCACAGACCGTGCAAGGGCCACACACCCAGCACGTCGTCGATTTTCCAGCGGTTTTGTGTGAGGGTGAACATAGAGACAAACAGTGCCCCGGCCACGCCACCCACCACCAACGCACCCAGGGGATGCATCAGATCGGAGCCTGCACACACCGCCACCAAACCTGCCAAGGGGCCGTTGTGCACAAAACCAGGGTCGTTCTTGCCCATGATCAAAGCCACGAGCGTACCGCCCACCATGGCCATCAAGGAATTGACCGCCACCAGGCCAGAAATTTTGTCCAGGGTCTGTGCACTCATCACGTTGAAACCGAACCAGCCGACGATCAAAATCCAGGCGCCCAACGCCAGGAAAGGGATGTTGGATGGCGGGTGGGCGCTGACCAAGCCGTCCTTGCGGTAGCGGTTGGAGCGGGGGCCCAGCAAAATGACCGCACCCAGGGCCAACCAGCCACCCACGGCATGCACCACCACCGAACCCGCAAAGTCGTGAAATTCAGCGCCGGTCAGGTTCTTCAACCAGGCTTGTACCCCAAAGTGCTGGTTCCAGACGATGCCCTCAAAGAACGGGTAGACGAAACCGACGATCACTGCAGTGGCAATCAGTTGCGGCCAGAACTTGGAGCGTTCTGCAATGCCACCCGAAATGATGGCGGGAATGGCAGCTGCGAAAGTCAGCAAGAAAAAGAATTTGACCAGCTGATAACCGTTTTGCGCAGCCAGTTGTTCGGCGCCGATCAAGAAGCCTGTGCCGTAGGCCACACCATAGCCGACCAGAAAATACACCACGGTAGACACCGAGAAGTCCACCAGGATTTTGACCAGCGCGTTGACCTGGTTTTTCTGACGAACGGTGCCCAGTTCCAGGAAGGCAAATCCGGCGTGCATGGCCAAGACCATGATGCCACCCAACAAAATAAAGAGCGCGTCTGCGCCCTGTTTTAGTGCGTCCATGCTTGCTTTTGGTGAATGTGTACGTTTGTGATGCGGAAACGGCGCGCTTTACACCGTTGCACCACAAGCAAGCAAAAAACAGGCCAACTTGGTGCCTGATGGGTTGTGTTGCCCCAATTTGGCGTGGTCGGGTGTCGACTTCAGTGCAGTTCGGCCATCAGCTCAATTTCCACACAGGCACCCAGGGGCAGTTGAGCCACCCCGAATGCGCTGCGGGCGTGTGCACCCACCGACGGGCCAAACACCTGGCCCAGCAATTCCGAACAACCGTTGGTGACCAGGTGTTGTTCGGTGTAGGTGGCCGTGGAGTTGACCAGACTGAGCACTTTGACGATGCGTTTGATGCCGTTGAGGTCGGTACCGGCGGCCAAGCAGGCGGCGTGCAGTGTGCCCAACAGATCGATGGCCACGGCGCGTGCTGCGGATTTGCCTTCTTCGGTGGCCATGGTCAGGCCCAGTTGGCCCACCCAGGGTTTGCCGTCTTGTTTGGCGATATGTCCACTGAGCAACAGGAGTTTGCCTGTCTGCGCAAAGGGCACGTATGCCGCAGCAGGCACGGCCACCGGTGGCAAGGTGATGGCCAGGTGTTGGAGTTGGTCGTAAACGTTCATGGGTTTCCTTCTTTCTTGAAAATGATCAATCGGTGATCACCGCTTCGGTTTGGACCATGGCGTCGTACTCCTCGGCGGGGGCCACAGTCACGCCCACACGCAAGGTGTGCGAGCCCCCTCCTTGAATCACCCCGCGCAGCGGCGACACATCGCCAAAATCCCGCCCCAGGGTCAGGGTCACATAGTCCTCTCCGGGTGTGTTTGCACCAAAACGGTGATTGGTGGGGTCGAAATCGTACCAGCAGCCGTTGCAATACACCGATACCCAGGCGTGCGATGCGTCGGCACCGACCAGCCGGGGTTGGCCTTGGGGGGGGTGGGTTAACAGGTAACCGCTGACATACCGTCCGGCCAGCCCGACGCTGCGCAGGCACCCCAGCATGATGTGGGCAAAGTCCTGGCACACCCCTTTGCCTTGGGCCAAGGCCTGCAAGGCAGGGGTGTTGACCGCAGTGCTGTCGGTTTCGTAGCGCAGCTCGTGGTGGATTTTGGCGCACAGGGCTTGACAGCATTCCAGCACAGGGCGCCCAGGCGTCAAAAGCGGTCGGAAAAAGTCGGCAAACGCGTCGTGGCGCGGCACGTAGGGCGATGGAAACACGAATTCGCTGGCGGCCTGGTAGGGGGCATGGGCGTGGTAGCGAAAGCTTTGCTGGACTTCTTCCCATGCGGGACTGTCTGGCAGGGGTTCGGGGGGGTGTGTTTGCACCAGGCTGTCCGCCTGCACGTGCAGGTGGTCGTGTGGGGTCTGGTGGGCAAAAAAGGTGCGCCAGTTGTCGAAGGCGTCCAGGCTGTCGTTGCGGTGTGCCGGTTCGGGTGTGATCTGCAGTGTGTGTGCCAGCACGGTTTGGCCGGTTCGCTCCAGTGGGCGCAGGTGTGCCAAGTGCTGGGCCAGCAGCACCGGGGCCTGGTAGCGGTATTGGGTGTGGTGGACGATGCGCAGCAACATACAGGTGTCAAACCATCAGGCTGCGATTGAGCTGGTCGGCGTGACTGAAATAGCGTTGACTCAACTGGTCAGACAACAAGGTGGACGAGCGCTGCAGGGTTTGCAGCAGGGCAGACAACTGTGCGGTTGCCTGTGTTGTCGGCTCCGGCGCTGCAACATGCGCGCCGCTCAGGGTGGCCAGGTCCCACTCGTCGGGGTTGGGCAGGGTGGAGAGCAAGGTTTGTGCTTCGTCCGCTTCCGCTGGCAGTTTGACCACACGGGAACGCAAGGTGGACAGCACCCAGCTCAACGAACGTGGGTTGTCGCGGTGGATGACCAGCATGTCGAGCAGAGCCACCAAGTCGCGCCGTTGCTGGTACTGGGCGTGGAAGGTGATGGTGCTGTCGAACAGGGCCAACAGTGCTTCGAAACCGCTGTCTTCTTCGATGCTGCGGGTTTGCAAGCCCAAAGCCAGTGCGTGCGACAGGGTGCCCAGACGTTCCAGGTGGCGGCCTATGCTGAGCATGCGCCAGCCGTCGTCGCGCACCATGCGGTCGGTTTGGGCGCCGGTGATGGCTGACAGCAACTCACTGGCTTCGTCCAACGCCTCCAAGGCTTCTTGTGGTGCGTATTCGGCGTCGGCGCTCAGGCTGTTGTGTTGGGCGGTGAATTCGTCGTTCAACCGCTCGATCAGGTTGCGTTGTTCTTGCGACAGGCGTTCGCGCACCTGTTGTGCGGCTTGCTGCAGCGCCCGCAGGTTGTAGCCCACGCTGGAGGCGCCGGAGTCGGCACCCAGTTGTGCAATCAGCGAGCGTTCAAACACCCGCCGCGCCTGTTGCGCATCGGGCACGTTGTGCAAAACCAAACCGTTCTCGCGCGCGCACGCCGACAACCAAGCCAGCAGGTCGGGGGCGTTTTGTTGTTCGCCTTGCAGGCTGCGCAGGGTGATTTGGGCGAGTCGGACGGTGTTTTCGGCCCGCTCGGTGTAACGGCCCAACCAGAACAGGTTTTCGGCAGAACGGCTGGTGACCACCCGTTTTTGCTGCGCCAGCGCCAGTGTGGTGGGGGCGCTTTGCAGCAGGCTGGTACGGTCCACTTCGCCCTGGGTGAGTACCCAGCAATCGGCACTGCTGCCTCCGCGCTGCATGGACGCGATGCGCTGCCCAGGCGGGGCCAGTCGCACCATTCCGCCCGGCAGCACCCGCCACGAGCCCGGACCATCGGCCAACGCAAACACGCGCAACATGGCGGGGCGCGGAACAATCTGGCCATTGCGCCAACTGGGGTTTTGCGACAAGGGCAAATACGCTTGCAAGGTGTGCTGATCGGGTTCGCGCACCAATCGGCCCAGCAGGCGGTCCAGATCGTCGGTGCCCAGTTCGGGGCCAATTTGGGTGTCGCTGGCGCGCTGTGGGTAGGTCTGCTTGATGACGGCTTGCTTGACCAGGGGCAAGGCACTTTGCAGGCTGGCCGCTTCGCCGCACCACCAGGTGGGCAAGGAGGGCAGGGCCAGTGCCTCGCCCAGCAGGTGTTCGCTGATGGCGGGCAGAAAACCCAGCAACGCACTGGATTCCAGTGGTGCTGAGCCCGGTGCGTTGGCCAGCAACACATTACCGGCGCGCACGGCTTGCATCAATCCTGGCACCCCCAGGGCGGAATCGCTTCGCAGCTCCAGCGGGTCCAGCCATTCGTCGTCCAGCCGTTTGATCAACACGTCCACGGGTTCCAGCCCGTGCAAGGTTTTGAGATAAAGGCGGCGGTCGCGCACGGTGAGGTCGCTGCCTTCGACCAGGTTCAGGCCGAGGTAGCGGGCCAGGTAAGCGTGTTCAAAATAGGTTTCGTTGTAGGGCCCTGGGGTCAGCAGCGCTATGCGGGCATCATTGCCTTGCGGCGAAAGCGATTTAAGCCCCTGTATCAGTGCTTTGTAGCTGGCGGCCAGGCGTTGCACCTTCATGCCCCTGAAGGCGCTGGGGAATTGTCCTGCTATGGCGATTCGGTTCTCCAGCAGGTACCCCAGGCCGGACGGCGCCTGGGTGCGCTGTGACACCACCCACCAGCGCCCATCGGGGCCATGGGCCAAATCGAAAGCCACAATGTGCAGCCAGGTGGCTCCCGGCGGTTCCACGCCCTGCATGGCGCGCAGGTACCCAGGGTGGCCTTGCACCAGTGCTGGCGGCAACCAGGCCTGTTTCAACAAATTACGGGGGCCATAAATGTCGGCCAGCACGCTGTTGAGCAACCTGGTGCGTTGCAGCACGCCCGTTTCAATGTCCGACCAGTCTTGGGGGCTCACCAGCATCGGGAACAGGTTGAGCGACCAGGGGCGTTGCATCCCGTGCTCGTCGGCGTACACGTTGTAGGTCACGCCGTTGTCTTTGAGCTGGCGTTGCAGGTTTTGTTGGCGCCGGTTCAGGTCTGCAAAACCTTCGGAACCCAGGTGTTCAAAGAACGATGCCCAGCATGGGTGCATGGTTGCACTTGGGTGACTGCCGGGATCGCCCTTGTCCGTGCTTGCGATGTGCAATTCATCGAGGTGCCCCACAGACGCAGGCAAGGCCAATTCCGCTGCCAGTTCGGCGGCGGTGACGGGGCCTGGTGCATCGTCTTGGGGCAGGGAGGAGTCGCTCACGGGCACCGAGTATGCCTGTTTTGCTGGCCGTTGCGTGCGCCGTGTGCGACCCTCCCGGTCTTATTGCCGCAAGTCGAGTGTGAACGGGAATTCAGGGCTGCGCTGCACAGGGGTTGCGTGTACCTGACCCGGGGTGTGACCCATCTGGAAGAATCGCGCCAGGCGACGGCTTTCTGCCTCGTAGGAATTGACAGGAAAAGTGTCGTAATTTCGGCCCCCCGGATGGGTGACGTGGTACTGGCAGCCTCCGAGTGAGCGGTTCATCCAGGTGTCCACAATGTCGAAGGTAAGCGGTGCGTGTGGGGCGATGCTGGGGTGCAAAGACGATGGTGGGTTCCAGGCCTTGTAGCGCACGCCTGCCACGTAGTCGCCCACGGTGCCGGTGTTCTGCAGCGGCAGGGCACGGCCGTTGGCGGTGATGACGTACCGGCTGTCGTTGTAGCCGGAAACGCGCACCTCCAGCCGCTCCAATGACGAATCCACAAAGCGCACGGTGCCGCCAGCGGAGCCTTCTTCGCCCATGACGTGCCAGGGTTCCAGCGCATTGCGCAAGGTGAGTTCGATGCCGCGTGCGGCCACCTGGCCAATCAGGGGGAAGCGGAATTCGAAATGAGGATCGAACCAGCTTTTCTCGAATGGGTAGCCGCACTGGGCCAGGTCGTCGAGCACGTCGTCGAAGTCCATGCGCACAAAGGTGGGCAGCAGGAAGCGGTCGTGCAGTTCTGTGCCCCAGCGGGTGAGCTTGCCGTGCCAGGGCTGTTGCCAGAAACGGGCCACCAGAGCACGCAGCAGCAGTTGCTGAGCGATGCTCATGCGGGCATGCGGTGGCATTTCAAACGCACGCAGCTCCAGCAGGCCCAGGCGGCCGGTGCTGCTGTCGGGGCTGTAGAGCTTGTCGATGCAAAACTCGCTGCGGTGCGTGTTGCCGGTCACGTCCACCAGGATGTTGCGCAGCGTGCGGTCCACCAGCCATGGGGGCATGTCCTGGCCGTACAGTCCCCGGTTTTTCTCGATCTGGTTGAGGGCAATTTCCAGCTCGTAAAGTTGGTCGTTGCGGGCTTCGTCCACGCGCGGCGCCTGGCTGGTGGGGCCGATGAACAGGCCGCTGAACAGATAGCTCAAAGAAGGGTGGTTGTGCCAGTAGGCGATCAGGCTGCCCAGCAACTCGGGTTTGCGCAAGAAGGGCGAATCGGCTGGGTTGGCCCCGCCCAGAACGAAGTGGTTGCCGCCACCCGTACCGGTGTGGCGCCCATCGGTCATGAATTTTTCGGCGCACAGGTGGGTTTGGTGCGCAGCTTCGTACAAAAATTCGGTGTGTTCGACCAGTTCGCCCCAATTGTGGGCGGGATGAATGTTGACCTCGATCACACCCGGGTCGGGCGTGACTTGGAGCAGTTTGAGTCGCGGGTCGCGCGGAGGGGGGTAGCCTTCAAGAACGATTTTGACACCGAGTTTTTCGGCCGTGGCTTCGATGGCGGCCAGCAGGTCCAGGTAATCTTCCAGCCGCTGCAAAGGGGGCATGAAGATGTAAAGGTGGCTGCTGCTGCTGCCACTTTTGGTTTCCGCGCTGGGGCCGTTGGCACGCTGGGGGTCACGGGCTTCCACGCACAGGGCGGTTCGGGTCAACCAGGCCGCAGATTCACCGCGTTGTGGGTAACGTGCTTCCATGGGTTGCCCAGGGGCGGCACCTTTTGCCGATCCGGCCAACAAAGGATCGTTTTGCCACACCGGGGCATTGGGGTCGCGGCCCGTGCCGTCCGGGTAAGGGCTGGCCTGCAGCGACACCACGCCGCCTTCGGCAAAGCCGCCGCCGACTTGGTGCGGAGCGTACTGCCGTTTGAAGGCCGCGCCTTCGGGCAGCGTGTCGCGCTGGGCCGTTGGGTCTTGTTCAATGTGGTATGGGTAGTCGGTGGCAGACACCCAGGGCAAAGAATCCAGCGGTAGGCGGTAGCCCATGGGGGAATCTCCCGGGATCAGGTACATCCGTTCGTCACGGAAGAACCAGGGGCCCGTGGTCCAGTGTGTGTTGACCGCTGGAATGCCGCTGCGGGCCCCTTTTTGGTGGTCATGGGGCACGGCGTGGGCTTGCAAAGGCAGCACGTACCCCACTGTGGATTCCAGACCTTGACCAAAAACGCGGCGCAGGCGAACGCGTTCAAGCTCGTCGCTCAGTTTGGCATCGAAGGGGTCTACGTTGACGGGCAGCTTGCGTTCGCGCCACAGGTAATACCAGGTGTCTTCAAAACCCGGCGTGATGTATTGGGTGCTCAAACCGAGCTTGCGTGCCAGCGCTTGTGTGAATCGCTGCGCGTCTTCGGCGTTGTAGTGGGCGGTGTCACGTTCGTCGGCAAACAGAGCAGGGTTGTGCCAGGTGGGTTCGCCGTCGGCCCGCCAGAACAAGGACAACGCCCAACGCGGCAGCTGTTCGCCAGGGTACCACTTGCCTTGGCCCAGGTGCACAAAGCCGCCGGTGCCGTATTCCTGGCGCAACCGGTGCAGCAGTTCGGTGGCGTAGTTGCGCTTGGTCGGGCCCAAAGCGTCGGTGTTCCACTCGGCGGCATCGCGGTCGCGGGTGGCCACGTAGGTGGGTTCGCCGCCCATGGTCAGGCGCACATCTCCTCCTTCCAAGTCGGTGTCGACTTGCTGGCCCAAGGCCACGATGCGGGCCCACTGTTCGTCGGTGTAGGGCTTGGTCACGCGTGGCGACTCATAAACCCGCGTCACTTGCATGTGGTGCTGAAACGACACCTCACACTCGTCCAGCGCACCGTCGATGGGCGCCGCGCTGGAAGGCTGTGGCGTGCACGCCAGCGGTATGTGTCCCTCGCCAGCCAGCAGGCCAGAGGTGGGGTCCAGCCCGATCCAGCCAGCACCGGGCAAAAACACCTCGCACCAGGCGTGCAAGTCGGTGAAGTCGGCCTCGGGGCCGCTGGGGCCATCCACGGCTTTGACATCGGGGGCCAGCTGAATCAGGTAGCCCGAGACGAAACGTGCTGCCAACCCGAGGTGACGCAGCAATTGCACCAACAACCAACCGCTGTCGCGGCATGAACCGCTGCCTTTGACCAGTGTTTCTTCGGGTGTTTGCACCCCCGGTTCCATGCGGATGGTGTATGCAATGTCGTGTTGCAACTGCTGGTTGATATCGACCAAGAAGTCGATCGTGCGGCGTTCCGTGGTGTTGATCTTGGCCAGGTAGGCCTTGAGTTGCGGCGTCAGTTCACTTTGAACCCGGTACGGGGCCAATTCGGCCTGGAGCGCCTCGCTGTAGCCGAACGGAAACGTTTCGGCCGAGGGTTCCAGGAAAAAGTCAAACGGGTTGTACACCGCCATTTCCACCACCAGGTCGACCGTGACCTTGAATTCCCGCATGGGCTCGGGAAAAACCAACCGCGCCTGGTAGTTGGCGAATGGGTCCTGTTGCCAGTTGATGAAATGGTTGGTGGGTTCAATGCGCTGGCTGTAAGACAACACCTTGGTGCGGCTGTGCGGCGCGGGGCGCAGGCGCACCACGTGCGGGGCCAGGTTCACCAGTTTGTCGTAGGTGTAGTGGGTTATATGATTCAGGGCAACATGAATGGCCATGCTGGGTCTTTCAAAAACAGAAAAGGGAGTGGACGTTGCCTCAGTGCCTACCGGGCTGCGCGCCAATGTGCGTGGCTCTAGCAATTAGTGCGCCATGGTAGTCGGCCTGTTGGGCTGGGCGTGTGGCGTGGCGCTGCAATTGCAGCAGCAGGTTTTGTGGCCTGCAATGGCTTACCTGGCTGTCGCAAGTGGGGGGCTGCTGGTCTTGGCAATGAAAGGGCGGGCGCCCCATCCCGCCGGACGCGTCGCCTGCACTGCTTTGGCAGCCGGAATGCTGGCCTTTGCCTTCACAGGTGCCCGCGCGCTGCATGAAAACGCCCAAGCGTTGGACGCTGCGCTGGAGGGGCAGGACGTGGTGTTGGTGGGGCATGTGGTTGGACTGCCACAAGTTTATCGGTCTGGTGCAGCTTCGGCCAGGTTTGTGTTTGCGGTGGACCAGGCCACTTGGGCCGATCGACCGGCGAAGGTGCCCGACCGGGTGTTGTTGTACGGTGCCGGGCCATTGCTCGACGTGATGCCGGGTCAGCGTTGGCAATTCACGGTACGCTTGCGGCGCCCCCACGGTTTGCGCAACCCCGGCGGTTTTGACACGGAGGCATGGTTGTGGGCGCAAGGCTTGCATGCCACGGGCACCGTCCGACAAGGCAAGCGTGCCAATCCGCCGCTGTTGTTGCAAGGGTCAGCATGGCGACCCGTCGATCAAGCCCGTTTTGCAGTGCGCCAAGCCATTTTTCATCGGGTCCATGACCCCAGTGCGGCTGGGTTGTTGGCGGCTTTGGCCGTGGGTGACCAGGCCTCTATCGACAAGCCCGATTGGGACGTGTTCAAGGTGGTGGGTGTTGGCCACCTGGTGTCGGTTTCTGGATTGCACATCACCTTGTTTGCTTGGTTGGCGGTGGGGGCCGTGGGTGGGGTGTGGCGCAGGTTTGGGCGGCACAGGCCCGCGTTTTTGCACCGCTGGCCTGTGCCCGTGGTGGCGTCCTGGGGGGGTGTGGCGCTGGCCGCTGTGTATGCTGTTCTTTCGGGTTGGGCGGTGCCAGCGCAGCGCACCGTTTTCATGCTGGCCGCCATGACGTGGGTGCGCCTGCGCGCGCAAACATGGCCCTGGCCGGTGACCTGGTTGGTGGTGTTTGATGGGGTGCTGGTGCTGGACCCTTGGGCTTTGTTGCAAAGCGGTTTCTGGCTGAGTTTTGTGGCGGTGGGGTTGTTGTTCGCTGCCTTGCCCGCTGACACTGCATCGGCGGGCGGCGGATGGCAGGCGGTGTGGGCCAAGGTCAGGGAGCAGGCGGTGGTCACCATCGGTTTGGCACCCTTGACCTTGTTGTTGTTCGGCCAGGTGTCAGTGGTGGGCTTGCTGGCCAACCTGATCGCGGTGCCGTGGGTGACGTTTGTGATCACGCCCCTGGCATTGGCGGGTGCCTTTTTCGCGCCTGTGTGGGCTGTGGGTGCCTGGGCCGGTCAAGGCTTGATGGTGTTGCTGCAGTGGTTTGCCACCTGGCCCGGTGCAACCCTTGAGCGCCCCGAATTGCCTGGTGGTCTGGGCCTTCTGGCCGTGGTGGGCGGCCTGTTGCTGGTGCTGCGTTTGCCTTGGATATTGCGGGCCTGGGGCGGTTTGTTGTTGTGGCCCGCGCTGGCTTACCAGCCGCCACGGCCCCCCGTGGGGGCATTTGAAATGTGGGCTGCCGATGTCGGACAGGGCACCGCCGTCGTGGTGCGCACCGCCCGCCACACCTTGGTTTACGACACCGGCCCACCGATCGGTGCCAGCAACGCCGGCGATCGCGTGCTCCTGCCTATGCTGCGAACCTGGGGGGATCGGCCCGAGGTGCTGGTGCTCAGTCACAACGACAACGACCACACGGGTGGGTTTGCGCCTTTGATCCGCCAATTCCCGCAGGCCCAGGTATTCGCCAATTTCGAACCCGGCCCGGCGGTGAGCCCGTTGCGTCCATGCCAAAAAGGCCTGGTTTGGGAGTGGGACGGTGTGCGATTTGAGGTGCTGCACCCCAGCGACGATTACCCCGCCCAAACCGACAACGCAAGGTCTTGTGTGATCCGCGTGGGTCGGGGGGCGGAGTCGGTGTGGCTCACGGGGGACATCACCCGCGCAGAGGAGGCGCATTTGTTGCCGATGTTGCAGGAGGCCGCGCCGGGCGTGGCGCGTCAAGCAGGGGTGCTGCTGGCGGGCCACCACGGCAGCAAAACCTCCAACAGCGAAGCGTGGCTGCAAACCTTGCAACCACGTTGGGTGGTGGTGCAGGCGGGTTTGTACAGCCGATATGGCCATCCCGCGCCCGAGGTGGTGCAGCGTTTGGATGCGCTGGGTTTGCCCTGGTTCAACACCGCCGACTGTGGCGCCGTGCACTGGCGCAGCGATGCACCCGAGGCGTTGCACTGCTTGCGTCGTGAACACCAGCGCTATTGGCATTGGCAAATGCCCTCCCAAGCACCATCATGGGCAACCAACCAAGACCCGGAGTTGCCTTGAACCGTTTGGCTGCCTGCTGGCCCACTACTTGCTAAGATGGGTTCCAGGAGAAACCAAACCCTTTTCCCACGAGCCACCCATGAGTCGATACACCTTTGACGAAATGCACGCCGCCCCCGAGCGCGTGCGCGAACATTATCTTCACTACGCACGCTGGCTCGCACAACAACCCGAAGACGTGATGGCCGCTCGCCGCGAAGAGGCCGAAATGATTTTTCGGCGCGTTGGCATCACCTTTGCAGTGTACGGTGCCAAAGACGAAGACGGTTCGGGCACCGAGCGCCTGATCCCGTTTGACTTGATTCCCCGCGTCATTCCGGCCCACGAATGGCGCAGCATGGAAAAAGGTCTGGCCCAACGGGTCAACGCACTCAACCGCTTCATTCACGACATTTACCACGACCAAGACATTCTGAAAGCCGGTATCGTGCCGCGCGAACAGATCGAGGGCAACGCCCAGTTCCGCCCCGAAATGGTGGGTGTGGATGTGCCCGGTGGTGTGTATTCGCACATCGCGGGCATCGACATTGTGCGTGCACCGGTGCCCGGCGGCAACGGCGAGGCCGACTACTACGTGCTGGAAGACAACCTGCGCGTGCCCAGCGGCGTGAGCTACATGCTCGAAGACCGCAAAATGATGATGCGGTTGTTCCCCGAATTGTTCAGCCAAAACCGCGTGGCTCCGGTGGCCCATTACCCCGATTTGTTGCTCGAAACCTTGCGTGCGGTCAGCCCCGCACATGCCGCGGAACCCACGGTGGTGGTGTTGACCCCAGGCATGTACAACAGCGCCTATTTCGAACACGCATTTCTGGCCCAGCAGATGGGCGTGGAACTGGTAGAAGGCCAGGACTTGTTCGTGAAGGACCACTTTGTTTACATGCGCACCACGCGCGGCCCCAAGCGGGTGGATGTGATTTACCGCCGCGTGGACGATGATTTTCTCGATCCGCTGGCGTTCCGGCCCACCTCCACGCTGGGTTGTGCCGGTCTGCTCGATGTCTACCGCAAAGGCAATGTCACCTTGTGCAACGCCATCGGCACCGGCGTGGCAGACGACAAATCCATCTACCCCTATGTGCCCCAGATGATCGAGTTTTACCTGGGCGAAAAACCGATCCTCAAAAACGTGCCCACCTATATGGGCCGCAAGCCAGACGATCTGAAATACATTTTGGCCAACTTGAAAGACCTGGTGGTCAAGGAAGTGCACGGTGCCGGGGGCTACGGCATGCTGGTGGGCCCGGCGGCCACCCAGGCCGAGATCGAGGACTTCCGCAAGGCGGTGGTGGCCAAGCCCGAGGGCTATATTGCCCAGCCCACCCTGAGCCTGTCCACCTGCCCCACTTACGTGGAGCGCGGCATCGCGCCACGTCACATCGATCTGCGCCCCTTTGTGTTGAGCGGCAAAACCGTGCAAATGGTGCCAGGCGGTTTGACCCGTGTGGCCCTGAAGGAAGGCTCGCTTGTCGTCAATTCGTCACAGGGCGGTGGTACCAAAGACACCTGGATTCTGGAAGCCTGAAGAAAGTTGCAAGATGCTGTCAAGAACCGCTGACCATTTGTTCTGGATGTCGCGCTACACCGAGCGCGCCGAAAACACCGCCCGCATGCTGGACGTGAACTACCAGACCTCGCTG